>Ga0265297_10003599_pt1 | contig 27586 bp, 30 predicted proteins | sample Munlanlwell13791_FD_192502 | JGI IMG/M metagenome (GOLD analysis project Ga0265297, IMG submission 192502) | Leachate microbial communities from a municipal landfill in Southern Ontario, Canada - Leachate well 137-91 | ecosystem: Engineered > Solid waste > Landfill > Unclassified | place...
TAATGATCGCAATAATGTCAATGATTATATTATTCCAGCTAATCAGTTATCATTTGATGATCTTGAATCAAAAACAATACCATTTTAACTAAACAATAACCGGAGAAAATAAAATGAATGAAGAATCAGACAATTCAATGACAACACCTATAATAATAATCTCAACTTCCGTTATAGCTATTATTATATTTATTATCGCTTTTATATGGGGATTTTTTGCTTTAGTAAATGTTTACAGTGTTTGGTCAGCCGGAAAAGAAGGTCAGGCTGAATTACAAAAAGCACAGTGGAGCAAGCAAGTTGCTATACAAGAAGCAAAGGCGAAAGAAGAATCAGCAACGCTTCTTGCAGAAGCTGAAGTTGAAAGAGCCAAAGGAGTGGCACAGGCTAATAAAATTATTGGAGATAGCTTAAAAAATAACGAAGATTATTTGCGTTATCTTTGGATAACAGATGTCGCCGGGGCTAATGTTGAAAAATCAGTGGTATATGTTCCGACTGAAACTAATTTGCCAATATTAGAAGCAACCAGAATGCAATCAAATAAACTGGAGAAAACAAAGTGAAAATTTGCGAATGCTTTAAACTTTTGAAAGTGGGTATGCTTGTTAGAACTCGAGCTGATGGGGGCGGAGTTATTGAAGATAATAATAAGGATATAATTGGGGAAATTGGGGTTATTACCAATGATTGCTTTTATATATTTACAAACTCCATGGTTAAAAATAGCTATGGTTGTGTCATGAGTGGTAATGGTAATTATGAGGATAAAGCAAAAGAAAAAGGATATTCAAAAACATGGGGCGTACTTAGCAATAACACTTGTGATATTGAAATACTTCATGAATTACCAGAAGAAAAAACATCAATGCCATCAATACTCGTACGCAATGTTTTTAAATCATTAAAAGTAGGAATGTTTGTAAAGATTAATACCAAAACTGGTTGGTATTATGGGGTAAAATCAGAAAATGGAGATATTATTGGAGAAATAGGGATAATTGAAGATGACCGATTGTTTATTTTTACTAATGGCATCGATGGTGAGTATGGCACTCATAGCGAAATTGCCCGCAAAGCAGCGATAAATAAAGGATATAAAACAGCGTGGTGCGTTAAATCCAGGTCTGATGATGCGATTGAAATCCTTGACTCACTTCCCGATGAAATGAAGCCGAAACTAAAGGATGAACCATGCGCTTCAATTGAGGCTTACAAGGTTAAATGTAGCTGGAACAATGCTGCTTGTGCCACATCACCATCAGAATGCTGCAAACGCAAAAGACGCATCGCAGAAACATTGAAGCAGCTTGATCAGTTTATGGTTAAATCAGGATTTAATCTTTGGGCATATTATGAAGAACATAATTGTTTAAAAACTATCGCTAAAAATCTTCACTCATTGCTTGATTGCGAAATTGATTGTGACGATGACGAAGATTGCGATACTTGCTGCAATGATGACGAGGAATAAACATGTCACACACATCTGGTAGGTTTTTTGATTTTGAAAAGGCTATTAGCCGTCAAACGCAAAGCAATCAGTTTGAGATGTTTAAGAGCGAAAATGGTTTTACCGATCAGCATGCCTGGCGTCTTTATCGAGACGCTGGAGCAGATGAGCGATATACCGGCTATTGCAAGACAAACGTATCATCTCAAGAGATGTTTAAATTTAGGCTCTTACTTGCAAAGCAAATTGATAGCGAAGATAAGAAAATACTTAGCGAGAACAGAACTAGGTATAGAACATTAGGTAAACAATAAATTTAACATTAACCAAAAAAGAGGAAAATAACATGAAACTTAGCAAAAACATATATGATTTAAATGATATCAGTGATTTGCCCAAAGAGGTGATTGGTGTTTTGAGTAAACCACGCAGATTAACGATGAGCTCACAGTTAATATCTTTATTTTCGGATAGTAACGAATTAAATGCCGATCAGATTATCGTTGCATTGTACCGCAAATACAAGGTAGTAACCGATAGCAGGAATAAATTGCTAGCAAGGATTCATTATTTGATTACCCAGGGTAAACTATCATCTGCGGGTGTTGGAACTTACAAAAAACAAACAAAGGTGGAGCATGAGAATATGTGATGTTTTTGATACGCTTGAAGTTGGAATGGAGGTAGAGACTAATGGAGATCAAAATATTGTTGGAGTTAAAATTATCCATGGAGAAATAATTGATAAATCGAAACTTGCATTTTACATTGCAACTAATTCAATAACCGGAATTAGAGAAGGAATGGCATCTAAATACGGTACAGATTCGTTATGGTTTATCAGTGCAGATTGCCAAGCAGAAATTAAAATTTTAAACACAAAACATGAGGAAAAAAGTATGTCAAATTTGATTAAGCGTTGTAATGAATTATTTTTATCAGAACCAGAGAAAAGCTTTCGTAAGGCAGGCGTTACCGGAGATGATGGGTCGCTAACTGGAGAAGGCGAGAGGGTATTTCTTGATTGGCTACTTAAAGTAAATTCTGATAAATTCAAAGCCGAAGTAGTCGATAAGATTATTGAAGACAAAAAAGACAAATAAACAGGTGAACAATGAATGCACAAATAGTGGCAGATATGGCTCAAGCAATTGATGATACTATCGATAAACTTATTGACATAAAGCGATTTGGTAAAAATCAATTGAATTTATTTTTTAAACAACAACAGGAAGAAGCGATTAAAAAACAAAAAGAGCAAGAAGAACTTAAGAGTAAAGAAGCTCATAAGGAAGAAGCTAAATAATACTTACTGCATCTCAATCGATGTTTGATTAAGAGAATTAACTAGATCACCGATTGAAGTTGATATCATATCAAGACTTATAAGAAGTATTATCTTTATGTCGTAAAACTCATCTTGTGTCATGGAGTTATGATACAAGATGAGTATTAACAAATTATTAAGTGCCAAGCATTTTTATTGTTAATTTTTCTACCATCGCCTTAGTCTCGTCAACATTCTTTCCAATGAATTTTAATTGATCTTTTACATTATCGAACTTCTGATCGTTAACTAGATTGTTCTTCGCAATCTCATTCATCACAATTTCTTGGGCGCGGTCTTCCGTAATACATGCTTGAACTGTACTCATACAATCTTTCATTTTCGATGTTAAACTCCAAATACGCATAAAAGCCGATATTAATGCTGCAATAATAATCGCTAACGCAATCAGTACGTCTATGATTTCTTTAATATTATTCATAAGCCACACACTATTGATTTATTCGACTTCCAAACCATGATGATACTATAAATTCCATGAATTGTCGCAGTCCAGGATCAAGTTGGAAATTATAAAATATATCGCAAATCAATGTGATAGCGATAATCCAAACAAAAATAATACACCAAGAAACACCATTTAAATTATTTACTCACGCATTGCTGTTGATATATTTTATCATGCTTTAAGATTTGAGCAGCAAGTTTATCTGATATAGTCAAACGATCATGCTCTGTTAAAGTAATTAAAAATGAACTATTACAATAACTATCAATCACGCGTAAATTCGCGCAAGCTATCACGAACGCTGGAAGTAGACATGTTATCAACAACATTAGTTTGCTTTTTAACTTCATTAACCACCTTTAAAGTTTGTTCAATATTTTTCTGCTTTTCCTCGTTAGCTCCTTTTTTCTTGACTGCGAAATACATCCCTATCATTCCAATAATAAAGGTTACCCCTGCGCTTATGTAAGATATTATTTTATTCATTTACTTGTTTCCAAAAAATTCAGCAGTACACAAACCCAAACAAACCAATCCAGAAATAAACAACATTCTTAAGATTTCCAAGCCGGCAGTTAATTCAATACTCGTAAAGACATCAACAATAAAAGCGAATATCGACAGCAAAACAGCAATGCTCAAAATAATGCTTCCCCATAATCTTTTTGAGCTTAAGTTACCATCTCGGTCGTTTAAAAAACCAAATGGTTTATTCTCTTCTTGCACTTGTTCTGGCATAAAATTACTCTGGTTTTCGCTCAAAGTGGTTGCCGTCATCAATAGTTCCACCATGCTGCGTAAAATACCCGCCCCAACGATTTTGAGAGTTTAAACTTTCCCAATAATCACCAAGTGGTTTGTAACTTTCAGTGCTGGTCAAATAAATGCTGTCTTTAAATAAAGCAATGTCTGCTGCTAATCCCTGAATATGCAAACTATTCTTAATTCCCTTTCCTTGCTCAGCATATAGCTTAGCTTGCTCTGGAGTTCGCAAAGTTTCCTTTAATACCACATTATATCCTTGTTCATTAGCAAAAATAATTAGTTTTGCTAGATCAAGCGTAAATGCAGCCTGTTGTTCTGATAATCTCATATATCACCTCATTAAAACTAAGAAATATTATAAGTACATGAAAATCCAAGCCATCCTGTATTTGCTCCTATTCCAAAATTTCCCAAAGCACCATAAAATATAATTATTTCTCCAGTTGAACTGAATCTAATTGTACTTACGGCAAAAGTTCCGACGCTTTCAGAATAACCAGCAAAATAAGTAAGGTTTGATGGTCTAAATCTAGCAGGCAAAAGGGTGCTACTTGTAAACTGACTTGCTGCTAAAGTAGTCACTGTTGGATTGTATGGACTAATTTGAGTAATAGTAACTTGCTCTCCACTACGTATAATTGAAAAAGTAATGTTTGCAGTTGTAACTAATGTACCACCGCTGCTATTTGTAAATGTCGTAACATAACTATATTTTTCATAAAAATTCAATTCAGTTGCAGTGCCACCAGTGGTGGCTAAATATATCCCAGTACCAACATATAGTTTTTTAGCTATAGCAGCTCCACCAGCAGTTATTAAAGCTCCTGTAGTTGTGGAGCTGGAATCTGTAGTAGAACCATTAATAATTGCTTTAGTAGCATATATTCCGCCAGCAGTTATAACTGATCCAGCCCCAGCAGTGGTCGCTTCAGTTGCTGACCCAGAAATGATTGCTTTTGTTGAATATATTCCTCCAGAAGTAACAATTGCTCCAGCTCCGCCAGTAGTCGCTTCTGTAGTATCAGTAGATGAAAGTTTAGGAAGAGTATAAAGCCCAGTAGATGGATGGTATTTTACCTGGGTGCTTGATACTTTAATTGGCAAATTGCCAGTATTGGCAGTTACCCAAGTTGGGTACATATCTGCATCGGTTGCTACATCATCAGCAATAGTAGAAGTAGAAGAATAAGTTGATGAGCCAGCATTACCTGTGCAAGTTCCAGAACTTCCACTACAGTTTCCCGTCACATTACCTGTAAGCGCACCACTAAAACCTGTAGCAGTCAATATACCCGTGCTAGGAACAAAACTTAATTTAGTTGATGATACATACGAAGCTAAATTGCCAGTGTTAGCAGTAGCCCATAAAGGATACATCGTAGCAACATTAGTCGTATCATCCGTTATTGTTATGGCTGAGGCATAAGTAGCACTTCCAGCGTTGCCTGTACATGTTCCAGATGAGCCACTGCAATTACCAGTTACATTGCCAGTCAAATCACCACTAAATCCAGTAGCAGTTAAAATTCCGGTACTGGGCACAAAAGACAATCTGGCACTAGTTGTATATTGTGCAATATTTCCAGTGTTAGCGATAACCCATGTTGGATATACAGCTACTGCAGTTATCGCATCATTGGATATTGTAAGTGCCGATGCATATGTCGCGCTTCCAGCATTACCCGTACATGTGCCCGATGAACCTGAGCAATTTCCTGTCACGTTGCCTGTAAGTGATCCACTAAATCCAGTTGAAGTTAATAAACCAGTTGAAGGATTAAAACTGAGCTTTGTTGAAGATACTTTCCCGGGCAAATATCCTGTATTTGCTGTCACCCATAAGGGATACATTGTAGCGTTAGTTGCAACATCATCCGTAACGCCAATATTATTCGCATTAGTTGCTGTACCTGAAAAAGCACCACTAAATATAGTAGCGGTTAAAGTTCCAGTTGAGGGATTAAAACTAAGTTTAGTATTTGAAACATAAGGGACTAATTTACCAGTAATTGCGTTAACCCAAACTGGGTACATTGTGCTAGCTGTAGCTATATCATTGGTAATGTTAATTGTGGTATCAAATGATTTAAAATCTACTCCCCTTAGATATCCATCAGTTGTAGAGTTGGATTGAACAATTGAAGCAGTACCAGCCGCATATTGTAGCGGTGAAGTCCAAGTGCTTACTTCTTTAGCATAAGCATCATTCCAGTTTTTCTCTTCTGTGGTAGTTGGAATGACATAACCAGTTGTTTGGCTCAATACACCAGTTACATTGTTATAATCTAATCCCGTAACCGTTTCGCTAATCGCTGCTCTTGCTCGTGCATCGGTATAATAAAGATTTGTATTTTCTGGAACCGCCTTAGTATCTAAAGTTTGAAACGACTTGTCTCCGCGATAATACTGTGCAGTTGTACCAGGTGTTATAGCTGGTTCTTTAGCATTAAATGTAGTCCAATCAGTGTTTTTTAAATATCCATCTGTCTTTGCATCAGCTTGAGTAATATACAAATTATAAGAAACAAAATGTAAAGGAGGTGTAGCAGTTATACCAGCAATCAAACCTGTAATACCATTTAATTGAGTTTGAACAGTAGTATCAATTTTGACTCCTTCAAGAGTATTAAGTTCCCTTACTGAAGCAGTTAATCCAGATAAATCAGCTCCGGTATTTTTAGAACCACCAGTACGATTATATATTTCCAGTAAAAATCTATAATGCGCCGTATCATCCTGAAACATATCAGGAGTCGGAGGATTTAATATTCTTACCGAAGGATAACTCATATATAATTTTAACTATAGGTTATTCTTACCCAACCAGTTGTACTAATCATTTGAAAATCACGTGTAGAATATATGGGAATGCTATATACAGCATTTAAAATGCCGTCCATTGTAGAACCAGGTATAGGATAAACATCACAAATTTTATCAGTTGTATTTACTACACGCATTATCAAGCCAATGCAGGGTGTAGTTGGATTAAGTTTGACTGAATCATTATTACTAACGCAAATAGTCACAACATTAGTTGCTGTAGTTAAAGATGTAGCATCTGCTTGACCGCCACCCGCATGAGCAGTAATTGAATTGGTAATGGTGGTTACGGGATAATCAACAGTACCAAATTGATAATTATCTCCAATTACAACCGTTTTAGGGGTAGCACCAGCAGTTGTAATGCCATAAATACCAGCAACAAATGTTCTATTTTGTTGTCCAGCACCACTTCCATGCGTTCCTATTCTAATAGTGTTATTTTCACCCGTAACACCATTACTATATAAAAGTAAATTATATGATTCAGCTCCCGTATAAGCTATTCCAGCAGCATAACCTGCTCCCAGATTATATTTTCCTGTTATTAAATTTGGGAAAACGGCAGCACCGATTCCAGTATTCTGATCGGCAGCGGTTAAATTTTGTCCTCCGTGATAACCAAAGAAAGTGTTATATGAGGCTGTAGTCGCTGAATGTAAACTATTAAGACCTACTGCAAGATTGACCATTCCCCAAGTAGTATAATTTCCCGCACCAGCTCCTATAAAAATATTATCAGGACCATAAATATGAAAATATGTATCTCCATTAAATTTAATCTGTCCTACAGTTGCTGTAGTTCTTGGCAACAAAATATTTTGTTTGCTTTCAATATCTTTTGTATCTGCAGGATATAAACTTGTAACTCCATCAGTCCAGTAATTATTTCCAGAAAAACGATTGTAAGAATGTTTAACAATCACAACTCTAACCTTAGAGTATGTGCCCATTACGTTATCATCTCTTTCTGCAAGACCAAGAATCTTAACTTGACCACCACTCGTAATTAAAGATGTAACATCAAGCTGAATCCTTGAGATGCCTATCGTATCATCACCAGCAGCGACAATTAAATTAGCTTCTTTACCAATATCGGTTACAGCGATAGTACCATTAACCTGTACTTCAAATTCCGCATAAGGATCGTCTATAACGAAAAGCGCAAGTTCAGTATTAGCGGCACGAAAAATCTGAGTTTCTTTAGTAACAAAGTTTTGAATGCCGATAACCACACCAACTAAATCACCAGTTGAGGTAGCTTGTGCCGCATATGGCACACCTTTACTATTTGATCCAGTGCCAAGTTTCACAAAATCATTTACATAAATCTTTGTGGCATCTGTGAGCGAAGAAGAATATACATGCGTCTTACCTGTAAAATCAGTCGACGTCATCGTATTGATTGGTTTACCACCAAAAGGTGAGTTTGTATTAGCCATTTTATTTACCTAAATTAAGTCGTGTGAAATATCACAAGTTCTCTAATTGCAAAATTAGATGTTTCAGCAGCTCCACTGTTATAACCACTTCCCACCCTAAGCAATGCAATACTTGCATCCCTAGTTCCAGTTGCCGTATTAGTAGACCCTTTTTGCGCCCAGTCGATATATAACCTATTGTCACCAGCAGTAAGATTATGCGAGCAAACAATATAATACTCAGTTCCTAAAACTGGATTCCAAATTCCAAAATCAGCATTTGCTATTAAAACTCCCGCTGCATCATTCATAGTTAAATATAAGTGTCCATCTGCGTTATGGGAAAGCTGAACTAAATTGTCGGCATCAGTATCAGCTTTACTAATACATGCAAATACTTGAGTTGCAGCTGGAGCATTATTGTAATTTGGTACCAAGTAAAACGTAATAACTTGTTGCTGCTGGAAATCAGCATTTAAGTGAGCTGCATAAGTTACGTAGCGCGCGTCATTATGCGCCAAATCTAAATAAGTAGCGGCAACTGCTGCGCCGCCAAATGCAGTACCAGCAAGTACGCCGCCTCCTCTAGTTCCATTAATATTTGCAGCGTAAGTCGCATAGAATGAAACTGTAGATACACCGGGAATTGGCGGCCACCCTCCTGTAAAGTCATAAGCCTGAACTGCACTAACTGAACCCAATGCATTAATTGCGGTTCTATGAATATCTGCTGCATTATCAACTAAATGATGAAGCCCAACAATTGCATCGGAAATAGCTGATAAATCGCTAATGCCAGCCGGGGTTACTTGGGCATGATTAACATCATTGAGATAAAATCCTGCTGGTAATGCGGCAGCTCTTGTGTAAGCTTCAAATTGATGAAGACGATCTTGAGCTGAAGTTGTATCAGATGGATAAATATACCCAGCAACAGTTATCGCACCATATTTTATGCTTATAGCATAAGTAGTCATCTCATAAATACGAGTAACCTTAGCCTGAGCTAAACTTACTGTGGGCGCAATATATGCCGCATAAGCAGCGGCATAAGCAGCCTCATTAGTTATATAGCCATCACCAGCCGTATATGGCATTGTATCGCCAACGGCATTGGTAGAAGTATATAAAACATTTTTAACTGTTTGCTCATAATATCTTCCTATATAGCCAACAGGCAATGCATAAGCTGGTTCTAATGTCACAAAAAAAGATAATGGTATGTATGTAGTATTAATATAAATACTATTGTCGGCACTATGTCTAAATGTTCCCATATATTACCTATAATTTTATTAAAACAAAAACCGCTGAAATCGGATGAAGTGTATTATGAGGATGATCCTTTCCTTCAGAACTAGATTGCGGCGTAGTTAAAGTTATCGGCCACATTGTCCCTCCTCCATCAGCAGTTTCTCCTACGTGTGGAATATAAAGTTTATATTGGTGGTCATGTGACGCCAGTTCATCTTTTGTTAATTGATGCATTTCCTCTCCCAAAGATTGCCCTAAAGAATAAATATTTCCTAGTCCACATGTACCTACACTTATAAATGATCTGCCCCTGATTTTTGGTAAAGATAATCTCTTATGTGCATTGAAATCACCCGCAGCTGTAGTTCGCGCGCCAAGACTTCCATCAGCGTTGTAAATTGGACAAAATCCAATTGGAACTACAGTCCATATTAATGTAAATAATGCTCGAGTATCTGCATTGGCTCTAATGGTTGATCCAGATGATGCATCGCCGATAGTGCCATCATCATTAACATAAACCCATCCATTCTGTATGTACTGATAACTAAGTTTTATATCACCAGTTATTGCTTCAGATGAAGAATGGCTTTCTTCCATGACAAACCAATTGACGCCATCAGTTTTAATGATGGTAAATTGCCATTGAGCATTAATAAAATAGGTATTTGAACCATCTATGGTTTCAGCTCCAGCTGCCTGCAAAGTTACATGATTAACTGAATTATCAATTTTTTTAAAACCAACCCAGAAACCCCTGCCAACCGTGGCGCACGCCGGAAGAGTAACTGTAAATCCACCAGCTGAAGCATTGCAATTAAATATTCTTCCGTTATCAGCCAAAGCAATAGTTGTGGCAATGCTAGCAGTTGAAATCGTGCCTCTTATTAAAGAGCCTCCCAAAACCCAGTTAGAACCATCAGAGCGAACTTCAATAAAATCATTGTAGTCAAAAAGCACTTTATTGGGTGCTCCATCTATAACTTGCGCGCCAAATGGGGTAATCGTAACAGTATTAACTGATTTATCGACTTTCTTAATCCAAATCTTAAATGTATTACCTACAGTAACCGCGCTTGGAAGATAAATGGCAGCATTAGCAGTTATCGCATTAACCAATAAAGTTTTACCGCGATCTGCAAGTAAAATAGTATAAACTAATGGAGCTACACCACTGATATCTTTAGATGAAGTTGTCGTTGAGTTTAGATCAGCAGCACTTGCAGTAAGACCTGTAAAATCATAAGAATTATACTCATTAATATTATCAATAGTATAATATGTAATGCTTTCATCGCTATTTTTAACTTCTAATTTATATGATCCGCGAATAAATATAGCCCCGCCTGGTGCTCTACCATTACCATCTAAAGTAATATATGCCAAAACATGAGGCGTGCTTTCATCCTCGTTTTTCCAAGTTTGCTTTGCTGTAGTTGTACCAGCCTGACACCAGTACAAATGTCCAGCGCTTAGCGGATTGCCATTGTTATCGAAAAACTGTGGTACTGAAAATAATGTTGCCATTGTTCACCTTAAAATACGTTAATATCTTCTAAATTTTGACCATAATGCAGGAGCTACAGCAGCCACTTCTTTGCTAATAGCACCTAAATCTTTTCCTGGTTCTAAACCCAGATTCATAAATTGTGAAATTTTTTCTGGAGTAGCCAATAAAGGAGCTATTGTTTGTCCTACTGGTCTAGCTCCCAATAATGCTCCATACATGGGATGTCCAGAAAGAAAAGCTGTTGCAGATGCAGCTGCTTGCCCTGCTATCCCTATTGGTTTATCTATCTCAGGCGGCTGTTTAAATACAGATGGATGTTTTTTATACAACATATCTAATGTTTGCATCGCAGGGGCATTCTCTCCAAATAAAATTTGTTGCTGATTAACACCTAATTTTCCATATTTTTTTATTACATCTAATGGATTTTTTGCATCTTTTAGCCACCATGCCGCTACTAATTTTCTACTTTCATCGTCAGGGAGCATATTAAACAAATTTCCTACAGCGGAAGATCTATCTCCCTGTATTCCTGGGCGCACATAATTCGACATAAACAAATCTGTGTTTGGATTTTTTGCATAATATAATTTGCCAAATGGTGTTTCTTTCCCATCTGAGCCTATGTATGTCTGCATCAATTTGGCATATTCAGTATCAATATCCTTTAAGCTTCCCGATAACACAGGAGAACTTTTTACCGAATCATTGATAGCAGAATGAACAGAGTCTTTTATCTTTCTTAATGACGCACCTAATCGAGTATTATCAGAACGAAAAGCATCTGTGATATCATTTGTTAATAAACGTTTTGCTCTTTCAGCATCAGTAAAAGTAGATAATAACTGACCAGCATTACTAGTGTCATCTTTCGTTAATTTTTTAGTTATCGGTTGTTTTCCTGAAGATTTTAATTCAAGAACTTTCGGTAAAGATGTTTTTGTATCAATCACTCCTTGATCTGTTGCTGTTCGTGGCATATATGACAAGACATGTTGCAAATCACTAGTTAATTGCCCATAAGTTGGATTGTTTTTATCCATTGAATTTAAATCTTCAGCATAATCTTTTACTAATGATGAAATAGTGTCTTTTATTTTACCAGTATCGTAAGTCGCACCAGAGTTTTCTGCTTGCTTTAAAAATGTATCATACTTGGAACTAATGTTGCCTCGTTGCAATTCAAAAAATGTTTTAGCTTTATTGAATAACATATTTGGAATATTATTTTCATCAGCTCCACCTAACAAAGTGCCTTTAACCTTATTTACTAAATCCTCAACATGAGGACGTACTTGTTTAATAATGTTTAATGGAGAAAGATTAGAGGTTAATAATGCCGGCATTAATTTAGACATAGTTGCACCTATTGTGCCGCCACCAATTCCCCCAACCGCCATATTTAATGGAATATTAGAATCTTTATTTCCAGCCGCTACCGATCCTGAAGCAATTGCGCTAGGAATTGCTGATTCTATTCCAGTTGCTATAGCCGGAGTTTTTTCTGCAATATAACCCATGGCTTTTGGCAACATCTTAGCTACAGTAGGTAAGGATTTTTCTGCAACCATTCCTGGTATAAGTGTTCCTCCAGCCACTTGAGCTACTTCACTTCCAAATGTATGCGGAGCAATATCATAACGAGGGGGGCGCACTGGGCTTGATTCCATAGGATATAACTCACCAAGTGAGCCTGGTCTAGCCGTAGCTTTTTGCGCCCTAGCAAGCAAATCCCATATATCAGCAGGTGTATTTGCTATTCCTTGCGCTAAACCGAGTCCAATATTTTTAATAGATGTTGGAATATATGAGCCAACCCCAGTTTCGCTAGGAGGAATTTGCGATACTGGAGCAGCAGCTGGTTCTGTATAATTTTCTAATAAATCACGCGGAACACCGTTTTGAGCGGCGTTCAACTGTGAATTATTATTTATTTCCAATAAATCTCTCGGCATTATCTTATCCCCAATTTTCTTTTAACTTCATCTACCGAAATATTTCGTTTTTTTGCCGTATGTTTTAAATCTTCTTCAGAATATTCCCCAATTATTGGGTCATAATCTTTTCCATTGGTAATCGCATTCATTGCGGTAGGATTTACTAAGCGAGACATTTTATCTAAATATGATAATTGAATATTTCCATTTTCATCTACTGGATTATATTTCTCCATTGCATAACCAATTAATTTTTGAATATCAACTGGATTTGATGTTAATTTACTTGCTGAATATGCAAGCGCACCCTGTACATGCAATACATGTAATGCTGTAGACATTTCAGAATATATTTCCTGAACTGCTTTTGGATCGAGCTTAACGTCTGGATTACCAGCAGCTAGGGTTTTAAACTCACTTATATTCCAACGATTAGTCACTCCTTTCAAAGCTTGCATATTATTCATTATTAATTGAGAACCATTTTTAATGGCAACTTGCGCGCTCGGGTCTAGTTTCCCAAAAATTAATCCACCAATAGCTCCCTTAGCCAAAGATTCATCATAAGCTTTTTTAAATTGATTTAATGAATTTAAAGTATTTGATGCAGAAATAGCCGCTCCCATATATCCGCCATTCCCCTCTTTTCCTAACAATAATTCATTCATGCCTTTTATATTTGTTTTGGATTGCTCCACTTGCTGTGCTTTTTGAGTTTCTTGAGAAATTTTTGCTTCAGGAGAATATTCTTTTTGAAAAATAGCATGCGCTCCTTGCAAATTATTAGGCGATATATTTTGCTGTCCTCCCTGTATACCCTGTACACTCTGTCCACCTTGACCAGAAGAAATCTGATTGTATTTATCAAGTTCTTTTTTTGTCATTGGAAGACCGTTAACATCTCCAACAACTTGACCTTGATTTGTTGAGGTTTGATCGTTAATTGCGGCAGTTGATGGAGCTTGACCTCCTCCCAATGGGATTCCTTGTCCTAATGATGGAGAAGCCCCCCCTGATTGCAAAACAGCATTTCTCCATGCTTCAGGTAGAACAGAAAAATCTTTTGCTCCAGCCAGTACACTTTGATAATCAGTTAATGTTTGCTGATGTTTTAACATTGCAAGATAATTTTGTTTAAATGTACTTGTAGTCGGATGATCTTCTCCTAAGCGTTGAGATGAATTTAGATACAACATTGCCGCCTGATCCAAAGGTGGCATTCCAGTTAATGAATTTTTTTGCATTTCTGATTGTAAGAGAGCGGGATAAACTTTTGTTTTCTCCGTCTTCTGTATCAAATCTTGCACATCGCCATACCCTTGAAACGCAGCCTCAAGTCCCGCTTGTAAAGGCGAACCTTTTGGTGTTGCTTGTAAAAAACCTAAATAATTCGGAGTACCCATGCCTCACCTATTTTTTCCAAAGTTTAGATAACCAATCCATCGCACCAGGAGAACTAGCCGAGCCACCAGTTCCTGGTAGACCAAACGCAAATCCACCAATGCTTCCAGCAAGACTACCAAACCCGCTCCACCAATCTTTTGAAGATTGTGCATTCTGCACTTGCTGCGCCATCATTGCTTCAGCCTTAGCTTTAGCTGCCGCTTGCATTTGTGCAGTGCTCATATTTGTATAATTCATTCCTAAATTTGCAAGATTAGCTCCGCCTTGAGTTTCAAATCCAGCCTGTTGCATTGCTGATCTTTGTCCTATACCAGCAATATCAGATAATCTATTTTGATAATTGCCAAGCCAATTAGACCAATCTTGATTAGCCAATCCTTCAGCTTGAGACCCAAGTTCTCTTTGCTCAGCACCAGACATGCCTTGACCTGAAGCGGCTGCTTTTCTTTGTGTAGCAAGCTGCGATTGTTGCAGTGCATATTGATATCCAGGGCTTTGCTGAAATTTGCTCATTAAATTTTGCTGTCCTTGCGCGCCCTCGCTACCTATGCCAAGACTATTTAAATATGCAGGCATTGCAGTATTACCACCCTGCATATAAGGCTGATTCATTGATAAAGATCTTTTTAAAGAATCAGCTATATCAGTGCGTCCTTGAGCCTGCGCCTGCTTAATCGCCTCTAATATTTGCTGCGAGCCTTGATCGTAAACATTTTCAGCACCACTGAAATCTACTTTATCACCACCAAAATCGAATAAACCCATATATTTACCCGTTTAATTAAATTTATGATCCTGTATCTTCAAGTTCAACTATTGCACCCATTAAAACTTTATAAACCGGATCTGAAATTCTTATTTTAAAAACCGTCTGCCTTCCATATCCAAGCTTGTCCCATTTGGCTCTACGATCATACTCGCCCACCTTTCCATGAGTTCGCCACATTTCACTACTCCAGGTATAACCGCCATCAGTTGAATATTGCAGCATTACAGTAGGCTCAGTTCCCTGTCCTGACACAAGTCCTGTTGCAGCTTCTAAAACAGGCTGAAGCGAATATACAGACACTCGATTCGCATCTATATGAAGCGGTGGAGTAATCGCTTCGTTAATTATCGCCATTGTTCCATCTTTAAAATAAGTATTAGACATCTTATAAATATTCCCACTTTTCCAATCGCCAATGTAATGCTCGCCATTATGGTAAACATGACAATTAGCTAAATATCTACCTTCCTTGTAATCCTGTTTTTTCAAATCCTCAGAAGCGCGTAAAGTCGTGCGCTGTCTCCAAGCTTTAGCATCAAAATCATAAACCCAGGTTATGTCAGCACTTGGAATGGTAAGAAAGTAAAATATCTTTCCAGTCCATTCACAAACAAAACCAAATGCATCATCTACATAGGCATAATTTTGAAGCTTTTCATTTAACGCCGGGTCTGAAATCACCTGCACATTGTAATTAGACATCATCACTACAACTCGACCGCCATTAACTGATTGCGCCAACCAAAATATTGCATTATTAGAAGCCCATGCTAATGAGTATGGCGCACTCGTTCCCCAATTAAGTAGTAGGTTAGGTCTGCGCTGTAATGGAAACGGACTAAGTCCTGTGTCATACCAAATTTCAGTGGTACAAGTTCCGATAAACACAATCTCTTCATTAAGTGCAACGCCGCACACAATATTATCTGGAAATGCATTAGTGCTTGAATAATCAAGCGCATTAATAACACTAAAATCTTCACTACTTGATAAATAAAATCTTTGCGTATTAGCCTTGGGAAATATGCCATAGCTATCCAAATAAATCGGAATTATCGGCGGATAAAATGCACTATCAATCGTTACCTGCACCGTCCAATAATCAAGTAATGTATGACCGTTAGCATGACTAAATACAACTTGTACTCCATTCTCTAATATTTGATCTACCGCCGTAATTGGCACCGCTGAAGCTTCCCAAGTAACTCCAGCATCATTGCTCCATCTAAAAGTATTGGGCGTACCATTACCATCAATTTCAATTCTATAGGTTTTGTTACTTTCTCCTGTATAGATACCTAGCGCGGTCATATCATTTAATCCAGACCCTCCAAATACCGCTTTACCTATAAACGAACTAGCATTGGCAATCCTAAAAAAATCTCCTTTAGTTCTGGTTGTGGTAGTAACCAATTGATACACATAACCATTCTGATAATCAGTTAGGAATATTTGATTATCATTCGCCATGAACTTTACAAATCCCTCTCCCGTATTAAGCGTACCAATTTTATTCCATTCTCCCGTATCGTTATAAATCCTAAACTCATCATCAACTATGCCGTAAAAATTTCCGTTTAAACTATACATTCCCCTCACTGCTTTATGAGTCCCACCATCATCAGACCAAAGAAGCGAACCTGGAAATGGAAACAAAACATTTTTAAACTTAGCGGTTTCATCATAAACGCCATACCAGTTTTTACACGTCTGAGCATTTAACTGCTTTGGCGTATATTCTTTGGCTGCTACAGCAAAATCTATTGATGTACGCTTAATCGCCATTACCTACCTCTAATATCACTCCTCGAAGGTATGATATAAATTGATCCCAGCTCATTATCGTTTCTCAATGCTCGCGCTAGAGCCGCTTCAGCATTCTTCTCAGTTTTCTGAAAGTTCTCACCCTGAGCCTTCCCATAAGCAGGAGCTAGAGCCACAGCAAGATTTAGCATAATTGCATTGCTCCATTCCTGCGGCAAATCAAAATTATCAATGCTCGTATCTATATCTTGAATTTTCCGATCCAAAACAAAATTAACATAATAAGAAACGTCTGATGGATTTTGCCAAATGTTAATTATAAATTTATCTATCTGCCTGTCATAAGACCACATATTTGGCGTACCCATATTTGTCTTATTGGGCATGTTGGTATAATCCGTGTAAGATTGATAAATAAGCGGAATATCAATATTACTAGTAATTAATCTACGCGTTGCTGAATATGCATTAAAAACTGTAGTTAATCTGTTGGTATAGCCAAATACATACTTACCAACACCTACCGCACCCGTTAATGCATCAGCAATCAAAATTGAAGTTGCAGATGGCGCGCTAACTACTGTCGACCAAAAGAAACTGCCACTATCAAGTTGAATGCCAATAATATCGCTCGCTACAAAACCAGTGCTGCTAGCAACAGTTAAAGTTGTAGCACCAATTGCAGCTGCCGCTGTAAGAGTTGTGCTATCTAAAACATCAGCAGTAATGTTATCGGTACTGGTAGATGAAATTTCATATGAGTATTGATTTTTCTGCAAAAACAAAACTGCTTTTTGTCTAACCCATAAATGCTCGGCAAAATTCTGCCAGTCTTTTAATAATAAATTTAATCTTCCCTTGCCCACACCATAGTTATACGAGCTAAGTTGATCTCCCTCACCCATGACACCAATTTCCTCAAGTGCCATCGTGATGCATTCGGTCGCTGTAATCGTATAATCTGTACTGTTCGAAGTAGTCATGTATTAACTCGCAAAAACATCAGTTGGCGGAGAGCGAACAAATGGCGGCGTCTGCTTATCCACATATCCTTGAACAAAATCTTGTGGATGCCTTATTTCAAAACACTTTTTACAGACACGCAAATTATCCCATTCGAGAAATATTTTCTCAGCTTTGAATTTGCCACCACATCTATCGCAAATTACATTCCAACTATCTTTTTTTAGAAAATTAGCATGCGGCATATTACATCCAAGAAACTCGTAAAATTATGTGCCCATCATAACTTGATCCAGTCAAACCATTTGTCGTTATTAAAATATTCCTAGTTTTGCCAGTTCCGGCATTGTTTCTCAAACCACCTTCTTTAATAATAAAACAATCTTTATATGGATAATCTTTAATCAAAGTTAAAAGAGATACATTAGCATCTGCGTCCCAAAATAATTCTGCAGAAAAATTATTCAAGCAATATTCAATATCAAATAATTTATCATCCGTCTTTCCAGGTATAAAATTATACAAGGTATATCCGGGAGTATAATTAGCAGTATGCTGAACATCAGAAAACACTACGACATCTTTGATATAAAAATTTGAAACATGAGTATGATCGTAATCTGATCCAACTCTGAATAATCCAATATTTGAATCGCGCAGCAATGTAGAAACTATTGTGCTTCCTAATTGAACACCTTCAATAAAAAATCTTGTAGCTCCTGTAGTAAAATCATAATCTAACTCCATTTCGTATTCGGTTCCTGCCACAGGACTCCAAACACCAATTGGAGTTTGAAAAACAAGCGCATTATTTTTATCTACAGCTGTTAAAACTATCTTTGCATCTCCAGAATGATGCATAACATCAATCATGTTATTTGAGACGCTATCAGCTTTACATTCATTAATAAAACTGTGATCAGCAGCAGGAATGCCTGTATAATTTGGAGTAACCTTAAACTTAATCGCACCTTTCTGCTGACTATCTGCATTATTTTTTGCATCAAAATCTACGTATCTCCAATCCGAATAATTTAAATCTAACTGACCATTTGCTATAGCAGCACCACCTTGTGGAGTGCCCGTTAATGTACCATCGCCGAAGTTTCCATTTAAATCACTTTTAAATGTTGCAAAAAAAGTTGAACCTTGAGGAGGTATAATAAAATCAGATGTATCAAATAAAGTAGCAGCTTTTAATTCGGATGCATCTTTAGCATCGCCTTTGATATTGTATTTGGCTATTACAAATTTATCTCCAGACTCTAAAATTTGAGTTGTTATTGTATGCGCCATAAAAAGTTCTCCTCTTTACTCTTCCCAAGAAATTCGTAAAACTATATGACCATCCCTAGCTGTTGAAGCAAGACCCAAAGTAGAAATAAGAATATCCCCGGTTCGTCCAGTTCCGCTATTATTTCTAAGACCACCTAATTCAACATAGCACATGTGATAAGGGCGGCTTTTAGCTAATGAAATTAATGCCACATCTGTAGCCGCATCCCAAAATAATTCTGCTGAAAATTCATTTAATGAATAGGAGATGTTAAATAATTTTTCTTTTGTTTTGCTTCCGTAAGTGGATGCATCAAACAAAACCGCTTTAGTTAATTCCGAGGCATCGGTGGCATCTCCTTTAATATTAACTTTAATGACTACAAATTTATTCCCATAGTGAATTTGTTGAGTAGTAACTGTATGAGCCATATAAACTCCTAAAAGGAGGGTGGCAGTTTCCTACCACCCTTCTTCTTATTATTATAATGGAGCAATTATTGCACCAGCTGCAATACGACGGAATTTGACATAAATATCAATTGTTCCCGCTCCATCGCAAGCCGCAACCGTACTATGAACTTGAAGTTTTGCACCACTCTCAAGTACAGTTCTTAGTCCAGTAACTGACGCATGATCCAAATCCATAGTCTTGCTAGCACCTAAATTAGCCACAGTCTCAACAAAAATATTTGCAAGACCTTTAGCGTTATTAGATAACAATTCAAAATTAGTACCAGTTGCAAGTCCCGTACCATCTGTCTTAACTATTACATCTTCAATTGCTAATTCACCGCCAGCTGAAACCCCAGTGATATCAACATTTGACGCTGTTAAAATAGCAGACGACGTCATAGTTTTCTTAATCCAGAAGGTAGTGCCAATTGCACCAAGAGCTGAGCCAGACCCATAAACCAAAGTCGTACCATTTGAACCAACGGCATCAACAATAGATTTATTCACAGCTAAAGCAGTACCTAGCGCAGTTCCGCCTGATGCAATAAATTGCGCCAGAGAACCCGCTGCTGGAGATACAGCCAATGTGACCATATCAATTTTATTTGCTTCAGCTTGGATGTACTCTTCTCTCTCAAGTACGGTACCATCTGCATTAGCCTGCACGTTTGCAGAAGTGAATGGAGTGGTAACATCGGCTTCGTTAGTTCCGATTGCTCCAAACAATGAGTTCGCACTCGCACAAGTTGCCGCAGCAGCTATAACACCATTACTTCCTAATGCATCAATGATGGATTTACTATCACCCAACTGAGTTCCAAGGGCGGTGCCACCAGACGCAATAAAGCGTGCCAATGACCCAGCAGTTGGAGAAACAGCAAGCGTAGCAGCATCAATCTTATCTGTTGCATTTTGAATGTACTCCTCCCTTTCGAGAACAGTACCATCAGCGTTGGCTTGAACCGCAGCAGAAGTGAAAGGAGTCGTTGCATCAACTTCATTAGTTCCAATAGCACCGAACAATGAAACCGCGCTTGCAGCAGTAGCTACGTTAGCAGTGGTTCCATCAGTACCCAAGCAATTGATTAATGACTTGGAAGTTGCTAGCGGAGTTCCTAAAGCCACACCACCAGAAGCAATAAATTGAGCTAAAGAACCAGCCGCAGGAGCTACAGCAAGCGTTACCATGTCTATTTTATTGGTTTCAGCCTGAATGTATTCCTCCCTCTCAAGCACTGTTCCATCAGCATTTGCTTGTACGTTCGCAGAACTAAATGGTGTCGTTGCATCTACTTCGTTCGTACCAATCGCACCAAATAAGGATACAGCACTTGCCGCGGTTGCTGTTGCAGCGGTCGTGCCATCAGTTCCTAAGCAGTTGATTAATGATTTAGAGGTTGCAAGTGGAGTACCAAGAGCTACGCCGCCTGAAGCAACAAACGTTGCTAATGATCCCGCAGTAGGTGCAGCCACTAAAGTTGCGCTATCAATCTTTAAACTTTCAGCTTTAGTTAATAGCACTTGACCACCAACACCACCAGCAGCGGCATTGACAGCATTACCATTTGAGCCAATAGCATCAATGATAGATTTGCTATCAAAAAGCTGTGTTCCAAGCGCAGTACCACCTGAAGCTATAAAAGCACCGATAGAACCAGCGGTAGGAGAAACAGCTAATGATGCACCATCAATTTTTGCTACAGCAGTTTTTACAGTTGCAAAATCAGCAGTAACTGTAGTTGCGCTATTTCCAAGTTTTGCAGTAATACTAGTTAAAGTATGACCAGAAGGATCGCCAACATTGGTATTAATAGTATTAACGTTAGTATTGATAGTATTAACTATCGTACCGATTGGTGAAGTACCAGAAACTAATGATTCGTAAACAACCATGATATCATCAGAGGCTTCTACTACAGCACCAAATACGTTAGTAGTAAATCTACCCAAAGTTGAATCATAATCGGTAATTTGACGGATTTGAGTTTCAGGAGCAGTACCAACAGCATTGGCATTTTTTATTACCACTAAATAATATTTGGTATTAAAGAAGTCATTACCATATCCTGCTAAACCAGCGCAATCAATCACGCTAGTTGACGCACCCATTGCAGCATCGCATTTGCCACTAAATACTAAACCACTTAAATCAGGAACTAAATTATCTTTAAGATATTTCAACAATTCCATTAAAGATCCATTGGCATTAGCAGTAATCGCAGTGCTATCAAAACCAGTACGGATGATGTCATCTACACTGGAATTTGCCGCATCTGGAATACCAAGCATAGTCTCAATAGACTTAAAATTAGTTCGGATAGATGGATTACCAACATCAGTTTGAACCGCAGCAATTGCTTCTTGATTAAACTGATCTCTTTCGAGCAGTGAACCGTCTGCATTAGCAACAACATTGGTAGTAGCCGCAGCGTTATCTGCATCATCACGACCTATCATAACGATATCTTCGTGAAGAACTAATACCTTATCATTTGCTTCCACATTTGCGCTAAAAGCATCAACTGTAAAAGTACCAGAGACCGAAGTATAAGCAGTAATCTTACGAACTTCTGGCTCTGGAGCAGCCCCAACTGAGTTAGCATTTTTAACAACTTGCATATAATACTTATTGTTAAAATATGAATCTCCATAACCAGCCAAATCAAGGGCAACAACAGTAGTAAGTGACCCAACCATACCAGCATTACAATTACCTGCGATAACATAAGCTGAAGTAACAGGAGTTAAGGCAGATTGAATTGTCTCTAATCGTTCCATTACAGAACCGTTTGCATTTGCTCCAATTGCTGTGCTATCAAATCCAGTTCTAATCATGTCATCTAAACATGAATTTGCAGCATCTGGAACGCCAATCATGGTAGTTAAATCTGCAAAATTAGCGCGCGCAGAGGCATCACCAACATCCGCCTGAATTGCATCAATCTTGGCTTCAATACTTCCACCAGTTGAGCCACCAATTGGATCGCCGCCAGTACCGTCAGAATTGTAACCAAGACAGTTATTATCCCAGTTAATCTTAGCAAGACTTGAAACGTAAGTAGTACCACTTGCAATACGAATATCTAAATTCTTAGCAAAGCCAGTAGTATTTGCTTGCAGCACAATACCTGGTTTTGGAGTTGCATTGATATTTTTTAATTTAATATCTTCAATACGTAAATTTAAGCATTCCGTAGTTAAATTATTAATATTACCAACGATGAAATCACCAACGATGTCAATATTTTTTACAACTGCATTATCAACACCAAGCAATCTGATCTGAGAGTTCTTTTGAGTTCCAGTGGTACTCTCGTAATATTTCCATCCATCAATAATCAATCCATCAGCAGCAGCAGAAGTAATAATACAATCTGTTGCAGCTTTTGCTGGCGCATCATACCATTCGCCACTAATTCTACAGTTTGCACCTGTAATCGTAATAGGACTGGTTAAAGCATCAATACCCGCAACAAAGCGAGCATCTTTAATCGTTACGTTTGCTGCGCTAACTACAATGCTTGCAGCAACGAGAGTGCTAAAAGTAATCGTTCCGCGATCCGAACCTTCCCCTAAAAATATAACTGAAACACCAGCTACGTCAAAAGTAATACCACTAGCCGCAACTACAGTTTCAGCATGCTTTGCAGATACGTAAATAGTATCACCATGATTAGCAGTACATTTACCAATTGCATAATCTAATGTTGCAAAAGGACGAGTAAAAGTACCTAAATAATGATCATCTCCATGTACGCTATCTACCCAAAAGGTTTTAGCTTTAGTGCCAAGCGTTAAATTAATTGGAACATTACGCACGGTAACACCGTGAGTAAATCCGTGATTGTAATCTGAATAAGTCGAAGACATAATTTTTCCTCACTAACGACTTTCGCCGCCATTTTATGGATTATAATAAGTAAAAAACTAGAGCGGGTTTTTTAGTTCCCGCTCTGAATTTAAAAACTAAACGTTACCGCTTCCGTAAACACCTCTCCAATCCGACCATCCAAATGAATATCTTTCATATACTTTGAACTTCATGTTATCGGTATCGAAATCGTTATCATCTGAGAACTCAAGAGCTTCGCGCTCGAAATAATTTAATGAGTTCGGGCAGGTGGTTAACGCATACCATTGTGTCGTGCTGGTTAAGAAGTTATTAATGTAGATGCCTTGTGGGAAACGACCCATGCTAAACATCGCGTTAATATCTCTTTCCGCAGAATTTGGACGTTGTGGATTGCGTAAAATACGCTCCGCTTCGAATTGCAATTGAATTGGAATCAATAGCGCAGTTTCGCGCAGTGCCATTTTCTTGTTTTTAGGATCACGAGCATCTTGAATTTGAATAATCATATCTTCAAGAGAGCTCTCTGACATATCGGCTGAAACAGCAAAAGTATTGCTCATATTGCCGCTTTCTGTTGGATGTGCGGTGTTAAGTAAAGAAACGCCGTCTCCGCCCAAATGATCTGCATCAGTTGAGTATGCAAAGTTGAAAATATTTGCACCATTATAGTTTTTGGTAACTGCCATTGAGAACGCAAGACCTTTAGTTTTGATCTCAGCAGTTTTCAAATATAAGTTATCAGCAACTTGCTCACGCGAAATAATAAATCCTAATGAGTATGCAACGTGCAGATAGCGTGATGGATATCCCTGTTTAACATCATCATATGTGGTTGAAGCACTTTCATTCTTAATTGTTGCAAGACCCATAGTAATAATCTGTTGGTCTTCCTCATAGTTAAGAGTTGAAGAGTGATGTTCGTATAGATTGCTCCACTGATCAGGTAATTGAGCATACATAAGCCCAAAAGTATCTCTTAGACCAGGTCGCATTAGCCGAGGCGTTGAGCCTCTAATAATAACGCTTGCCATTGTTAATCTCCTCTAATTAAGCACCCGATACAACTTTGTAGGCGTGCTCGTTAATCATTACAACAAATTTGGTATAAAGACCGAACTCACTATTTGGAGCGAGTCCTACAATCTTTAATTGACCAGTACCTGTGCCTAAATCGCTATGTAGCAATTCCATTCCAGATAAACCAGTAACAGCACTACCAGCAGCAACTACGATATCGCCAACTTTGCCGATATCAGCAGCCGCACCTGTGCCGCGCGATTGAATTGTGAAGAAAGCGTTATAATTAACGTTTACCCACACAACACGCAGTGTACTGACGGGACGATGAATTCTTTGTAAATTATCTGGATCGACACCAAAGCCTTCGACAACACCAAGAATTACCTCAGTTGCCGCAGCTTGTTGAATAGTAGGAAGATAACCAAGAGCTGACTCAGAAGCGGATGAACCACCCGATAATCTAACGAAATCCCCGATAAATAGCGCAGTAGGATCTGATGCCGGAACAACAAAAGGCATCAATTTACCAGTAGCACCACCACCAAATGGATCCATTAAATAACGAGCACCAAAAATAGTATTCGTATTAGCCATTTTAAGCCTCACAATAAAATAAATTAGTTGAAAAAAAAGCAAAAAAAAAGCACGCAAAATAACGCAATCGTTATTTTCGTGCTACTTTCTGCTTTACAATTAGTTTGAAGCTATTTAACAATCTCCGAGGTAGTTCTCACTTCCCCGTACATCTCTGATGCTTTTAAATTTGGGATATTTTTTCTCCCTATGTCTCTATCTATCTCTCTTGCTTCATCTAATTTATGATATTGTATTGCTTCGTATTCTTTTATTGGAATCCTCATTAATATTTGCGTAATACCTAGATTTTGTCCTTTTCTCGTTATTAGGACTTTATTTTTATCTAGACATTTATCGTACCCTACATTCATGTACATTTCAACATTGGAGCCACCTTCTCCTTCAGCATTAGCCCAATGATAATGAAAGTTATCAGGATCAAGTCCATATTGCTTGATTACGTCAACTTTCATCCTTCCATTAAGATACTGAGCCTTTTCTCTAGGCGTTAAAACCTTCTTTGGTTCAACCTTCTTTACTTGATCCAATTCATTAGCCATGATTATCTACCCCCATGCTGAACAAACTTTCCATCTCGACCTATAGTTCCATCTTTAATTAAATCTTTCACGTAATTAGTTCTAAACTCACTTCTGCTAAATTGTTTTTTATTACGCCGGGCATTAACTTCAGCCTTTCCTAAAAAGCTCTCAATAATTCTTCGCGCCTCTGGTTCAACCGCATCATAATTTGGCAAACCTGTTGGACTGATATTTGCAGCCATAGATGTTCTCCTCATTTCGACTGGTGCTACGTTTTTTACTTGTTTATCAAATAGTTGGTTTACTTCTTTTTCAATATAAGTCATTTTCTCAGCTAGCGACATACCTGGTTTAGTTCTATCTAATTCGCCGCCTAGACTTAATGCATAGGATCTTTTCCTAATACTAACTTCATCTGTAGAAGTTCCTTTAGCCCAAGATGCATTACGCTCGACAAAATCAGTAATTTCTTTTGCAGGTATTGATTGAACTGGTACTGAAGGTGTAGCAGTTGGCGCAATTTGAGTATTCCCCGCAACTGATCTTAACCCAAATACAACATCATCTAGTTTTTTAACTTTCTCTACTTCGCCATTTCTAATCGCTTCGTCACGCTCTTTTTCAACAGTAGCGAGCTGAGTTGCAGCAATGCGCGCTCTATCCTCTCGTAAGATTTGAAGCAGTTCATCTTGCTTGCGTCTCATCTCTGAGATCTCACGCTTCTGCTCATCAATAACGCTATGAATATTATTCCTATCATTCCAAGCTTTAGCATCCCGCCATTTATCTGGATCTCCTTTAAATATTTCCTTTGGAGTCCAGCCTGATTGCATTGCCCTAGTTTCATCTTCAGTAAATACAGGCTCTGATAAATTCTCGTAAGAATCACTAGTCTCAACTGTATCAATAGGTTCGGGTAAAGTAACAGGTACCGGTGTTACTGGGTCTATCTCAACTGTTGCTTCTGTGGTTGGGATTGGGTCTGCATCATAACTAGAATCTGGTGCTGGAGTTTCCGCTGCTGTTGACTGCATTGCCAAAGCTCCTTCCATTCCAGTTAAAGTTTCATTACTTTGTTTCTTAGGGCGTGCCATTATTATTTCCTCTTAACCATCAATTATTTTCTCATCAAGTTCGATAAAATCTTTTGAAAGTCCCCACACGCTGTCATCCATCAAGATGCGATAGTTCTTTTTATCGTATGTTTTGCCAATACCATCGTATTTAACGAAATGAACGATATCACCAACTTGGGGTTTTGAGCCTTCAGGAAGAAAATCAAAAGCATCTTCAGCCATACAGATAATCTTACCTTCAGTCATAGCTTGCTGCGATCTGTCTTTAATGCTTCCAGGCATTTCGATGCTTCCTACTTTCATTATTACTTCGCGCTCTTCAATAATAATACGATGCGATAGCGGCTTAATCTTACATCCAATTGATTTTTTACTTGCCATCTTTATCCTCCCTCAATATTGAGTCCTGGAATTGCTTATCATCAAGAGAAAGCGTAAGGATTTCAGTGATAAGCTGTAGTTTTGCAGCGCAAGCGTAGTAATTGTAAATCTTGTGGTCGATAGTATCGGGGGATGCAGCGTTGTTAACAATACGCGTAGTTATTTCATTGGTTTTTTCACGAAGAAAGTTGAAAACAAGCTTAGTAATCTCGTCGTTATTCTTCCAATTATGAAATGCAGTCCTTTTTTCTGTAATACGCGGATCTTCTTTTTCTTGAGATACATCTATATCGTAATACCCATCTATTAATGGCATATTTTAATCTCTCTTATTTTTTTCACGTGAAACGTTTCGTTTCATCTCTTTGTTTATACTTACTTTTGTTGCTCTGCGCTCATCTGCTGCAAAGCTGCGTCCAACTCTGGAGGTAAGTTTGGTGCATTTTGCACGCTCATCTGTCCAGGTTGTCCTACAGGTGCTTGTCCACCTTGTCCCATACCTTGTTGTGCATTTTGTCCTACATTATCACCTTGCTGGTTCTGTTGCA
>Ga0265297_10003601_pt1 | contig 27582 bp, 27 predicted proteins | sample Munlanlwell13791_FD_192502 | JGI IMG/M metagenome (GOLD analysis project Ga0265297, IMG submission 192502) | Leachate microbial communities from a municipal landfill in Southern Ontario, Canada - Leachate well 137-91 | ecosystem: Engineered > Solid waste > Landfill > Unclassified | place...
ACCTTGACGTTGTGGCGGCCGCGTTCGTCGATCCACTCGACGAATCCCCAGGAGAAGGCCGCCAGGCATTCGATCCTCTGCTCGTTGCCCGGATTCGGGAAACTGACGAGGAAGGTGTTGATCTCGCGGTTCAGCTTGGCGTAGGTGCGGATGTCGGAATGGCGTGCCGAAAAGATCGACGCGGGGAAGCCGTACGCGAAGAACGGGAAGTTCCGCTCGCGCATCAGCGGCGCGACGTCGACCGACTTCTCGTTCAGGCCGGGCATCATGTCGTCGACGGCGTCGTAGTATTTGGATTGGGTGGTCTGGATGAACGCCGAGAGCGTCCGGTATCCCTTGGTCGGGAAGTCGGCGACGGTGGCCCGCATGAACGGGAATCCTTCCGACGTCTTCGCGTCGAAGCCTTCGCCCTTGACGACCTCGAACCCGACGAGGTCGGGATGGGTGATCTCGCCGAAGACGACGGAGAGTTCGCCCTCCTCGCCGTTCAGTTCGAAGCGGATGTCGAATTTGCCTTTTTCCATGATGATGCACTTCCTTGCGCGATGCACGCCGGCGGGGATGACCCTGCGCCGGAAATATATTATATCACAATTGATCGGCTTTCAACAGGAATCGTCGATGGAAGCGCTTGGATTCGGTTTAGGCGATCTTTTCCATGAGATCCACGATCTCGGCGATCTTGATCTGGGCTTCGGGATCGAGCGTTTCACGGAGACATCCGTCGAGATGCGCGCGCAGCACGGTCGTGTTGGCGCGCTTGAGGATCGCGATCGCGGCGAGGATCTGGGTCGAGACGTCGACGCAGTAGCGGTCCTGCTCGACCATCCGGACGATGCCTTCGATCTGGCCCTTCGCGGTGTTCAGCAGTCTGGTGACCTGTCTGTGGTCGGCGCGCACGATTCAGCCCTCGATCTTCTTCGGATCGTAGCCGGCCTTGCGGACGGCGGAAAGGAGGGCTTCGTCGGCGACGTTCTCGCATGTGACGGCGGCGGTGCCCCGACGGAGGTCGACGGCGGCGTCCTTCACGCCGGGAACGGCCTTCAGGGCGTTCTCGACGCGCATCTTGCAGTGCATGCAGCTCATGCCTTCGATGGTGACGGTCTTCTTCATTTCATGATCCTTTCTTCCGGCTTCCGGCCGGATGGAATCTGCGGAGACGCAATGCGTTCAGGACGACGGAGACGGACGACAGGCTCATCGCGAGCGAGCCGATCGTCGGATCGAGTCGGAGTCCGAACCAGGGGAAGAACACGCCGGCGGCGATCGGGATGCCGACGACGTTGTAGAAGAACGCCCAGAAGAGGTTCATCCTGACGTTTGCGATCGTGCGCCTTGAGAGTTCAACGGCGGTGACGGCGTCGTTCAGATCGCCGCGGACGAGGACGACGTCGGCCGCCTCGATCGCGACGTCGGTACCGGCCCCGATGGCGATCCCGACGTCCGCCTGGGTGAGGGCGATCGCATCGTTGATCCCGTCGCCCACCATCGCCACGACCTTGCCTTCGGACTGCAGGCGGCGGACGTGCTCCGCCTTCTGTTCGGGCATGACCTCGGCGATCGCGACGTCGACGCCGACTTCACGACGGACGGCCTCGGCGACGGCGCGATTGTCGCCGGTGAGCATCACCGTCTCGATGCCGAGGGCGCGGAAGCGCGAAACGGCTTCGGCGGACGTCGGTCGGACTTCGTCGGCGATCGCGAGCAATCCCAGGAGGACGCCGCCGCGGGCGACGTAGACGACCGTCTTTCCGTCGGCGGCGAGCGTTGTCGAAAGCGATGCGAAAGCGTCCGTATCGATGCCGGCCGACCGCATCAGGGCGGCGTTGCCTGCGAGCGCAGGCGAACCGTCGACGACGGCGGTCACACCCAGGCCGGACTGCGCTTCGAACGCGACCGCGGCGGGAATCGGAAGTTCCTCGGCGGCCGCCAGAATCGCCCGTGCGAGCGGATGTTCGGAACGGTTCTCGAGCGCCGCGGCGACGGACCTGAGTTCGTTCTCGGTGACGACCGCGGCGGGGTGGACGGAACGGACCGACGGTTTTCCGAGGGTGAGGGTGCCGGTCTTGTCGAAGACGACGGTCCGGATCGCATGGGTGATCTCGAGGCTTTCGGCGGAACGGATCAGGATGCCGTTTTCGGCGCCTTTGCCGGTGCCGACCATGATCGCGACCGGAGTCGCGAGGCCGAGGGCGCACGGGCAGGAGATCACGAGCACGGTGATGCCGATCGAGAGCGCGAACGAGAAAGTCGCCCCGGCGATCATCCAGACGGCGAACGCGGCGACGGCGATCGCGATCACGACCGGGACGAAGATGCCGCTGATGCGGTCCGCGAGTTTCGCGATCGGGGCCTTCGAGGAGGCGGCCTCCTCGACGAGACGGATGATCCGCGAGAGCGTGGTCTCCTCGCCGACCTTCTCGGCGCGCATCACGAAGGCGCCGGTGGCGTTGACGGTGGCGGCCACGACGCGATCGCCCGGATTCTTTTCGACGGGCATCGATTCGCCGGTGACCGCCGCTTCGTCGACGGCGGAGGAGCCGTCGACGATCGTGCCGTCGGCGGGAATCCGCGCCCCCGGCTTGACGACGACGAGGTCGCCATGGCGGAGCGTTTCGACGGAAACGACGGTCTCGACGCCGTTTTCGAGGAGGATCGCCGTCTTCGGAGCGAGGTCGACGAGCTTGGCGATCGCCGCTCCGGTCTTCTTCTTCGAGATCGTCTCGAGGTACTTTCCGACGGTGACGAGCGTGAGGATCGCGCCTGCGGCTTCGAAATAGAGGTCCATCGCCCAGGCGTGGGCGCCCATGGCGTCGCCGGCGGCGCTCGAAAGTCCGATCCGGACGATGGCGTAGACGCCGTAGAGGAGCGCCGCGCCGGCGCCGACCGCGATCAGGGAATCCATGTTGGGTGCGCGTTTCCAGAGGCGCTTCAATCCATGAGTGAAGTAATGAAGGTTGATCCCGGCGATCGCGAACGCCAGGACGCCCTGAACGAGCGACAGGACGAAGGGATGGGTCGACGCGCTCAGCCAGGTCCATTGCGGCAAGCCGAGCATCGCGCCCATCGAGACGTAGAGGAGCGGAACGAAGAGGACGACCGAGGCGATCAGGCGACGTTTCATCGCAAACGTCGCATCGGCGACCGCCTTGGGGGAGGCGGTGCCTTCCGCGGCGCCGTATCCGCCCTCGGCGACGGCCTTGACGATCGTTTCGGCGCTCGTCACGCGTTCGTCGTAATCCACCACCATCGTATTGGCGAGCAGCGAGACCGAGACGTCGCGAACGCCATCGATGGCAGCGACGGACTTGTTCACATGCGCCTCGCAGGCGGCGCAGGTCATGCCCGTAATCGTGTACTTCTTGCGCATGTCGGTCCCTCCATATACCCCCCCGGGGTATCTGAAATCATTCTAGCACAATTCCCGCAGGGATTCAAGCGATCCGCCCGGAAAAAAGAAAACGACCCCGAAGGGTCGCCTTGTCAGCCGCGCCAGGGCGGCAGGACGATGTTCTCCATCTCCGCGAGATCGAAGGCGGCGATGTCGAAGCCGAAGACGTCGAAGTTGTTTCTGATGCGTTCGGGCGTGACCGACTTCGGCAGGGGCAGAAAGCCGCGCTGGAGACTCCAGCGGATCGCCAGCTGGGCGACCGAGACGCCGTACTTCGCGGCGATTTCGTGCAGTTTGGGAATTTCGAAGAGGCGTCCGGTCGCAAGCGGTGAATACGCCTCGGTCAGAATCCCGAGGGCTTGGGAGAAGTCGACGGTCGGCTTCTGCGTGTCGCCCGGGCAGAGGAAGATCTGGTTGGCGTGCGGAGCGACGCCGGTCGCGTCGATGATCGGTTTCAGATGTTCCGGGCGGAAGTTCGAGACGCCGATCGAACGGATGCGGCCGTCCCGATAGAGTTTGACGAACGCCTTCCAGGTCTCGACGTTGTCGGCCGTGTACTCGAGGCCGTCGGAATGGATGTGCCATGGCTTCGGGGCGTGAATCAGGTAGAGGTCGAGGTCGCCGACGCCGAGCCGGGCGACGGTTCCTTCGTATTCGTCGAGGGTGGTCTGGTAGCCCTTCAGTTCCGCCTTGAGCTTCGAGGTGACGAAGATCTCGGCGCGCGGGATGCCGGAGTCGCGGATCGCGGCGCCGACCGATTCCTCGTTGCCGTAGGCGGCGGCGGTGTCGATGTGGCGGTAGCCGGCCGCGAGCGCTCCGCGGGTGGCCTCGTAGGCCTTCGCGCCGTTCGGAATCTGCCAGGTGCCGAAGCCGACCGACGGGATCCGGATGCCGTTTGCGAGGACGTATTCGTGTTTCGGATTCATGGGTTGCCTCCTTGGATGGATGTCGTATTCATTGTACCACGAAAGCGGCCGTCATCGGGGCGATTCGCTCAGCGGTGCGCGGCGGCCGTGGTCGTTTTCCGCCGCCGCAGGGCGCGGGCGATCGGACCGGCGTAGATGCCGGCGAAGAACACGAGGAAGATGAGGATGTAGAACAGGAAGTAGTTCTTGTCGGTTCCGAACGGCAGGGCGTTCTCCATCAGATACATGTAGTTCGCGCCGCTGTCGGGGTAGAAGACGAGGTTGGCGAGGGTCGCCCAGCCCATCAGGACGAGGATGCCGGCGATCACGCGCCACGCGTCCCGGAGTTCCAGCCGATGCCGGCCGGCGGCGAATTCGTAGATCGGAATCAGGATCAGAAGAGTATGCGCAGACATTCCCTCGAGCGCGAACATCGTCAGGAAGCGGTTGTCGAAATAGTCGCCGAGGATGACCGTGATCACGCCGCCCATGATCGAGAGGACGTAGACCGGGGTCTTGATCGCCTTCCAGTCGAACACGATCGTGAGCGGCAGAAGGAACGTCAGGACGGTGCACATGTGGAACGGAAACGCCTGCGTCCAGGGGACTTCGACGCCGATCGAGGCGCGGACCGTCTGGTGAACGAGGCGGAACGCGAAGAGCGAAATCGCGAAGATCGTGACGAACGTCCGTTCGGCCTTCGGACGCTTGCGGAAATAGAAAGATCCCAGCACCGCCGCGAGAACGACGAAGCCGATCCAGAGGAAGTGACGCCAGCCGAAGGCGCCTTCGCCGAGACCGTCGCTATAGGACGTCGGTCCCGATCCACCGTCGAACGCATAGGTGAAGAATCGGATGAGAAATTCCCTGAGCATGAAGCATCCCTCCTGTCGATAACCAACCGAATGATATTATATCACGCCATCCCGAGGGAACGTCGGGCGATTTCCTTGAAAACATCACAAGAACGCGGTATAATGAACAGACAACAGGAAAGGCGTGATCGCATGACTGCACTCTACCGGCTCTGGTGCCGCACCTACCAGGCGGCGTTCCGACTGGCATGGCCGTTCATCGACCTGCGCGAGCCGACGCTTCTCTCCGGCCCGGGCGCCATCCAGAAACTGCCCGAAATCATCTTCTCTTCCGGAATCGACCGGGTTCTCCTGGTGACCGACACCGGACTCGTCAAGGCCGGACTCGTCGACCCCCTCGTCGAGCGCATGACGCGCCAGGGAATCGCCGTCGACGTCTATGACGGCACCGTCCCGAACCCCACGGTCGACAACGTCGAAGCCGCCCTTTCCCGCTATCAGGCGTTCAGCGCGAAGGCGCTCGTCGCCCTTGGCGGCGGGTCCGCGATGGACGTCGCCAAGGCCGTCGGCGCCCGCGTCGCCAACCCCCGAAAGTCGGTGAAGTCGATGCGCGGCGTCCTCAAGGTCCGTCGTCCGATCCCGCCCCTCTATGCGATCCCGACGACCGCCGGAACCGGCAGTGAGGCGACCCTCGCCGCCGTCGTCACCGACCCTTCGGATAAGTCCAAGTTCGCGATCAACGATCCGGTCCTCGTCCCCGCGATGGCCGTCCTCGACCCGCGTCTGACCGTCTCGCTGCCTCCGCACGTCACCGCCGCGACGGGAATCGACGCCCTCACCCACGCCGTCGAGGCGTACATCGGGTCGTCGAACACGGCGCGGACCAGGCGTTATGCCAGGGAGGCCGTCCGGCTCGTCTTCGGAAACCTCAAGCGCGCCTGCGCGGACGGATCCGATATCATCGCACGCGGCCACATGCAGCGCGCCGCCTACGTCGCCGGGCTCGCCTTCACCCGCGCCTATGTCGGCAACGTCCATGCGATCGCCCATACGCTCGGCGGCTTCGCGAATGTCCCGCACGGGCTCGCCAACGCCGTCGTCCTGCCCTACGTCCTCGATTTCTACGGCGATCGCGCCGCCCGACGGCTTTCCGAACTGGCCGTCGAGGCGGGCGTCGCCGACGCCGCGTCCTCCGTCCGCGAGAACGCGAACCGCTTCGTCCAGGCGATCCGCGCCCTGAACGAAAGCGTCGGGATTCCCGTCCGGTTCGCCCCCGGAACCTTCCTTGCGGAAGACCTCGACGCGATGGTCGCCCACGCGATGCGCGAGGCCAATCCGCTCTATCCGGTCCCCATCATCATGGACGCGGCCGCCTTCCGCTCCATCTACGAGAAGATCCAATGAACGCGAAAGCGCCGGTCGCCCGGCGCTTTCTTCGTTGATTGGAGATCTTACTCTTTCTCGACCTTGGCGGCGATGACCTTCTTCGCGTCGTCGAGCTTGCCCTTGAGGCCGTTGATCACCTTGAGGGCGAGAAAGATCGCCAGGGCGATGATCAGGAAGTCGATGATCGACTGGATGAAGTTGCCGTAGGTCAGGAGCACGGCGTCCTCCGACAGCACGTAGATGCCGTTGACGGCGTCCCAGGTGCGCGTCCCGCGCATCACCCAGACCCATTCGGTGACGTCCTTCGACCCGATCAGGCTGATCAGGGGCATGATGATGTCCTTGACGAGCGAGGAGATGATCTTGTTGAAGGCGGTGCCGATGACGATGCCGACGGCGAGGTCGAGGGCGTTGCCCTTGGCAATGAACGCCCTGAATTCCTTGAAGAACTTCTTCATGTGTACCTCCTATGGTGGATTTGATTCTATTCTATGCCAATAGCGTCCGCTTTTCAAGCGAAGCCGCCAAAACGGCACTCAACGGAAAGGAAAACGACGAAGCCGCGAGGCCTCGTCGTTCTGTTGTCGGATCAGTTGATCGGGCTGAAGTTCTCCTTGCCGAGACCGCAGTCCGGGCAGACCCAGTCTTCCGGGAGTTCCTCGAAGGTCGTTCCCGGGTTGATGCCCGTGGTCGGATCGCCGATCGCGGGATCGTACACGTAACCGCAGACACATTCCCATCTTTGCGCTTTGCTCATACAGATCATTCCTCCTCGGTTCGATTTGGAATCATTCGATATTCGCGCGAATCATTCCGGAATTACTTTACCACGCCGAACCGAGGAGTGTCAATAGGAATGCGCAAATGCGCGTTTTGCATGGGTTCGCTTCCGAGGAAAATCACGGGAACGCTTGAAACCGCTTCCGCTTCGTGATAGCATTGATTTCAGATTGACTTCAAACTGGAGGATGCACACATGACACTGCTTCAAGGTTTCTTCCTGCTTTCCATCCTGGTCGCCGTCGCCGCCTTCGTCTTCGCGGTCTGGCTCTACCTGTGGGTCCGGCGCCAGCCGGCCGAGAACGCGAAGATCCTGACGATCGGCGAATTCATCAAGAGCGGCGCCAACACCTTCCTCAAGAAGGAGTACCTCGTCCTCGCCCGCTTCGCCGGCGCCGCCGCGCTTCTGATCCTGCTCTTCCTGCCCGATCCGATCTGGAAGAGCGGCATCGGCGACAACTTCACGATGTGCGGGGCGTATCTGCTCGGGACGACCCTGTCGGCGCTCGCCGGCAAGATCGGCATCCAGATCGCGACGATCGCCAACACCCGCACCGCCGAGGCCGCACAGCGCGGCATCCGCCTCTCCTTCCTGTCGGGCTTCCGCGGCGGCGCCGTCATGGGCATGGCCGTCGTCGGCACGAGCCTGCTCGGAATCGCGGTCGTCCTGTGGGTGACCGGCAACGCCACGATCCTCCTCGGCTTCAGCTTCGGCGCTTCCTCGCTCGCGCTCTTTGCGAAGGCGGGCGGCGGCATCTTCACGAAGACCGCCGACATCTCCGCCGACCTCGTCGGCAAGGTCGAACTCGGCATTCCCGAGGACGATCCTCGCAATCCGGCCGTGGTTGCGGACAACGTCGGCGACAACGTCGGCGACGTCGCCGGCATGGGCGCCGACCTGTTCGACTCGAACGTCGCCTCGATGGCGGCCGCGATCGTCATGGGGGTTTCGCTCGACAATCTCTTCGGCACGGACAACGTCGCGCTGGTCTTCTGCTTCGCCGCCCTCGGCCTGCTCTCCTCGATCATCGGTGTCGCGCTCGCGAAGATGCCTGAAAACGGCAACCCGACCCGCGCCCTGAACATGTCCACCTACGTCACCACCGGCGTCTTCGCCGCCCTCACCGGCATCGCCTCGCTGATCTTCGGCTTCTCCTGGCGGATCTACCTCGCCGCCGTCGTCGGCCTCTTCGTCGGCGTGCTGATCGGGATCACGACCGACTACTTCACCGACGATACCAAGAGTCCGGTGAAGAAGGTCGCCAAGGCCTCCGAGACCGGACCCGCCTTCACGATCATCACCGGCGTGAGCTATGGCTTCCTCTCGGTCCTGCCGGCGATGATCGGGATCGCGGTCTCCGCCCTCACCGCCTTCCTCCTCTGCGCCCCGCTCGGCGGCGCGGTCGGATCGATCGAGTACCAGCAGTACGGCATGTTCGGGATCTCGATGGCGGCCGTCGGCATGCTCTCGATCGTCGGCATGATCATCAGTAACGACGCCTACGGCCCGATCGTCGACAACGCCCGCGGTCTCGCCGAAATGGGCGGACTCTCCGAACACGTGATCGAGGTCACCGACAAGCTCGACTCCGCCGGCAACACCGTCAAGGCCGTCACGAAGGGCTTCGCGATCGGCGCCGCCGGTCTCACCGTGATCTCGCTCCTCGGCGCCTTCATGAGCGAGGTCAACGCGATCGAACCCGGCCGCATCGCCGGCTTCGACGTCATGGACCCCCGCGTCTTCTTCGGAATCCTGGTCGGCGCCGCCGTCCCGGCCGTCTTCTCCGCCCTCCTCATGCTCGGCGTCGGCCGCAACGCCGAGCGCATGGTCGCCGAGATCCACCGCCAGTTCAAGGACATCCCCGGCCTGCGCGAAGGCAAGGAGGGCGTCGTCCCCGAATACGACAAATGCATCGAGATCGCGACCTCGGGCGCGCTTCGGGAACTGATTCCCGCCGGGCTCTTCGCGATCCTGATCACGCTCGTCGTCGGCTTCATCGGCGGGATCGAGGCGGTCGGCGGCTTCCTTACCGGCAACATCGTCGCCGGTCTTCTGCTCGCCCTCTTCATGTCGAACGCCGGCGGCCTCTGGGACAACGGCAAGAAGTACGTCGAGGCCGGAAACAACGGCGGGAAGGGTTCGAACGCCCACAAGGCCGCCGTCGTCGGCGACACCGTCGGGGACCCGTTCAAGGATACTGCGGGTCCCTCGATCAATACCCAGATCACGGTCGTGAGCCTCGTCGCCTCGCTCTTCGCCTTCATCTTCCTCTCGCTGCACCTGTTCTGACTTCGCCCCGGCCAGCCGCCGGGGCTTTTTCTTGTACGGGTCGCGCCGTTTCGCATTGTTTCCCGTTCCGGATTGTGCTATAATCCTTTGCGGAACGCATACGCCGCACCCGACAAGGAGACTGCCATGTACCTCGCGCTCGCCATCTTCGTGATCACCTACGTCCTGCTCCTTTCCTTTGGGAAGTACCGCGCCCAGATCGCTTTCGGCGCCGCCCTCCTTTTCATCCTCCTGAGCTTTCCGGACATGCGTGCCCTCTTCGGGATTGACGCCGTCTTCATGCCCCTCGGATCGATCCTCGGCGCGATCCAGTGGAACGTGATCCTGATGATCTTCGGCACGATGGGACTGGTCTCGCTCTTCATCGAGTCGAAGATGCCGGCGCTGATGGCCGACCGGATCATCCAGAAGACGCCGAACGTGAAGTGGGCGGTGATCTCGCTTGCGGCCTTCGCCGGCGCGATCTCGGCCTTCGTCGACAATGTCGCGACGGTCCTGATGGTCGCCCCGATCGCGCTCACGATCGCGAAGAAGCTCAAGATCTCGCCGGTCCCGTCGATCATCGCGATCGCCGTCGCCTCCAACCTCGAGGGCGCCGCGACGCTTGTCGGCGACACCACCTCGATCCTCCTCGGCGGCTATGCCGACCTCACCTTCTTCGACTTCTTCTTCTACCTCGGCCGTCCCTCGATGTTCTGGGTGAACCAGCTCGGCCTGCTCGCCGCCCTGCTCGTCCTCTTCCGCGTCTTCCGCAACGACAGCCAGCCGGTCAGGATGACCGAGACGACGGTCGTCACCGACTACGTCCCGTCGGTCCTGATGGTGGCGATGGTCGTGCTTCTGATCCTCGCCTCTTTCATCCCGAACGCCCCCGCCCTGATCAACGGCTATGTCTGCGCCGGCCTGATGGTGTTCGGGGTCGTCCGCAAGGCCTTCGTCAAGAAGGACGGAAAAGCCTTCCTGGAAACCCTGAAGGACATCGACTTCTTCACCCTCCTCCTGCTCGCCAGCCTCTTCGTCGTCGTCAAGTCGATCGAGAACGCCGGCGTCATCACGGCGATCTCGAACGTCATCTTCGAACTCGCCGGCGGAAACACCTTCGTGATCTATTCGGTCCTCCTGTGGGGGTCGGTGCTCCTCTCCGCCTTCATCGACAACATCCCCTACGTCGCCACGATGCTTCCGGTCGTGACCCTGATCGCGACCAACGTCGCGATCCAGAACGGCCTCGACGCCGCCGCGCAGCATCAGCTCGTCACGCTCCTCTACTTCGGCCTGCTCTCGGGCGCGACCCTCGGCGGGAACATGACGCCGATCGGCGCCTCGGCGAACATCACCGGCATCGGGATCCTCCGCAAGGAGGGCTACGAGGTCACGACCGGCGAATTCATGCGGATCGGCGTGCCCTTCACGCTCGCCGCGGTCATGACCGCCTACCTTCTCGTCTGGTTCGTCTGGTCGATCTGACACCCATCGTACAAAACGGCTTTCCCGCGCGGGAAAGCCGTTTTTCGTCTGATTCAGAAATGCCGGGTGAAGACCTCCCGGTCCTCGAGCAGTTCCTCGATCGTCCGGATTCCGAGGCGCTGGAGGAGTTCGACCACGTAGGGGTTGTCGATCGGAGAGGGATAGGGCGCCTTCTTCGCGTAGTCGCGGACCTTGGCGGTTGCGACACTCCGGTCGATGAGCGAGCGCGGTCCGCCGACGCAGCCGCCGGCGCAGCCCATGCCCTCGAGGAAGTTGGCGGTCGTCTTCCCGCTCACGAGCTCGTCGAGCAGGCGGCGGCACTCGGGGACGCCGTCGGCCTGGACCGAACGGACGCGGATCGGCTTGTCGGGACGGATCCGGTCGAGCGTCAGCGCGACCGCCTCGGAGACGCCCCTCGAGACGGCGTAGACGCGACCCGCGACGGAAGAGTGCTCGCGCAGGTCCGGCGGGATGTCGTCGGCGCGCACCCGCGCGGCGTCGAACAGGTCGGCGACCTCCCGGAAGGTGAGGACGTGGTCGATCGCGTCCCCGATGTCGGGTTCGCGGGCCTCGGCCTTCTTGGCGAGGCAGGGACCGACGAAGACGGTGACGGCGCCCGGGACGAGCCGCTTCACGACGCGGCCGCAGGCGACCATCGGCGAGACCGATCCCGGGACCCTCGCGAGCAGGTCGGGATAGAGCCGACGGATCATCTGGATCCACACCGGGCAGCAGCACGACGTGAGCATGTAGTCGCCCTCGTCCTGGATCTTGGCGTCGAATTCGAGCGCCTCCTTCAGGGTGAGGATGTCGGCGAAGAGCGAGACCTCGACCATGCCGGCGAACCCGAGCCGCTTGAAGACGGTCCGCAACTGGCCGTCGTCGATGTCCCTGAACTGCGAGAGGAAGGCGGGCGCGACGAGCGCGTAGGCCGGTCCCCCGGCGTCGCGCAGCTTCGCGAGCACGTCCATCAGGTCCCTCGAGGCGATGACCGGCGCGAGCGCGGCCGGGTCGATCCGCTCGCGGCAGCGTTCCGTGCGGGGAACGAATTCCCAGCCGCCCTTGGCGTCGGATGCGACATTGTCGAAGAGGCAATCGATGAAGGCCTTGCCGGGGCAGTGGCCGGGGAGGCCGCCGCACGCGGCGCACGCGCCCTTCGGTGTCGGCCTGAGGACGCACTCGAGATGGTGCGGGTCGTATTTCAGCCGGCGGAGCGCCGGGTCGACGGCGCCGCCTTCCTGGGCGGCGACGACGAGACCGTACATCTCCTCGAACGTGAGGTGTTTCCGTTCCTTCATGGCGATCCCTCCGATCGGATCCGATACTCCCATTATAGGACGAAGACGACCGTTCGGGAAGCGCCCGAAGAAAAAACGGCCGCGTTTTCGGCGCGGCCGTTCGATGATGCCGGATGCTCAGGCGGTGACGGCGGTGAGGACGAAGTAGGCGACGAACAGGATCGCCGAGACGAGCAGGATCGGATGGACTTCCTTGATCTGACCCTTGACGGCCTTGATGACGACGTAGAAGATGAAGCCGAAGGCGATGCCGATCGAGATCGAATAGGTGAGGGCCATCATCACGGCGGCGAAGAAGGCGGGGACGGCCGTTGCGAAGTCGTTCCACTCGATCTCCTTCAGGTTGCCGGCCATCATGACGCCGACGACGATCAGCGCGGGGGCGGTGGCGGCGGTCGGGACGACGCCGAAGACCGGGGAGAGGAGGATGCAGAGGAGGAAGAGGATCGCGGTGAAGACGGAGGTGAGGCCGGTGCGTCCTCCTTCCTCGATGCCGGCGGCCGATTCGATGTAGGTCGTCGTGTTCGAGGTGCCGAGGATCGCGCCGACGGAGGTCGCGATCGAGTCGGCGAAGAGCGCCTTGTCCATCTTCGAGGCGAAGCCCTTGCCAGACTCGAGCGCGGTCAGGTCCTCGTCGGAGAAGATGCCCGAGGCGCGGCCGGTGCCGATGAAGGTGCCGATCGTGTCGAAGGTGTCGGTGAGCGAGAAGGCGAAGATCGCGAAGAGCGCCATCGGCAGGCGGGAGACGTCCGCGAAGAGGGTGCCGAGGCCGGTGAAAGCGGCGCCGAAGGTGGTTCCGAAGGCGGCGAAGGGCGCGCCGAGGTCGTCGAAACTGATCGCGGCGAGGTTCGTGACGCCGAGCGGGATGCCGATCAGGGTCGAGGCGACGATGCCGATCAGGATCGCGCCGCGGACCTTGAGGACGAGCAGGACGACGGTGACGAGGATGCCGATGAAGGCGAGGATCAGCGCCGGGGTGGCGATCGCCGAGAGGGCGGGGACGCCGGCGCCGAAGTTGATCGCGGCAACGTCGAGGAAGCCGATGTAGGCGATGAAGATGCCGATGCCGCCGCCGATCGCGTTCTGGAGCGACTTCGGAATCGCCTTGATGATCGACTTGCGGATCTTCGTGACGGTGATCACGATGTTGATGAGGCCGCAGATGAAGACCAGGGCAAGCGCCTCCTGCCAGGAGAAGCCGAGCGCGAAGCACACCGTGTAGGTGAAGAACGCGTTCAAGCCCATGCCGGGGGCGAGGGCGTAGGGCACGTTGGCGAAGAGCGCCATGACGAGCGTGCCGATGACGGTCGCGAAGATCGTCGCGAGGAACACCGCTTCCTTCGGCATGCCGGTGGCGCCGAGGATGTTCGGGTTGACGAAAATGATGTAGACCATCGCGAAGAACGTCGTGGCTCCTGCCACCAGTTCCCGCTTGAAGGTCGTCCCATTTTCGGCGAGGCGGAAAAACTTGGCGATGCTTTTCATTTCTTCTGTTTCCCTCCGTGTCGAATTTGTCTTGTCCCGGACAAACAAAAAAAGCAAGTGAAGAAAATCCTTCGCTCGCCAACAAAATGATCCGCGTCCCGGAGTGCGGACGCAGAAGAAATGAGACCAATAGTCAGACGATTAGGTCGTCTGGTAGAGACTATGGAACCGAATTATCCATATTATATTGGCGATCGCTATTCAGTTTGTCCGTTTCAAAACAGAATCAGTTTATCACGAAAAGACAGTCCGCGCAATCGCGTGAAACCCTTTTCATGACGAGAAGATGAAAACGGCCCTCCATCCGTGAAGGTCCGTTCATCGATGGGTCGTTCAGTTTCCCCCGGCAGCTGCGAGAAGCGTCCGCGCCCAGTCGAAGGCGCCGTCGGTCTCGCCCTTGCGGAGGACGGTGCCCTGGTCGCCGATGACGAAGAACGCCTGCGCCGGCGCGATGAGGACCGCGCCGCGCTTTTGAAGCGCCTTCTCGATCCTGTCGGCCGCGAATCCGAAGGTGTTCACGACGCCGCGGAAGAACCCGGACCTGATCTCGGCCGGGTCGAGGCGCGTGTCGAACGCCGCCGAACGCCTGCCGGAAAGCGGGAGGGCGGGATTCTTCAGGGTCTTCATCGTCGTCGGGGTAGCCTGGAAGGCGCGCGTCGGCGAACCGACGAGCACGAGGTCGGCGGCGGCGACGTCGTCGGCCGCGACGTCGCCCGCATGGACGAGGCGGCATTCCGCCTTCGCCGCCGCGAAGCCGTCGGCGATCGCCTCGGCGATCTTCTGGGTGTTCCCGAAGACGGTATCGTAGATGATCAGGATCTTCATCGTCGGTTGCCTCCCGTCACTTGAGCATCGCCCGGGTGACGACGCCCTTGCGTTTCGTATAGGGATGGTAGCGGACGTCGAGGTCGACCCAGTTGTGGCGCTTCAGGATCGGCTTGGCGTGGGTGAACGTCTCGTACGAATGGATCCCGTGGTAGGCGCCCATGCCGGAGGCGCCGACGCCGCCGAAGCCGAGTTCGCCGCTGGCGACGTGCATCAGCGTGTCGTTGACGGTTGCGCCGCCGAAACTGAGTTCCTCGAGGTAGCGCCGTTCGCGGCTCCGGTCCTTGGTGAAGAGGTAGAACGCGAGCGGCCGGTCGCGCTTCCGGATGAAGGCGATCGCCTGCTCGTCGGTCTCGTAGTCGATCAACGGCAGGATCGGGCCGAAGATCTCCTCCTGCATCACGGGATCGGCCCCGGTCACGCCGTCGAGCACCGTCGGCGCGATCCTGGTCTCGCTCCAGGAGCCGCCGATCACCTGGTCCATCCCCTGCATCAGGCCGCGGAGGCGCTGGTGGTGCTTCGCGTTCACGATCTTCGGATACTCGGAGTTCGTGAGCGGATCGTCACCGAAGAACTCCTGGAGGGCGGCGCGGTAGTAGGCGAGGAAGGCCGGCTTCTCCTTCTCCCGGATCAGGAGGTAGTCGGGGGCGACGCAGGTCTGGCCGGCGTTCACCGTCTTCCCGAAGGCGATCCGGCGGGCGGCGAGCTTCAGGTCCGCGTCCGGCGCGAGCACGCATGGACTCTTCCCGCCGAGTTCGAGCGAGACCGGAGTGAGATGCGCCGCGGCGGCCGTCATCACCGTCTTCCCGACGGCCTGGCTGCCGGTGAAGAAGATGTAGTCGAACTTCTCTTCGAGCAGCCGTGAATTCTCCTCGCGGCCGCCGAGGACGGTCGTCACGTGCTCCGGGGAGAACGCCTCGGCGATCACCGCCGCGATCGCCTTCGCCGTCTCGGGGGCATAGGAGCCGGGCTTGACGACGGCGCAGTTTCCGCCGGCGACCGCGCCGACGAGCGGGTCGACGGCGAGTTGGAAGGGATAGTTCCACGGCGACATGACGAGCACCACGCCGAAAGGTTCGCGGACGATCCGCGAGCTCGCCGAGAACAGCGGAAGCGGCGTCGGGACGCGCTTCGGCCGACTCCAGCGACGCAGGTGCCGGAGGGTATGCGTGATCTCGGCGAGGACGATCCCGATCTCGGTGAGGTAGGCCTCGTGGGGATGTTTCCCGAGATCGGCCGCAAGCGCCGCCTCGATCGCCGGTTCGTGTTTCCTGATTGCGGCGTAGAGCCGCCTGAGGGCGTCGATGCGGAACGAAAGCGGGCGGGTGGCGCCGGTTTCGAAATGGGCGCGCTGGGCGGCGACGATGTCTCTGATCTCCATAGGGATCCTCCGTGGCGATGACTGGTCAAATCCCATTATAACATATCGTCGGAATTTTGATATAATGGTGCTATGCATGACGCGCGGAGGGTCCGGATGGTCGTGATTACGGGTGCCACGGGGCACATCGGTAACAATCTTGCAAGACTGTTCGTCGAACATGGAGAGCCCGTCCGGCTGCTGCTTCGGCGCGACGGCGCGGCGCTATCCGATCTGGCCGTCGAGAAGGTCTACGGCGACGTCTTCGATGCCGACTTTCTCGCCGCGCACGTCCGGGACGGCGACGTTCTCGTCCATCTCGCCGCCCTCATCGATCTCTCCAACCGCCACGGCGGAGACACCGTCCGGATCAACTACGACGGGACCCGCACGATCGCCGACTTCTGCGTCGCCCGCGGGGTACGGCTCGTTTTCGTCTCCTCCGTGGACGCGATCGCCAAGCCGGAACCGCCGCGTCCGATCCGCGAACCGGACCGCTTCGACCCCGATTCTTTCCATAACGCCTATGCGCGCTCGAAGGCGCTTGCGACCGCCTACGTCCACCGCCTGCTTTCGACCGGAGCCCTCCAGGGCTGCATCCTCTACCCGTCGGCCGTCATCGGGATCCACGACTACAAGCCTTCGGCCGCGGGTCGCGAGATCGCGCGCACCTTCGCGATGCGGTTCGCCTTCTGCATCCGGGGCGGCTACAACTTCATCGACGTCCGCGACGTCGCGGCGGCGATCCGCCGTGCGGCCGTCGAACGCTATTCCGGCTCCTGCATCCTCGCCGCCCACAACGTCACCGTCCGCCAGCTCTACGAGGCGCTCTTCGCCGCGGAGGGACGGAAGGTCCCGGTGCTCCGCGTCCCGGTCGCGCTCGCCCGCCTCGGCGGTCTCTTCATGAAGGGTTTCTCGAACGTCATGATCGACGCCCTCGAGGAGAACTACGACTACGACAACGCCCGCATGCGGCGCGATCTCGTGCCCGACCCGATCCCCTTTTCCGTCACCGTCCGCGACACGGTCGCGTGGTTCCGAACCCATCCCCTTCCCCGATAAGAACAAAGCGTCGACCGTGCGGTCGACGCTTTGCTTATCTGGTCATCAGCTTCTGGCTTTCGTACTTCGCTTCGATCTTGGCGACGATCTCCTTGAACTCGACGGGATTGTTCATGTCGTTTACCGGCAGCCAGAGGATCTTCTGTTCGGGGACGCGGTAGTTCCGGAAGATGCGGCGGAGGACGTCGTAGTAGTTGGCGTAGTGGTAGTTCAGGTAGTCCTCCTGGTTCTTCTCGATCTCGCGGCCGCGCTTGCGGACGTTCTCGAAGAGCTGCGGGATCGGCCGGACGAGGACGATGTGGACGTCGACGTCGGGAAGGCGCTTCAGATGCTCGTCGGCGATCGCGTAGGTGAGCGCGACCTCCATCGCCGTCATCGTCCCGTCGAGGCGGAGCAGTTCGGTGAAGACGAGGTTGGAGAACAGCGTCGAGTCGCAGACGACGTTCTCCTGCCCCTTCGTCTTCCACATGAGCAGGAAGAGGGCGCTGTAGAAGGCGTTCTGCGAAAGCATCGCGAACGTCTCCTTGTCCTGGTAGAAATAGGGGAGATACTCGTTCTTCTCGACCGGCTCCATGACCAGCGTGCAGTTGTAGTACTGGGATAGCTTGCGGGACAGAAGCGACTTGCCCGAACCGATCGGTCCGATGATTCCGATTCTCATGGATGTACCTCGCCTGTGGGATTTTTGGATGTCCGCCGTCGTCCGGCGACAGACCTATTATAATTCAGGATCCGGGAAAGGTCAAAGCAATTCCGGGCTTTCGGACACAAAAAAAGCAAGGACTTTCGTCCTTGCCTGGGGGATTCTCAATACATGTCGGGCGACGGCATCGCCGGCGCGGGCTTCTCTTCCTTCAGGATCGCGACGCCCGCCTCGGTGGTGATGAAGAGGGCGGAGATCGAGGCGGCGTTCAGGACGGCGCTGCGCGTGACCTTGGTCGGGTCGACGATGCCGGCCTTGAACATGTCGACCCACTCGCCGGTGAGGGCGTTGAAGCCATAGTTCGGTTTCGCGGCCTTCTGCTTCTCGACGATCTCGACGGCGTCGTAGCCGGCATTCTCGGCGATCTGCGCGACTGGGGCGGTGAGCGATTCGAGGACCACGTTGATGCCCTTCTGGACGTCGTTCTCGGGCGATTTCAGGACTTTCTTGAGTTCGTTGTGAATCTCGACGAGGACCGCGCCGCCGCCCACGACGATGCCTTCGGCGACCGCCGCCTTGGTGGCGTTCAGGGCGTCCTCGATCTTCAGCTTCTTCTCCTTGAGCTCGGTCTCGGTGGTGGCGCCGACCTTGACGACGGCGACGCCGTTCGAAAGCTTGGCGAGCCGTTCGGCGAACTTCTTCCTGTCGTACTCGGAGGTCGAGAGCTCCATCTGCTTCTTGATCTGCTGGACGCGGACGGCGATCTGTTCCCTGTTTCCGACACCGTCGATCAGGGTCGTGGCGTCCTTCGTGACGACGATCTTCTTCGCCATTCCGAGGGCTTCGACGGTGACGTCCTTGATCTCCATCCCGAGGTCCTTGGCGACGAAGGTCGCGCCCGTCATCATCGCGATGTCGGCGAGGATCTCCTTCTGGTTGTCGCCGAAGCCGGGAGCCTTGGTGGCGACGACGTTGAAGGTGCCGCGCAGCTTGTTCACGATGAGCGTGCTGAGGACTTCGTTCTCGATGTCGTCGGCGACGATGAGGAGCGGCTTCGACATCTGCACGACCTGCTCGAGGAGCGGCAGGACGTCCTTCACGGTGGTGATCTTCTGGTCGGTGACGAGGATGTTGGCGTTCTCGAGGACGACTTCCATCTTCTCGCGGTCGGTGACCATGTAGGGCGACATGTAGCCCTTGTCGTACTGCATGCCCTCGACGACCTCGAGGTAGGTCTCGACGCCCTTCGAGTCGTCGACGGAGATGACGCCGTCCTTCCCGACCTTGGCCATCGCTTCTGCGATGATCTTCCCGATCTCGTCGCTGCCCGAACTGACGGTCGCGACCGAGGCGATATCCTCGTTCGAGGCGATCTGATGGGAACGGGAAAGCAGGCGGGCGGAGATCTCCTTCGCGGCGTGCTCGATGCCCTCGCGCATCCGGACCGGGTTGGCGCCGCGCTCGACGGCGGCGATGCCGCGATGGATCATCGCCTGGGTGAGCAGGGTTGCGGTCGTGGTGCCGTCGCCGGCGACGTCGTTGGTCTTGTTCGCGGCCTCGTAGACGAGTTTCGCGCCCATGTTCTCGAACGCGTCCTTGAGTTCGATCTCGCGGGCGATCGTGACGCCGTCGTTGACGATCTGCGGCGAGCCATAGCCCTTGTCGAGGACGACGTTGCGGCCTTTCGGGCCGAGCGTGATGCGGACGGCGTCGGCGAGCGTGTCGACGCCTCTCAGCATCGCGTCGCGGACGTCCTTGGAATAGCGGATTTCCTTCGGCATGGTTCCTTCCTCCCTTACTCGACGATGGCGAGGATGTCCTTCTCGGCGATGAGCAGGTACTCCTCTTCCTCGATCTTGACCTCGGTGGTCGAATACTTCTTGAACACCGCGCGCTCGCCGGCCTTCACGGTCGGGGGCACGAGCTTCCCGTCGACGACGGCGCCCGGTCCGACGGCGACGATCGTCGCGTAGCTCGGGGCTTCCTTCGCCTCGGCGGACAGGATGATGCCGCTCGCGGTCTTCTTCTCGTTCTTTTCCTTCTTCAGAACGACGTTGTCATGCAGTGGTCTCAACATGGATTTCCTTACTCCTTCTGAATAGTAGTTGGCACTCTCTTATCTAAAGTGCTAACATCATTATATCACTTTTTTCAGTGCGGTCAAGAACCGCACGCTGCGATTTCACAGAAATTTCACTTTCCGCCGCGTTTGTCTCCTTCTTCATGGAAAAGCCCCCTAAGGGGGCTCAAGAGCCATCAGCGCAGGCGCACCGCCACCAGGATCGGGTCGTGATCGGAGAGGAAGCGCCCTTCCGGCCGTTCCTGTGGAACGGTCGCGGACGTGAAGGACAGGTTTCTCCCGTAGACGTAGTCGATCGCCGCCGCAACATGCCCGAAGGCGTGAAAGGTGGTTGGCGACGCCGAAAGCGGGATCGCGGGGCGGAAGCCGGCGGAGTCGAAGAGGGCATGGAGCGGTTCGTCGGGTCCGGCGTTGAAATCGCCTGCGACGACGGTCGGCAGGACCCGCTTCGGATCGGTCGCGTCGAGGAGCCCGAGGAGGATCTCCGCCTGGCGGCGCCGCACCGCGACGTCGCCGTAGTCGAAATGGGTGGAAACGACCCGGATGACCTTTCCTTGCGGCGTTTCGAAGACAGCTTCGACCGCGATCCGCGGAAAGAAACTGCCGGGGAGGGTCGAGGGAATCCCGGGGGTGTCGGACAGCCAGCGGGTCGTATCGCGCACCAGCTTCGTTTTCCTCGGGTCATAGAGGATCGGCGTCCCCTCGCCCCGGCCGGTGTCGCGGGGGGAACCGACCGCGCGGTAGAAGGGCGTGACGTCGAGCAGGTCCCGCGTCATCGCCGGATCGAGTTCCTGCGTGCAGAGGATCGGCACGCGGATCCTTCCGAGATATTCCTTCAGAAGCGGGAGACGCTTCTCCCAGGCGTTCTTTCCGTCGCTTTCGAGGGCGATCCGGAGATTGAAGGTCATGATCCTCATCGCCTGTCCTCCTGGCACGCCGGGCAGTAGCGCACCTTCCCGCCGAGAAAGGCCTTCTCGACGATCGTCGTCCCGCACGCCGGACAGCGTCCGTCGGGGCGACGCGTACGTTCGGCGTAGAGGCCGTGGTTTCCATGGAGGTCGACGAAGGAGGCGCGTCCGCCGGCCGCGGCGATCGCGCGCGTCGTCCCGACGAGCGCTTCGTAGAGGCGGAGGATCTCTTCTTCCCGAAGCGCGGACACCCGGGTCTCGGGGCGGAGGCGGGCGGTCCAGAGGACGTCCTGGATCGTACCGTTCCCGACGCCGGGGATCCTTTGTCCGGTCGCGAGCAGGGCCTTCACCGACAGGCGCGGGTTCTCCGTTGCCGTCCGGGCGAAGCGTTCGACCGTGAAGTCGGGGGAAAGCGGCGCGATTCCGTCCGCGTGCGCGACGTAATAGGGATTCGCGCGCAGCTCGTCCTCGCCGCCGACCGACAGGTAGCCGTAGAGCTTGACGCGGGCGGTCAGGTTCGTCCCGTCCGCAAACGACAGGAGCATCTGCGTCTTCTCGAGGCGCGGGTCGCAGTAGCGCACCGTCACGTCCTCGCCGATCGCGACGTTCTGTCCGCCCGAACAGCGGACGACGACGCGGCCGCCGACCGCCTGGACGCGCTCGACGGTCCGTCCGCGCAGACGATCGGCCGCCGCCGCGGGATCCATCCCGATCCAGCAGAATCTGTGGGGTGCGGAAAGAAAGGCCGCGTCCGCGACCGTCTTCCCGGAAATCGCCTCGTCCATCTGCCTGGCCAGCGCCAGGGCTTCGCCGATCTCGATCATCGCGATCCCTCCCGTCCTCACTCCCATTATACACACGTTTCGAAGAATGAAAAAGGGGAACGGATCAGTTCCCCTCTCGATTCAGCGGTAGACCTGCAGCTTCTCCTGTTTGGTGAGGACGCGCAGGGTCCCTTCGGCGAGCGCGCGCATCTCGTCCTCGCCGGGATAGACGGTGACCGGGAAGATCGGCTGGACGCGGGCCTTGATCATGTCGACGAACATCGGGTTGTACGCGAGGCCGCCGGTGAGGATGATCGCGTCGACCTTTCCGCCGGCGACGAAGTAGAGCGAGCCGATCTCCTTGGCGACCTGATAGGCCATCGCGTCGAGATAGAACCGCGCGGTCTCGTCGCCCGCCTCGATGCGGCGCTTGATCTCAAGACCGTTCGAGGTCCCGAGATAGGAGACGAGTCCGCCCTGGCCCGCAAGCATCTTCTTGACGTCGCCGATCGCGTACCTGCCGGAATAGCACATGTCCACGAGCGGATAGGTCGGGACCGTGCCGGCGCGCTCCGGCGAGAACGGGCCGGTGCCGCCGAGGGCGTTGTTCACGTCGACGACGCGGCCGTGGTCGTGCAGACCGACGGAGATCCCGCCGCCGAGATGGGCGATGATCATCGTCAGGTCCTCGTAGTCGCGGCCGACGACCTTGGCGTGGCGCTTGGCGATCGCCTTGTGGTTGAGGGCGTGGAAGATCGAGACTCGCTCGATCCCGGACAGGCCGGAGACGCGGGCGATGTCCTCCATCTCGTCGATCACGACCGGGTTCACGATGTAGGCCGGACGGTTGAGCGGTTCGGCGAGCTCATAGGCGATCATCGCGCCGAGGTTGCTGGCATGATAGCCGTAGCGGCCGACGGAAAGGTCGTCGACCATCGTCTTCGTGACGAGGTAGGTGCCGCTGTTCCTCAGCGGTTTCAGCATCCCCCCGCGGCCGACGAAGACGTCGATGTTTTCGGGCGTGTAGCGGTGCTCGGCGAGGAAGTCGAGGATGATCTGCTTCCGGAAGTCCTTCTGGTGGGCGACCGTCGGAAACTGCTTGAGCGTCTCCGCGTCGTGCTTCAGGACGTGCTCCTGGATGAGCTTGTCGTTGATGAAGACGGCGACCTTCGTCGAGGTCGAGCCGGGGTTAATGACGAGAATCAGATAGTCCATGTCCGTACACCACCGCGAGCGCGATCGAATGGAGTTTCGTTTCCGGGGCGTCCGCCCGGCTCGTGAGCACGATCGGCACGCGCGCGCCGATCACGAGGCCGGCGGCTTCCGCGCCGGCGAGGAAGACGGCCGTCTTATAGAAGACGTTTCCGCCGTCGAGGTTGGGGAACACGAGGATGTCGGCCCGGCCGGCCACGGGGCCTGAAAGACCCTTGTGTCGGACCGAATCGGCGGAGACGAGGTTGTCGATCGCGAACGGTCCGTCGACGTCGAAGCCGCAGTCGCCGCGGAGGGCGAAGGTCTTCTTCACCTCGTCGGCGTCGAGGGTCGACGCGATCTTGGGATTGACCTTCTCGACGGCGGACACGAGTCCGACCTTCGGGCGGTCGTAGCCGAGGGTGCGGGCGAGCTTCACCGCGTTCTCGATCAGAAGCGTCTTCTCGGCGACGGAGGGGGCGATGTTCATCGCGCCGTCGGTGGCGAACAGGACGCGGTCGACGAGCGGAACGGAGACGATCCCGACGTGCGAGAGGAGCGGTGCGTCCTTGATCCCCCACTCGCTGTTCACGACGCCCTTGAGGAGGACCTTCGTGTCGACGAGTCCCTTCATCAGGATGTCGGCCTCGCCCCTGTTCACGAGGTCGATGCCGTGGCGGACGGCGGATTCGTCATCGGGCTTGTCGACGATCTCAAACGGTTTCTTCATCTTGAAGCGGCAGGCCAGTTCGGCGATCTCGGCGAGCCGGCCGATCAGGATCGGTTCGACAAGGCCGCGTTCCGCCGCCATCGCGACGGCGTCGACGACGAACTCGTCGTGGGCGCAGACGACCGCGAGACGGTACGGACGGAGTCCCTCGGTCAGGCGGAACAGGTCCGAGACCTTCTCAAGCATGGGGCATCGCCCCGCCTTTCGCGAGCCCGCGGCCGGCGGCGATCGCATCCCGGTTGATCGGCATCAGGTGCGCCTTGCGCTCGCCGAGAAACTTCTGGAGGATGTGGTCGACGGTCGCGTCCATGAACATTCCGGTCGCCTCGAGGAAGGCGCCGAGCATCACCATGTTGGCGACCTGGACGTTGCCGAGGGAGAGGGCGACGTCGTTCGCCGGAACGGCGAGGACGGTGACGCCTTCGATCGCGACCTCGTCCTTGATGAGCGAGGAGTTGTAGAGCACGAGGCCGCCCGGGACGACCTTGTCTTTGAACTTCTGGAGCGACGGCAGGTTGAAGGCGACGAGACGGTCGGCCTTCTGGAAGACGGGCGAGTTGATCGGCTTCTTCGAGACGATCACCGAGCAGTTGGCGGTGCCGCCGCGGGTCTCCGGTCCGTAGGACGGGACCCAGAGGGCGTACATCTCCTCCTCGGTGGCCGAATACGCGAGCATCTGCCCGAACATCATCACGCCCTGGCCGCCGAAGCCGGCGACCTTCACGTTCACGGCGTCATTCATGGCTTTCCACCCCCGCATCCCGGAACACCTTCATCGGGAAGACCTTGGTCATCTCTTCTTCGACCCACTTGAGCGCGTCCTGGGGCGTCTTTCCCCAGTTGACGGGGCAGGTCGAGAGGATCTCGACCATCGTGAAGCCGCAGCCTTCCTTCTGATAGGTGAAGGCCTTCTTGATCGCGTTCTTCGCGTTTCGCACCTGGCGCGGGTTGTAGACGGAGCAGCGCTCGAGGTAGGCGACGCCCTCGATCTGCGAGAACATCTCGGAGATGTGGATCGGGTTGCCGTGGAGATGGGCGTCGCGGCCCATCGGCGAGGTCGTCGTCTTCTGGCCGATCAGCGAGGTCGGGGCCATCTGGCCGCCGGTCATGCCGTAGATCGCGTTGTTGACGAAGATGATCGTGACGTTCTCGCCGCGGTTGGCGGCGTGGATCGTCTCGGCGATGCCGATCGAGGCGAGGTCGCCGTCGCCCTGGTAGGTGAAGACGATGTCGTCGGGATGGGTCCGCTTGATGCCGGTGGCGACGGCCGCGGCGCGGCCGTGCGGACACTGGATCATGTCGCAGTTGAAGAATTCGTAGGAGAACACCGAGCAGCCGACGGAGGCGACGCCGACGGTGCGGTCGAGGACGCCGAGCTCTTCAAGCGATTCGGCGACGAGCTTGTGGATGATGCCGTGGGTGCAACCCGGGCAGTAGGACAGCGGCTTGTCGGTGAGTCCCTTGGACTTCCTGTATTTGATTTCCATCAGTCGACCCTCCGCTCATCGAAGTGGAGGATCGCCTCGGCGACCTCCTCCGGTTCGGGCACGACACCGCCGGCGCGTCCGAAGAAAGCGACCGGCAGGGCGCCGTTGTTCATGATGCGGACGTCGTCGAGCATCTGTCCGAGGCTCATCTCGCAGACGAGGATGCCCTTGCAGTTGCGGTTGATCGCCTTGAAGGGCGCCTTCGGGAACGGCCAGAGGGTGATCGGCCGGATCATCCCGACGTTCAGCTTCTTCTTCGCGAGGATCTCGATCGCGGAGCGGACGACGCGCGCCATCGTGCCGTAGGCGACGACGACATAGTCGGGGTCGTCCATGTTCACGAGTTCGAAGCGGGTCTCGTTTGCGGTCGCATGCTGGTATTTCTTCTGGAGCTTCAGGTTGTGCGCCTCGAGCTCATAGGGGTCGAGATAGAGCGAGCAGATCGTGTTCCGGCCCTGGTGCCCGGCCATTCCGCCGGCCGCCCAGTCCTTGGGCGGGACGAAGCGCTTCGTCGTCGGCTTGTTCACGTCGACGGCTTCCATCATCTGGCCGATCAGGCCGTCGACGAGGATCATCACCGGATTGCGGTAGTAGTCGGCCACGTCGAAGGCTTCCTTGATCACGTCCACGGTCTCCTGGATCGACTCGGGGGCGAAGACGATCGTGTGGTAGTCGCCGTTCCCGCCGCCGCGCGTCGCCTGGTAGTAGTCGCCCTGGGACGGCTGGATGCCGCCGAGACCGGGGCCGCCGCGCATGACGGAGACGATCACGGCCGGCAGTTCGGAACCGGCGAGGTAGCTGATGCCCTCCTGCTTGAGGGCGATGCCCGGCGAGGACGAGGACGTCATCGCCCGGGCGCCGGAGGCCGCGGCGCCGTAGACCATGTTGATCGCGGCGACTTCCGATTCCGCCTGCAGGAACACGCGTCCCTGCTCGAACATGTACTTCGAGAGGTATTCGGAGACTTCGTTCTGGGGGGTGATGGGGTAGCCGAAATAGGCTTCGACACCGCCCTTGACGGCCGCGAGGGCGATCGCCTCGTTGCCTTTCATGAGCACTTTGTTGGCCATTATTTCAGCACCTCCACGGTGATGATCGAGTCGGGGCACATCAGCGCGCAGGTGGCGCAGGCGATGCATTTGTCCTCGTCGGTGATCCGGATCAGGTTGTAGCCCTGGTTGTTCATCCAGTTCTTGTCCTGATACAGGATCTTGACGGGGCAGAAGGTGACGCACAGGCCGCAGCCCTTGCAGCGTTCGTACTCGAACGTGAGTCTTCCTTTCGGCATGGAAATCCTCCTAGAGCCAAGATTGGCGAAGATAGAGTTTCAGGGGCAAAGGTTCTCCGGACACCTTGCGGGCCGGGTCGTAGATCGTTTCGGGAATCGCGGTGAAGACCACGGGAAGGCCCGTGCGGGCGGCGACCGCGGTCAAAACGGCTTCGCCCGCCGCCACTTCTTCGTACGTGGTGTCCCGAAGCAGGTTGGCGTTGTTGACGAGGCCGGTGACCCTGATGCCGCCGGCATCCTCGATCGCGCCGATGAGGGCGATCAGGGAATCCGGCGTGGAAGTGTCGTCGCGGTACACGTTCACGACCAGGAACAGGTCGACGGGCTCGGCGGCGGCGAGGTCGCGGAACTGCCGGAGCAGGGTCGCGCCGAGGTCGTTGCCGCCGAGGTCGAAGATCGCCGTCGATTCCTTGTCGTAGAACGGCTTGAAGACGTCTTTCGACAGGTAGGGCATGTCGGCGTAGATCGCATCCTTGAGGGGCGAGGAGACGACGTTCACGCCGGCGTCGCGAAGCGGTTTGTCCGCTTCGCGGCTGCGGAAGTACGGATTGACGATGTCGAGGTCGACGAGATAGCCGACCCGGCGCCGGATCGCGAGATTGACCGCGACCTCCGACTTGCCGCTGCCGAAATACCCGCAGAGGAACGTCAGCCGGCGCATCTCAGCGCGGGACGTAGTTGGCGCGGACGCGGCCGATCGTCTCCATGCGCTTCTTGGCGAAGCGCTTGGCGGCTTCCTGGGTATGGATGTTCTCGTCGCGGGCGATCGTGAAGATGTCGATCAGACGGTCGTAGATCTTCTCGACGTCGCGGACGACCTTGTCGCGGTTGTAGGTGCCGAGCTCGTTGAAGACGTTGATGACGCCGCCGGCGTTGATCACGAAGTCGGGGGCGTAGAGGATGCCCTTGTCCTTGATCATGTTGCCGTGGCGGTCTTCGTCGAGGAGAACGTTGTTCGCCGTGCCGGCGATCACCTTCGCCTTGATCTTCGGGATCGTGTCGTCGTTCAGGACCGCGCCGAGGGCGCAGGGGCTGATAACGTCGACGTCGCACTCGAAGAAGTTCTCGGGCTTGACGTATTCGACCTCGGGATGCTCCTTCTTCATGCGTTCGATGTGCTTCGGGTTGATTTCGGAGAAGTAGATCTTCTTCGCCTTGTTCTCGACGAGATAGTTGATCAGGTAGTATCCGGTCTGGCCGGCGCCCTGGACGGCGAACGTGCGCTTGGAGACGTCGTCGTCGCCGAACGCGAACTTGATCGCGGCGCGGATGCCGTGGTATGCGCCGAGCGCGGTGATCGGCGACGGGTTGCCGGATTTGCCCTCGAGGCCGACGACGTGATCGGTCTCCATCGCGACGAAATCCATGTCCTTCGTATTCGTATTGACGTCTTCGGCCGTGATGTAGCGGCCGTTGAGGCTCTGGAT
>Ga0265297_10003602_pt1 | contig 27580 bp, 17 predicted proteins | sample Munlanlwell13791_FD_192502 | JGI IMG/M metagenome (GOLD analysis project Ga0265297, IMG submission 192502) | Leachate microbial communities from a municipal landfill in Southern Ontario, Canada - Leachate well 137-91 | ecosystem: Engineered > Solid waste > Landfill > Unclassified | place...
TCGTTTATCCCAGATTTCCGCTTCTGAGCGGTAAGTATTACCTCTCGATAGGTCTTTTAAAAAACAGAATAGCAGAGCCGGTATTTTATAAACACAGGGCTTCTACGTTTCAGATGTCTTTTGCGGGAGATGATCACGGGACGGTTTATTTAGAGCACGGCTGGAAATATAAATTACCGTAACTATAAATTACATCCGGAGGGCAGCAATGAAGAATCGTTATCCAAAAGTTAGCATCATAACCGTAAATTTTAACGGCAAGAGACACCTTGAGATTTTCTTCGCTTCCCTGTCCAAATTGCGTTATCCCCGCAGCAAACTGGAGATAATCTTTGTTGATAACGCATCGGAAGATGGATCGGTAGATTTTGTAAAGAGCAGATACCCCAAGGTAAAAATAATCCAGAACAACTGCAATAATTACTGTAAGGCCGTCAACTTAGGGATAAGAGCATCCCGTTCAGGATATATCGCATTGCTTAATAACGATACGAAATTAGACAGGGGTTGGCTTGTACATTTAACGAGAGTTATTGCTAAAGATAGAAAGATCGCTGCGGCAGGGGGGAAGATATTGAGCTGGAGCGGAAAGTTGCAGAATGCCAGCCATTATGAGCTGCCCAACTTCTATTGGGGAGAGAGGGGGGCCGGCAAGGATAGCAACGCTTACAATAATATTGAGGAGGTACCCAGCCTGTGCGCCGCAGCAATTTTATATAGAAAAGAAGCCGTCTCGCGGGCCGGGTTTTTCGACGAGGATTTTGTTATATACGGAGAAGACGTAGACATGTCTTTTATGTTAAGGCAACACGGGTATAGACTTATCTTTGTTCCTGAGAGCGTTGTTTACCATAGGTTCCACGGTACGGCTACAGAGGAATTGGCGCGTTATTATATAGAGAGAAACCGGCTGTTATTTTTGGCAAAACATTGCCCCGGGAAACTCAGCAGTTCGTTGACAGGCAGCGGTTATTTTACGGCAGAGAGATCCATCAGCTCCTGCGGGAAAATATATTCTTTGTTCCCGGATATAATAATGAAACTCATTAAGTCCCAGCCTATAGACGTGGCCAGGGAAGCAATCTCGGGATTATTTCAGGAGATAAATAAGATTGTTAATTATGAAAACAACATATTGGAAAAGGCCTTACGGGAAAACGAAGAAGAAAAAAATAAAGTAATATCTTCTTTAAAAGACGAGATCCAACATGTTAATTCTATCGTAGAACAAGAAGAAAAAAGAGCGGCTTCTCTAAAATGGGAAATCCAGCAGAGCGTTTCTGCTCTGGAAGGTGTTGAAAAGGAGCTTGCCCAAAAAGCGGAAGAAGTCCTTTCTAAAGACGGGCAATTGATTGAGAGGCGGGCAGAGACCGATGCGCTGAATGATCGGCTGGAAGGTGTTGAAAAGGAGCTTGCCCAAAAAGCGGAAGAAGTCCTTTCTAAAGACGGGCAATTGATTGAGAGGCGGGCAGAGACCGATGCGCTGAGGGATGAATTGTCCCGTCTGGCAGAGGACCTTGCGGCCAGGATGGTCGAACTGGAAGAAAACCATGCGCAGCTTATCGAGAAAGATAAGAACGCCAAAGAGATAGAGTTAGAATCGAATTCTTATAAAGAGGAATTAGGTATTGTCTTAAACCATCTTCGCCAAAGAATGGATGAGGTCCTTATCAAAGACAGCCAGATTATTGAAAAAGACGCGCAGATCGGGCAGCTCCGCATTGAAAAAGAACAGCAGATAGACCAGTTAAGAAGAGAATTGGACGGAATTTATAACTCTGAAGGCTTCCGTTTAATATTGCGCCCATTTTGGACAACCATCTGGAATGCGAGGAAGGGCATCAAGGCAATGAAGATAAGATTAGGGAAGGCGGTCTGGTTCGCCGTTACTTTGACCCTAGTGCCTTTATTTGTTTTTTTAGCAGCATCTTTTGTTTTTGAATATGCGGCATGGCTTATGCTGAGGCCGCTATTAAAGAGTATCCTTTCCAGAAAGAAGCGCATTCGCAACAATACCGTGGAGAAGTTTAAAATAAGCGTAGTAATTCCTAATTACAATGGAGCGGAGTTGCTTAAGGAGTGTTTGTCTTCGTTGTTTGCCGCCGATGGGTTCAGGGACGGAGAGAGCGAGGTTCTGGTAGTAGATGACGCCAGCAGAGACGGCAGCGTTAATTATATCAAGGAATATTTCCCCCGGGTAAGGCTGCTTGTAAACAAGACAAATAGAGGTTTTGGTTTTACTTGTAACAGGGGAATCAAGGCAGCGGCCAACGAGATAGTAGTGCTGCTGAATAACGACATTATTTTGACCAAAGATTTCCTGAAGCCCTTGCTTAGGCATTTTAAGAGACAGGATGTGTTTGCAGTTACGCCGAAGCTCTACGCGTGGGACAGAAAGACCTTTGCGTGGGGCATGCATATGGGGAGTTTTAAAGACGGGTACATAAAATTATGGAATGAGTCCGAAACAGGAAACGGAGACAGATTACGACAGCCGGCTCCTTCCGTGTTTGCCATTGGGGGGGCGATGGTATTTCGCAAGGCCGATTTCGTTTGGATGGGGGGTTTCGATAATATCTATAGGCCGAACTGCTGGGAGGATATAGACATAGGTTATCGCGCCTGGAAGAGGGGTCTAAAGGTTATCTATGAACCAGATAGCATCATGTATCATAAGGGCCGGGCAACCTTGACTTATGAACGGCCTAAAGAGATAAAAAACGAGCTTCTTTTTACTTGGAAGAACATTACCGATGCCGGCATCTTAAAAGAACATTTAAATCTTCTCCCTTGGCATCTTTATATTAACAGGATGAATTTCCTGAAAGGATTTTTATGGGCGCTGGACCATCTGCCTCAAACCTTATGGCACCGTATTTTAGAAAGGAGCCTTATCGCATGCCCGCAAGATAGAAAGATTTTCAACAGTATCACCTCCTATTACAATAATTTCATAAATAGAGGCGGAAAATACCTTGATGAAAGTAAACCGACGGTGCTGTTGGTTTCGCGCTTCCTGCCCTATCCGCTTAATACGGGAGGCAAGATAAGAATCAATAATCTCGTTAAGCTGCTTTCCGAAAAATACAATTTTATACTCCTTAGTCTTATCGATCATAAAGACGAATTGGCGTACATACCAGAAATCAAGGGGTTGTTTAGCGAGGTGCATACGGTATTGGCGAAATCGCCGTTGGATTTGAATTTTCCTTCGCGTTTATTTTACCCGGAGCTGTATAAATTAGCCTATAGTTATAGCCGGGAGCTGGCGGAAAAACTCAAGGAGCTTGAGGAGGCAAAGGCAATCGATATTATCCATATAGAGACAAATGAGTTGTTATACCTGGTTGATTATGTCAAGTTCGCACCCATAGTCTATACCGAACACGATATAAGCATACTTTCGTTGCACAAATCTTATTATAAGAATAAAGTCAACCTGTTAAAATCATTTGTTGACCATTTAAAAAAGGTCAATTTCCATTCTCGACAGATTAAAAAAATAGACAGGGTGATCACTCTATCCAGGGAAGACGACGGCGCATTTAGAGGGTTTTTCCCCAAGAGCCCGGTTACCCTGATACCGACCGCGGTGGATCTGAAGCATTTTTCTTGCCGGAGGAACGCCGAAAAAACAGATAAATTGATATTCGTAGGGCACTATCTTCATTATCCCAATGAGGATGCGGTAGTCTATTTTTCAAAGAAGATATTCCCCCTCATCAAAAAAAGAGTGCCGAGCGCCCAATTTTTGATCGTAGGTTCAAATCCGACGCCCGCGGTAGAGGCACTGGCCAAAAAAGAGGGCATAAAGCTGATAGGGGCGGTGCCTGATGTCAAGCCTTATCTGGAGGAGGCTGCCGTTTTTGTGAATGCCATCCGGATAAGCGCGGGAATAAAGGGTAAGGTGCTTGAAGCGATGGCTTCTGGGGTACCGGTTGTTTCTACCAGGAGCGGGGCTTCGGGCATCGATGCCGAACCGGGGAAGGATATCTTGCTTGCGGAGAGGCCGAGAGAATTCGCGGAGAAGGTAATCAGACTCTTAAATGACGCGTCCTTAAGAGAGCGGCTTATAATTAACGCTAAGCGTTTAGTCAGCGATAAATATGACTGGCACAAAAGTGCGGATAAACTGGATGGCGTATATAGAGGATTGTCGTTTTTTCAGAAAAACGCCTCCTCCGGCAATATCCGCGAAGCAACCGAAGAAATCGTAAATTATACGAATAGCTTCATTGACCAAAAGATAGCGCAGACAGAAGGGGACCTGGGGATGGTCTCGGACGGCCCGGAAGAATTGCATATAGAATTGACATACAATTGTAATAGTAAGTGTATTATGTGCGACCTATGGGATTATGATAAGAGAGTGCCTTCATGTAAGGGCAGGGAGCTTTCCCTGGAAGAAATCAAGAGATTTGTAGAAGAATCCCGCCTGTTGCAGAAAACAAAAACCGTTGTACTTTCGGGCGGAGAACCATTTATGAGAAACGATATAGTAGAGATCTGTGGTTTTTTCAGCAGGCATTTTCCGGATAGCTCCATTGGTATATTGACCAACGGAATGGCAACCGACGCGATAGTGGCAAAATCCCGGGAGGTATTAAGCAGGTTTTCCCCCAAGTCCCTGTGGCTGGGGAGTTCCCTTGACGGTATCGGCAATAGCCATGATAAAATCCGCGGGGCCGAAGGAGCGTTCTCGCGTCTTTACCAGACCATCAACCGCTGCAAAAAAGAGTTACCAGGGGTAGATTTATCATTGACCTTTACTCTTACCCCTCACAATATAGATCAGCTTATGCCGGCAAAGAAATTTGCTGACAATGAAGGGGCAAATTTCTTTGCTCAATTCGTAGTCCCTAAGACATCAAGACAAGAATTTAACTGGAGTCCCCAGGAGCTTGGGCTTGCAGAGAAAGAAATCGGACGCATAATTGAAGGATTGGCAGATAAAATAGACCGCAATGCTTTTTACGGAGTTGAAGGTATAAACGATAAAGCCCTGATGGCCCAACTCTATTTCTGGTCGCACCTCGTCAAATACCAAATTAATCCCCAGAGGTTTTTCAAGAAATGTGTTGCCGGATATAGATTCGCAATGCTGAATCCTTACGGAGATCTATTCTTCTGCCCAACACACAAAGACAACTCTGTCGGGAATGTAAGGGAGAATAAGTTTGATTATCTCTGGACCTGCGACAAGGCAGAGCAACTAAGGAGATTTATTTCCAGCGGGAATTGTCATTGTTGGCTGGTTTGTATCCTTTTCCCGGTTTTAGAGAAGATTCTGAATAATTAAATTCGTCAAAGATATGGTTGAACTTCAAGAAAAAAGATTAAAGCGGATTGAGGAAGTCAAAAAAGATATAATCAAGACCGCAACCAAGAGAGCGGAAGGGGCAGCCAATGCGGTTGCTGCCCGTAATAAAAATTTGCTCCTGAACGACTTTGAATACTCAATGGGGAAGATAACGCTGGATTCTTCCCCCGAAGGTATCGGCATAGGGGCGCATTACACCTGTAACGGGAAATGCGTTTTTTGCTTAGGGGGCAAACCCGTCCTCTTTTCGCTTAAGAGGTACAAGGAATTCTTTGAGCCGAGGCTGGGAAATGTTTTGGCAAGGGCAGACTATGTAAGCTTCTGCGGCTTCGGGGAGCTGCTTTTAATGCCGCAGATAGAAGAATTCATGGATTATGTAAACAAAAAAATGCCTTGGGCAAATAAAATATATACCACAAACGGCTCGGCTTTGACTAATGAAAATATCTTGAGCCTGTTTACTAAGGGCAGGTCTGCAGTGCAGATATCCCTACATGCATCTTACAGAGAACTCCATAAGGCATTGACGAGATTAGATTCTTTTGACGAGATCGTCTCCAGGATAAAACAATTGATTTCCATGCGCAGGTCAGAAGGATATCCTAGCGTGATTCTGGTTTTTCTCGCCAACAGCCTGAATATTGAGAATCTCCCGGATTTTGCGGAATTCGCCCATCGCCTGGGGGTAGATGAGGTGCGGTGCAATTATATGACCGCATTCCACCATGCCCAGTTAAAACTCTCGTGTTTCTTCAAGCAGGGATTAACTAACCAGAGTATGGAAGAAGCCGAAGAGCGCGCTGCTAAATTAGGTTTGCCCTTGAAGCCTCCTCCGAGATTCGGACAGTGGAATCAGGATAAAAATAACTGCCTATGCGCAGATCCCTGGAAATACATGTATGTGGAGAACGAATCCTCCGTGCTGCCGTGTTGTTATGCCGGAAGCCACTTTGGTTATTTGGATAAAGCGGACTTCCAGACTATCTGGAACGGCTCAAGTTATAGGCAGTTGCGCAAGTCTTTGGTCGAGGGGCCGCCTCATAAATGGTGCAGGTATTGCCAGAGGTATCGCGCAGAAAATGTAAATGATATCCGTTCGCATATAAATTTTCGTCCCGGAGGAATTGCGAAGATCTTGAGAGGATATAAATTATGAAAGTAGCTCTTGTCCAATGCCCGGGCTGGGGCAGGGATTGCCCTCCTTATGCACTGGCGCTTTTTGCAGCATACCTGCGTCAGAATGAACACCGGGTTTTTAGCTACGATATCAATAACGCCCTTTATTGTAGCGGACCGGATAAATATAGAAAGATGTGGGATGATAAGGACCTCTATTCTTTTTGGAATAACGAATCCCTGATCACAGAGTTTATCCGTGATAACGATAGAATGATAGAATTTCAGGTAAAGCATATCTTAGACAGCGATGCCGGGATCATCGGTTTTACCGTCCAATTTAGTTCTCTGCTTGTCAGTTTAGAGGTAGCCCGCAGGATTAAGACTAAATCCAGAGATAGGATTGTTGTTTTTGGAGGTCCGGATTGCTGTCGTCATTTGCGTGGGCCAGAGATCATAAAAGAGGATTGCGTAGATATCGTAGCTCTCGGGGAAGGGGACGCGACATTAATAGAGTTAGCGGATAGGATAGAACGTGATGGCAGGGTAGAGTATTGTCTGGGAGTTTTGCTTAAAAAAGACGGGAGGACTTTTGATTGCGGCGACAGGCCCGTAATCAGAGATATTGACCTTACGCCTTTCCCAGATTATAGCGATTTCAGAAACGATATCATGGCCGGTCATTATCGTCAGCCTGAACGCCTGGAGATATTTGACAGCAGAGGCTGTATCACCCGTTGCTATTTCTGCAGCGAATGGCAGTTTTGGCAGAATTACCGCTCCATGAGCGGGGAAAGAATATTTGAGGAGGCCGCTTATCAGGTAAGGCGTTTTCCTGGAACGAAATATTTCTATTTTATCGGCTCACTATTGAATGGAAACATAAAGTCATTGGCCAGATTCTGCGATTTAGTAATACAGAATAGCCTATCGATAAGATGGGCTGGTCAGGCGGTAATAAGGCCTGAAATGGATGCGCAACTTTTAGACAAAATGAAAAAGGCCGGTTGCGAATGGTTGGGATACGGGATTGAAAGCGGCTCACAGAGAGTGGTGGACAGAATTAACAAACGTTTTTCTATTGCGGATGCCGAAAGGATCTTAAGGGATACCCACCGGGCAGGGATTAGCACCCAGGCTAATTTTATGTTCGGCATCCCCACTGAAACGCTGGAGGATTTCAAGGAAACGCTGGAATTCCTCAAGAGAAACAGGGTGAATATCGATTCGGTTTTAGCCAGCCAGTCATTCTGTGTTTTAGATAAGGGGACATATCTTTACAACCATGCCGAGGAGTTCGGCATCAGAAACGCCGAGCACCATTTGTATTGGGAGACCGATGGCAACGATTATCCGGAAAGATTCAGGAGATACGAGGAATTTTGCAGTTTAGCTTTATCTTTAGGGCTTCCAGAGACATCGGGGGTATTAAAGATCAAGCCCGACAAATGGAGCCTTCTTGGGGAATATTACCTTTTCAAGAAAGATTATCCCCTGGCAAAAGAGTGTTTCCGCAAATCCATGGAAAGAGAATCCGTCAACGATACAGCCTCCGAGAAATTAGAATTATGTGAGAGAGAATCTGGGTGTTCGAATCAAGCAGGGGGTTTATCGGAGAAGCCGGTATCTGAATCGCCGGTTTCCTCGCCTCTGGTTAGTAGCCAGGCAGGGCGCTGCACTGGGGATGGTCAAGTTGAGCCAGGGAGATGGCCGGCAGAGGGCATGGAAGAACTTGGCCAGGTGCAGCAGAAAATCAGAGGCGCCCTTACCCGCCTTGGACTGACTGGAAAATTGCGTAATTTCCTTGCCGCCGAAAGAGAAAAACAGCAACGGCGGGAAGAGCTGGCTACCTATCCTTATTGGTTAACCCTGGACCCAGCCAATTTCTGCACTCTTAGATGCCCTTTTTGTCCGACCGGACAGAACCGCGGCTCCAGGGAGAAGGCCAGGCTTTCCTTGGATAATTTCAAAAAAATAATAGAGGAGCTGGGGCCGTATCTGATCCATATAGATTTTTGCAATTGGGGAGAGCCGCTCTTAAATAAAGATATCTACGAGATGATAAGGTGCGCCAAGGGCTACGGTATCGACACGAAGATAGATTCAAATCTTAATGTCTTCAGCGAAGAGGATGCCGAGAATATTGTATCATCGGGGTTGGATAAGATAATCGTTTCGATCGACGGAGCAAGCCGGGATTCATATTCAAAATACAGGGTAGGGGGGGATTTTGACGCCGCACTGAATAACCTCAAGTTGCTGATCAAGAAAAAAAGAGCCCTCAAGAAAACAAATCCTTATATCTGTTGGCAGTTTCTTGTTTTCAGGCATAATGAGCACGAGATCGACAAGGCAAAATCAATGGGCAGGGAACTGGGGGTTGACGACGTATCAATAACCAAGGCCTTTATCGGAGATAAGGATTGGATTCCCCTCAATGAGCAATACAGTCATTATAAAAATAGCGAAATCGGTGATGGCCAGTATACCTCCGGATATTTTAAGCCTCCCAAGACGGAATTCTGCAATTGGCCCTGGGAAGCGATAGCCGTAAATTCCAATGGATCCGTTTCTCCCTGTTGTTCCGTGGAAGACGAAAAATACGATTTCGCAAACATATTGACGCAACCTTTCAAAGAACTTTGGAATAACAAAAAATACATCCAGGCAAGAAGGTTTATCGGCAGCAGAGGCGAATGCGGCAGAGACAGCGCAAATATATGCCACGGATGCAGGCATTCTGGTTTGATTAACATAGACATACTCTCTTGTCACTCCTTATTTAATCGTGATGACAATAGGTAAAAGGCACCTCCGTTTATTTAAAAAAACCACGGCAGTTTGAGATAGAATTATATTATGAAACTTGCGCTTATCCAATGTCCGGTATGGGGGACCTACGATCCTCCGCTTGCTTTGGCCCAGCTCTCCGCATGCCTTAAAAGAGACGGGCACGAAATATGCGTTTTAGACTTGAATATTGAATTGTACCTTAAGCGCCGGGAGAATTACAAAAATACCTGGGCCTGGGAACAGTCCCTGTTCTGGTATAGGCCGGAGTGCGTATCTAAATTCCTCGCCGATAATAAAGACATAATAGATCAATACGTAGACCGGATCGTTGACGGCGGGTATGGCGTTGTTTGTTTCTCCGTTACAGCGGCTTCGAGGCTAACCAGCCTGGAACTGGCGCGGTTAATCAAGAAACGCAACAGGAACATCATCATAATATTCGGAGGCACGCTTTTTTTCGACAGGGGCTTGATAGAGACGATATTAGCTGATGCATCCGTGGATATCGCAGTATACGGAGAAGGCGAAATAACGTTATCCGAATTGGCAGGGTTAATAGAGAACGAAAAACCTTTAGATTCCTGCCGAGGGATAGTTTTTAAAGATAAAAATATACGGGTTAACCCCGAACGGCCTTTAATCACGAATTTGGATGATTTGCCGTTTTTGGACTTTTCCCAACTCCCCCTATCCAATTATGACGATAGAGGGCACATTGCGTTGTTAGCCAGCCGCGGCTGCTGGCAGCAATGCGTATTCTGCAGCTCCCGGACATTCTGGCCGGGATACCGCAGGATGAGCGGCAAGAGGATCTTTGAAGAAATACGTTCCCATTTTAAAAATAATGACGAGGTCAGACATATTGATTTTCTGGATTTGATGTTTAACGGAGACATAAAAGAGCTCGATTCGTTCTGCGAATTGATGATTGCCTCCGAGTTAAAAGGTTGGATATGCTGGGCGGCAAATGCTATTATCAGGCCGGAAATGACGCGCGGGCTATTGGGCAAAATGAAGGCGGCCGGCTGCAAGCATTTGATCTATGGCATAGAATCCGGGTCGCAGAGAGTGCTGAATTTAATGAGAAAACGATACAAGATAGAAGATGCCAATAGAGTAATCAAGGATACCCATGAGGCCGGCATAGTAGTAACTGCCAATTTTATGTTCGGTTTTCCCGGAGAAAGCCAGGAAGACTTCGGAGAGACGCTTGATTTCCTTAAGAAGAACTCCGGCTATCTGGATAGGGCTTATCCTAGCCGCACATTCTGTGCCATAGAAGAATACAGTTATCTGCATGCGCATCTGGAAGAATTCGGCATCAAGCCCAATCCGCCCAATCATTTATACTGGGAGACGGTTGACAACCAGAATACCTATCCCGAGCGCCTTAGGCGCTGTGAGGAATTCTGCAAACTGGCATTTTCTCTTGGAATCGAAGTAGCCAGCGGGGTGCAGACATCGGTAGAGCTGGATCGTTGGTTTAATCTGTTGCATTATTACGAGCAGAAAAAAGATATAAAGTCCATGCTTCAGTGCTGCCTGAATTATTATAAATTAGAACCCCATAACGAGGTTGTGATAGGGAAAATCGAAAAATATTTTTATGAATTACAAGAGAATGAAAGAGAAAGAATCCTCGGCTCCGTGTTATTCCGCGAATTAGAGACACTTGTCAGCAAGATATCCGTTAAGGATTCTCTGCCTGCGGCGATGCCGCGCGAAGGGATAGAGAAAATCGGCAGAGAGAAAAGCTTTGCTTTGGCAAAAGCTGAACAAGAGGATAATAGAAAACTCATTGAGATAGAATATAATAAAAAAGCCGACAGTCTTTATTCTTGGCCGGGGACTCTATTTATCCAGGTATCCGGGCCATGCAATTCAAACTGCGCGTTTTGTTCCCGCGGAGATAATTATAAGATGTTTGAACTGGAGGAATTTAAAAGGGAGATTGTCGAGAATTTCTACTTTCTGTTTTATATAGCAGAAAAGATCATCCTGACCGGCTCGGGAGAATTTTTGCTTTTGCCTAACGCAGAAAAAATATTGGATTATTTCGACGAAAATTTTCCTCATGCAGATAAGATGTTTGCGACCAACGGCTCAGGGCTGCTTCCCGGCATAGCTAAAAAAATTGTAGATAGCAGAAGCAGATATACGGTTCATTTTTCGCTGCATGCCTCCAATCACAAGCTGCACAAGGTCCTTACCCGGATGGATAACTTTCATAAGATACTGGGTCAAATAAAGTATTTGCTCGATATCAGGAAAAACAAAGAGAGGCCGGCTGTCTATCTTGTCTTTGTGGCTACAACCTTGAATATCGAGGATCTTCCTAATTTCGTCAGATTGGCCTCTAACCTGGGGGTCGACAAGGTCATCTGTTATTACAATTATATATATGTTCCCGCCCAGAAATATCTTTCCTGTTTTTTTAAACAGGACCTTGCCAATATGGTCTTTGATGAGGCGGAGGATCTGGCCAGTAGACTCAAGGTAAAAATCGAGCTCCCCCCGAGGTTTAAGCAGAAGGAGTATCCGAAGTTGGGTGTCTGCCGCGAACCATGGAGCCAGGTAATGCTTGATATCGACGGTGATATCCTGCCATGCGATGCCTCAGAGGACTGCAGGGCCAATCTTAAAAAAGTTAAGCATTTCCATGACATCTGGAATGGGCAGCATTACCGTAAGCTGAGAGAGTCTTTAATCAACGGTACCAGTGATTGTTTTAAATATTGCTTTAGGGCAAATCCGGCAGCGGTCAATGATTTCCGTTCCCATGTGATACGGCGAGGCAGAGAGGCATCAGAAATAGATATTCATTGGGGGGATAACTTCTAGTGGATAAAGATAGCGTTCCTTTGCGGCTTACCTGGGATATCCATTACAGGTGTAATTTCCGCTGCCCTTACTGTTGGTTTTATAAAAAGTGGGCAAGCGAAGGCAGGCGCTATCTTCTTCTTTCTCCAGACGAATGGCTTAGGCACTGGTTAAAGGTTCGCAATCGCTACGGAGAAACAGATATCGCTATTACCGGCGGGGAACCGTTTCTTTATCCGAATTTTATCGAGATAATAAAAATACTGTCTTTGATACACAGGATAAAGATTACAACGAATATGTCAGGCGATATCAATACCTTTGTTAAGGAGATCGCCCCCAACAGGGTAACGTTAGACCTGAATTTCCATCCGCTCTTTTCTGAAATAGGAAGTTTTATAGAAAAGACCCTTCTTTTAAAAAAGGCGGGTTTCCGGGCCGGCGTATGTTATTTGGCCTATCCTCCTCAAATGGGGCAGATAGATATTTTTAGAAGGCGTTTTGAGGAAACGGGGATTAACTTTGCCCTTGCCGCTTTCTGGGGTGAATTTGAAGGCAAGAGATACCCACAGAGTTACACTCCGCAGGAGTTGGATTTTATACGGCCGTTTTTAGGAGACATCGACAGGATTGTTTATCATCTGGGTGCCGAAACCCCCCGCGGAAAACTGTGCAATGCGGGGTATACCTACGCAATTGTTCAAGGGGATGGTTATGTAGTAAGATGCGGCCAGTTGGCAGATAAGTTTATAGGCAATATTACGGATGAGGAATTTCATCTTTTTGATTCGGCAAGGGCTTGCGAGGCGGAGTTCTGCCCGTGTAATGAGTATGTGAATTTAATTTAAGGAAAGGCCGGGGTCCGGATAGATATAATGGTTGAGATGCCCAGGGAATTAAAAAGCGAGATATCTCCCCAAAGGGTATTCTTGAACTGGGAGATTACCCACCAGTGTAATTATGATTGTCTTTACTGTTCAATCCATGAGTCCTTAGCGGCCGGATGCCGGCTACGCCTGACTGCGGAAGATACGGAAGAGTTAAGTAGCGGGATATACGAACGTTACGGGAGCTGCCATATAAGATTCTCGGGCGGGGAGCCTTTTGTTTACCCGGATTTTATTCAACTTCTTGGGGTATTCTCAAAACACCACACCTTGGAGGTCTCAACAAATCTTTCCATGGACGTAAAGAATCTAAAGGAAAGATTGCGTCCGGACGGCCTGCTTTTATCAAGCAGTTTCCACCCGCAGTTTGTTGATATCCACGAATTCTTAAAGAAGGTTTTGTTCTTAAAAGATAATGGATTCAATATCTCGGTTACCTTCGTGGCATATCCTCCTTTTCTGGCGCAATTAAGATATTATAAAGAGACCATAGAGAAAGAAGGAATACAATTCATCATTCAGGTCTTTAACGGGAAGCTCAAGGATTTAAATTATCCGGAGTCATATACAGATGAGGAGAAATCATTACTTAAGGAGCAGGCCGATATTTCATTGCACAAAGATGCAAATAAACAGATATGCGAATCCAAAATAGACATCAGGAGAAGCGGACCCCGTATCTGCCGCATGGGCCAGAGGTATGCCAAAATAGACAATAAGGGAGACGTATTCCGGTGTTGTGCATCGGGCAGCCCTAAATTAGGTAATATATTTAGCGATGGTTTGCAATTGCTTAACGAGCCCGAGGTATGCGAGATTAGTCCTTGCCCGTACTGGAAGGCCATGATAATCGGAGAAGAGCAGGCATGGCTTAAGAATTGGGAATATCAGAAGCACCAGAAAGAAGTTAGTTCTATTGAAGTAAACGATAGCTCGGCGCCGTCTCTTAATATCAGAGAGGCCATCCCGAGAGAATCGATCCCTCCCCACCGCGTATTTTTTACTTGGGATATTCACTATAGATGCAACTACAAATGCACATATTGCAACGCCCCAAAGCCAGACCGGGGCGGCTTCATTGAGGCGCGCTACCTGCCGGTTGATAAATGGCTTGCTATTTGGAGGGGCATCTACGAGAGATACGGCACTTGCCAGATACAGTTATCGGGAGGCGAGCCGTTTACTTACCCCGGGGCCATGGATTTGGTAATACAACTTTCTAAAATACATACTTTGGAATTTTCAACTAACTTTTATTGGGATATCGAGCCTTTTATACAAAATGTTAGCCCGGATAGAGCGCGGATAGGCGTGAGCTTTCACCCCGAGTTTGCGGATTCCGCTTTATTCTTAGCTAAGGCCCTGAGGCTGAGAAGAAACGGATTTGAAGTATGGGTAAATTATGTAGCTTATCCTCCTTTGCTGGAAGACATGCCGGCGTATAAGCTTGAAGTAGAGAAGGCGGGGATGCATTTTTCAATTTTGCCGTTTTCGGGTCAATTCGAAGGAAGATCATTCCCCAGGGGATATACGGAGCGCGAATTGATGGTTATAAATGATGATTATAAGGGGGGCGACATAGTTAATAAAAAAACAATAGATTGGAATATGGGTGAGCAAAAGAACAATACAAAAGGCAAATTATGCCGTATGGGGCAGATGTACGGAAAGATCCGCCCTAATGGATTGGTGCATAGGTGCTGCGGCTCCCGGGCCAGCGAACTGGGCAATATCATCGATGGGACATTTAAGTTGTTAGAGGAACCCCTGACTTGCGAATCAGAGCAGTGTCCTTGCTGGCGGTGCATGCTTGTCTCAGATGAAGAACAGTGGTCAGCTCACTGGGTTATACCTCATAAACGATAGGATATTAATGGAAAAGCCGCACAATCAACGGATTACATTCTCTTGGGATATACATTATGCCTGTAATTATCGCTGTCCCTATTGCTGGTATACGCTGGACGGGACTTTTTTAAAAAATAAAAATAAAAATAAAAATAAATACCTGCCCCTTAAGGAACTAATAGATATCTGGGCGGATATGTATAAGAGGTACGGTTCATTATGGATTGACATAATCGGAGGCGAACCGTTTATCTATCCCAATTTTGACGAGCTAATTAAGGAACTTTCCAAGATGCACTTTATAGAGGTTACGTCTAATCTATCGACCGAACTGCCGGGTTCTCTAAACATGATGAGCCCCGGGATGGTGCGTATCGCCGGTACGTTACACCCCTTATTTGCAGATCTGCGCGTTTTTATCAAGAACTTAGTAAGGCTGAAAGAACTCGGGATAAAGACATCCGCGCTCTATTTGGCATATCCGCCTCAAGTTCCTCTCATCCCTTATTACAAAGAGAAGCTTACCCATTACGGGATAGATTTTTCGGTAATAAGCTTCTGGGGGGAATACGAAGGCATCCGGTACCCTCAGGGGTATAGCCATGCGGAAAGAAATATTATCGAGCCTTTCCTGGGGGAACGGGGACAAGAGAAATATCAGTTGCGCCCTAAGGAGGTAAAGAATAAAATGTGCCGCGCCGGGCAGGTTTATGTAAACCTCAAGGCCGATGGTTCAGCGTACAGGTGCGGCTCTTCCAATTCCCAATCGTTGGGAAATTTATTTTCCGGGGATTTCAGATTATTGGATAAACCCATGCCTTGTAATTCAGATTTTTGCCCCTGCAATGAGTGGGCAGATCTGTTGCTGGAGACATGATATTGCGTTGTTTGAATGAATAGTCTATTTTAATCCGAGGACAAGCTGAATGGGCAAAATACTGAGCGGTTTCGGAAGGATATTCATCATCCTGACCAACGAACAAAACAGAATCTTAAGGCGCTCCGTTCTTATCGTTGACAACGGTTATTCCTCGTGGGAACATCTGCGCAACGTTATAGCGGAAACGCAGAGGCGTATTCCGGCTTCCGAGATCAGCGTTCTTTCTCTCGAACACAGAAGAGGCTATATCAGGGAGAACTTCTCCGGCATTAAAACTATCTTCCCGGGTAAATGGATTGGGCCGCAAAGATACAGATTAGCCCTTAAGATGCTAGGGCTGAGCAGGAGAGGTTATGATTTTGTGGTTGTGATGTCTTTGGACAAGACGCCGATAATAGCGGCATTATTATTCATGGATACGCACCTTTTTTTGTACAATAGATGGAATGAATGGCATCTTTTGCGGTTCAGGAGCCCTTGGGAGCTTCTAACCTTTAGAAAAGGAAGCGATAGAGTTAAATATGAATTTCAAAATAGCTGCTTTGTAAATTTATTTTTATTCATACCAAAACTCATCCTGCATATCTTCGTATTTATATATTTGGTATTTTACGCCTTATTCCTTTTGTCTTATAGATTTTGCAATGCCGTCAAAACCAGGTTATCTAAGAAATAATATAAAGGAAGTAAGGGTGGAGACCGACGTTCGACAGTTTAGCTCCGATAAGATATTAAAGCACCTGGACCGCATCAATGACTGGCTCAAGGGACGGAATCCGTCTCCGATTACCGTTGAGCTGGATATGACAAACGTATGCAATCATAGGTGTCCGGAGTGCGTAGTGAATTATTTCCGGGTTGCGGATAAAAGTTCCCTCTCATACGCTGGCGCCAAATCCATCATTAGACAATTAGCGAGATCCAAGGTGAGAGGATTGATATTCACCGGAGGCGGAGAGCCGCTTTGTAATCCGCATACGTTATCTGCCGTAGAATGGGCGAAAACCTATGGGTTGGATGTAGGTTTTATTACCAACGGTTCATTCTTAAACCGGAAGGCGGCAGGGGTTTTATTGAAAAATTGTACCTGGATCAGGGTATCTCTGGATGCCGCCTCGGCAGAAACGTTTGAATTTACCCACGGCATGAACGGCGGCGAATTCCGCAAGATCGTCAACAATATCGAAGTTTTGGCAGGTCTCAAGAGAAGGACAAAAAACAGATGCACCGTAGGCATAGGTTTTCTTACGTGCGATCTTACTGCTGGAGACATGGAGAAGGCGGCTGCATTAAGCAGAAGGCTGGGGGTTGATTATCTGCAGTTCAGGCCGATGCAGATTCACAGGGGGGGGAGATTCAGCTATCATTGGCTGGATGTGCAAGACAGTATAAAGAAGTGCCTGAGATATTCGGGGGAGGGTTTCCGGGTGCTTTATTCCAAGCACAAATATGATATGGCGCACGACCCCTGCTTCGGCAGGTATTACCAAAAATGTTACGGGCATCAGTTTGCAACGGTAGTCGCTGCGGATGCCAAGATGTACCTGTGTTGTCATACCCGCGGATACAAAAAGTACTGTATCGGGGATCTAAAGAAGGATTCTTTCAAGAAAATCTGGAATTCCAAGAGAAGAAAAATGGCGATAAATAAGATAGATTTCCGTGATTGCATACCTCTCTGCAGGGACAACACGTTTAATCAGATACTCTGGAATATAAAACAAGATAGGGAGCACGTAAATTTTTTATAATTCGCTATCATATACGCTGACTCCAGGAATAAGGATCTGGATATCCCGAGGGCATTATTCAAAGTGCCGGGCCAAAATTAAAGAAATTACAGATGGATAAACCAGTTCTGGAAAACCAGCTATATGCCTCTTGTGATATTCATTTGGACTGTAACTACAGGTGTCCCTATTGTTTTTACGAAGGGGAATGGGAGGAGCATAAAAAGAGAAATATATACATACCTGCAGATGAATGGCTGAAATGTTGGGATAGAATATATGAAGAATACGGCAGCTTGCATATCGATATTTCAGGAGGAGAGCCTTTTATTTATCCTTCCTTCCTTGAATTAATATCCGAGTTATCCCGGATGCACTTATTGGGGATAATTACGAATCTCTCCTGGGATGTTGACGATTTCGTCAAGAAGATATCTCCGCATAGGGTAAAACTTCATCCCAGCTTTCATCCCTATTGTACCGAAAGCAGGACGTTCCTGCAAAAGTTAATAATCTTAAGAGATAACGGCTTTGAAGTATCGGCAACCTGTGTCGGTTACCATCCGCTATTAAACAACATGCTGAAGTATAAGAGTGAATTTGGCAAAAAAGGGTTTTATTTCTCGGTATTGCCCTTTAACGGGATCTACCGCGGAGTAAATTATCCTCAAGGATATACGCCCAGTGAAAAGGAATTGGTCGCTGTTGTCCTGAATGAACCCTCGGCGAAAGAATATGTCCTGGAAAGGAAAACGACAAAAGGGAAATTATGCAGCGCCGGGCATAAATATATCAGGGTTCATCCGGAGGGCGCTGTTTATCGCTGTGCGCATTCAGATTCTATGGGTAACATAATAAGCCGCGATTTTAGACTACTAGATGGGCCGGGGCCGTGCCCTTCCGAATATTGCGATTGCTTAAACGAGCTTAGGCATATCATTGAATAACAGGTTATTGCAACACCTTTAATCCTATGTGTTTGGACGAGAATATATTAGACCGTATAAAAAAATATTCCGATGGAAAACAGCAAGGACCTGCAGTATTGGAATTATATCCTACCCTCAGATGCAATTCAAGATGTCTGGCCTGCTTAGTTCCCGGAATGCCGAAGGATATCCTTTCCGAGATACCTTCCGAGAGATATCTGGAGATTATCCGAGAGGCCTCTGAGTTGGGCGTCTATATATGTTATATCCTTGGTGGAGGAGAACCACTGTGCAGGGCCGATCTAATATATGACTTAGTCGAAAAGATAAAATATTACAAAATGAAAGGCATGCTTACCACCAATGGGATGTTTCTTTCTGAATCTCTGGCAAAAATCATGGCAGCTATGAAGTGGGACTTTATACACTTCAGCGTAGATGGTCCAGATGCTTATATTCATGATCAACTAAGGGGGGTAGAAGGGGCATTTGAAAGGGCCGTAGAAGCGATAAGGTCGCTCAATTTATGGAAAAAAAGATTATCCACAGATAAGCCCTCCATAGAATTTAACACAGTGCTTAGCGCTAGAAATTATCATGTCCTGCCACGCATATTTAGACTCTCTAAGGAGCAGAACGTCGATTACATAACTATCATACCTGTTATTATCCATTTGGAAAAGATGCAGGATTTAGACTTGAACAATATCCCCAAAGAGGAGCTGTTGAAATCCTTAAGAGAGACAAGAGAGGTAGCCCTGGCTTTAAAGATTAATAGCAATATCGAGGATTTATTGACCGGTCGTTTTAGCCAAACCGGCGTAAATCCGATTACGCCCGGCATGCTTGACGATAATGCGAAAGATGAGGTTAAGGCGCCTCCCAAGCTAGTTGATATCTGCAAGGCTTATTGTCTTAAGCCCTGGTACCACTTAGTGATCCAAACTGATGGCGGGGTGGGGCCATGCTGTAATTTTCAAGAGAACGAATGTAATATCACGAATGAAGGGATAAGAGAGATTTGGTTTGGAGACTATTTCAACAATTTGCGAAAACTAATGCTTAATAGACAGCCGCCGCCGGGCTGTTTAAAATGCAGCCAGACTTTACAGGCTGATGGCAACAGACGGTTGGTAGAAAAATTGAGTAAGTCAATCAGCTGAGCATAGGTAACATTTTCGTCGTTTTTAACGAATTCACTATTGGATTTCAAGAATAACTACGCGATGAATAATGCATTTATGCCAAAGAGGATTTTTACCGAAAAATCTACCTTCTCTTTTTGCCACTCAATATGAAAACGAAAAATAAAAAAATCTGCATTATTAAGCTTGACGGCATAGGGGATGTCTTGCGGACTACCCCGATACTTTGGAGTTTTCAAAATGACGAAGTAACTTGGATCACGGGGAAAACCTCAGTAACATTATTAAATAACAACCCTTTTATAAAAACAGTTATGTCTATCGTTGAGATTTCAGGCATTGAAAATTTTGTTTTTGACGAACTTTATAATTTTGACGAGGATAAAAGTGCCTGCTTGCTGGCTACAAGCATAAAAGCGGCAAAGAAGAAGGGGTACGGATTCAGGGAAGGTTGTTATTATCCCTTTGACTCTGATTCCAACTACGCCTTTCAGCTGTCTAAAGACAATGATTTAAAATTCAGATTGAACAAAAAGACTTATCAACAAATCATATTTGAGATGGCCGGTTTGCAATGGAAAGGCGAAGATTATGTCCTGGGTTATAAACCCAAGGGGGGCGTCCAATATGAAGTAGGCATAAATTACCTAACAGGCGATAAGTTTCCCAATAAGGCCTGGCCCCATTGGAAAGAAATGTCTGGCTGGTTAGATTCCGTTTCTCTGCAAAGAGGGTTTAATAGCATAGAGGAATACATTGATTGGATTAATAGCTGCAGGATTATCGTGACCGGAGATTCCCTGGGGATGCATGTGGCGCTGGCTTTAAGAAAGAAGGTCGTTATCCTTATGGGGTCAACTAGTTGGAATGAAATCGAGACTTATGACCGAGGGATTGTCTTGACAGCACCATTGCCCTGCTCGCCGTGCTATAAAAAAAGCAAATGCACCGTAACTCCTTCCTGCATGGAATTGATAACCCCTGAAATGGTATATTCCCGTATACTGGAATTGAAGAAAGCGGAGCGAGAGAATGTCTGCGCTTAGCCTCTCGATAATAATTGTGGCAAAGAACGAAGAAGCATATATCGGCCGCACCCTGGATATGGTGTTTGCCCAAGGTATAGATAAAGAATATGAGGTTATTGTTATAGATTCGGGTTCGAAGGATTCCACCTTAAAGATAGCAAAGAGGTATCCCGTTAAGATAATCGAAATCCCTCCCCAAGATTTCAACCATGGCAGGACGCGTAATCTCGGAGCCCAGACGGCAAGCGGAGTAATCGCGGTTTTTTTAAACGCGGATGCTACGCCCGGTGATGAAAAATGGCTAAAGAACCTCGCTGTCAATTTTGAAAACGATGAAAAAATAATGGGAGTTTATAGTTGTAGCTATCCACGCGATGGCTGTGTTCCTTTGCGCCATTGGGAGATACTAAAGGAAAACAGCGGTAAAAGACTGGTGAAATATATCGGAGATTTTGGTGGCTGTTATCAACATATGAACCCTAGGGGCAAACGCAGATTATTGGATTTTCAGACAATCAGTTGCGCAATAAGGAGGGATTTTTTGTTAAGGCACCCCTTTTATGATATGGATTTTGGCGAAGACCTAGAATGGAGTAAGAGGGTTATAGAAAAGGGGTTTAAGATTGTCTTTGAACCCAGATCCCGCGTTCTGCACTCGCATAACTTCTATAATTCTTTTATTAGAACATTTAAAAAATACTTTGACGACTCAAGGTTAAACCATCAACTTTTAAATATGTGGACTTGGCGTGACTTTCCGATTCTATTCGGCCATATTGCATATAAAATATCCAAAGACTCATTTTGTATCCTAGGTTCAGACAAAGGGGCATTCTATAAGATCCGGTGGTTATTTTATTCTCCGGTTATTCGCTTTGCCGAATTTCTCGGAACGATAACCGGCGCCAATAGTAGTTATTTACCATCTAAACTAAACTGCCGCTTTTCTTTGGTAAACGAAATAAAAGGAAGCTGACTTTATTTTATAATTCAAATGAAAATACTCCAAGTGGTTCAAGGGTTTCCTCCCGATGCGATGGCCGGGACAGAACTATATACTCATGATTTATCCATGCAATTGTCAAAAAATAATGAAGTTTTTGTTTTTTATCGTACCAGCGATACTAAAAAAAAGGAATACGACCTTACCCGTACCAATTCCGAAGGCTTGGATGCATTCGCCGTTAATAACACTTTTAGGTTTTGCAATTCTTTTGAGCAGCTTTATAGAAATGATGCTATTGCCAGACAATTCGCCTTGGTTTTGGATGAAATTAAGCCAGATATAATCCATATTCAACACCTCATATTTTTATCAACTACCATTATTGGCGAGATTAAAAAAAGGAAGATACCCGTTGTATTTACCCTGCATGATTACTGGTTAATCTGCCCGCAGTGGCATTTTCTAAAGAAAGATTTAACCATCTGTGATAATAATGAAGCCACTCCCTGCATTAACTGTCTTGACCAGCAATTGAGCATCAAGGCCTTGCCTAAAAAGTTTTATTTGTTTTTACGTGATATCACGCCAGGTTTTTTTATGCGTTTTTTAAAGAATATCTATCTAGATCTAACCAAAATCAACCAAGATGACTTTCGAATGCTTGAAAACGTAAGATTGAGAAAAGGCCGCATTAAAAAATTATGCTCTGAAATAGATTTATTTATTGCACCCTCCTTATTCATAAGGAGAAAATTTATAGAATTTGGGATTCCGGAGGGCAAGATTAAATTTATCACGCACGGCATAAACAAAGAGTCCTTTCGCGGCTTTAGAAGGAAACCTTCTGACGGAATCAGATTCGGTTTCGTAGGGACCATATTACCGGCAAAGGGGGTGGATATCTTAATAAACGCATTCAACCGGCTAAAGGATAACAACGCAGAGTTAAGGATTTACGGCAAGCTGTTTCCATACCAAGGATTTGAATATTATCCTGGTTTTTTAAAGAGATTGGTAAGGGGTAGAAGAATCAGATTCATGGGGGGGGTTGACCATAATGATATATCCGCGGTATTTTCGGAGATAGACGTTTTAGCCCTTCCTTCTATCTGGAATGAAAATTGCCCCCTGGTTATTTTAGAGGCATTTTTAGCTGGAGTACCATTGATTGCTTCAAGGATCGGAGGCATACCAGAATTGGTTTCTGACGGCGTGGATGGGATATTGTTTCAGCCCGGAGACGTAGAAGGACTCTATCACAAAATGCAATTATTGGTATCTCAACCGGATATGATAGATAAGCTAAAGAGAAACATATCGCAGGTAAAGAACATATCTGACCACGCGAAAGAGATAGAAGAAATTTACAGCGGTTTATTAACTGCCAAGAGCTATTTATCATAAAGCCATTCAATTTAGATTAAAAATAACGTTAACCCTCAGTTTTTCAAGATGCGAGATAAAAGAGTAGTTGCTATCCTGCTATCATTATTTTTGTTCCACGCCGTCTGTAATTATTTTTGGATAAAAAAAGATTACTTTTCTTTTTCTCCCGAAAAATTTACGACGCTTTCTTTTGAACACGAACTATACCTTCGATTGCAAAAAAGGACAGACAATTTAAAAGACTTTTTGAATAAATGTAAAGGCATAATAGAATTTACTTTTGAGGCCAGGCGCTCCCAATTTAAAATTATTCCTCTCTACACAGCGGTCTTTAACTATTGTTTTGGCGAAAATATCAATAACGCCGTTCTTTCCAATCTCCCCTTTTTATTGCTTGCCATGTTATTTGTTTTTTTATTGGGCAGAGACCTCTTTTCAAGGGAAGCCGGTTTATTAGCAAGTTTTATAATTTCTTTTTATCCGAGTTTTTTCGGAGCCTCCCGCGGTTACGGAGTTGATTTTGCCGAGATAGCCATAGTGGCAATGGCATTTTATTTTTTGGTAAAAGCAGCTAATTCTGTAACGATGAAGGATTTAGCTACCTTCGTCGTTATGTTTTCGGCCGCTGTCCTTGTTACCCCACGGGCAGCAGTTTTTTTAATAGGCCCACTATTTTATTTAATATATAAAGTCATACAAAAAAAATCCTCCATGCATATTTTGAAAATTCTGGTTGTTTTTGCTTTCCCGCTGATAATCACATCCCCCTGGTGGTTCCCCAGGAAATATCTATGGTGGTGCTTGGCTCCTAAAATGTATATTTTACGCCTATCCAATTTTTTAAAACTACCGTTAGCGGATACCTTTTCTTATGTCGTAAGGAATTATTTTATTAGAGCCATAGGGCATATCTCGTTGTTATTTACTTTAACCTTTGTTGCTGCCCTGCCTTTTTTTGCAATGAGAAAAATGTGTTGCAAGGGAATCTTGACTATATTTTTGCTGACCCCTTGTTTTATTTTGCCTTTTTTTGTTAATAATTTTAACAGATATTTTTTCCCGCTTTTCATCGGTTTTGCCCTGGTAACTGCCGTATGGTTAGCTGGTATAAAAAGGCGGGCCCTGAAATATACTTCTATTTTTTTGATAATTTTGCTGTCTACCTTGCAATTTTTTGACTTATCTTTTGGAAGCCATTTTCTTCCCTACCCGCTCAGAAAGGCCAATAAGGCGGTAGAAGATTCCATACCTGAATATGAAGACTGGGCCCGTCCTCCCGATTTCTACGATGAAGGGATAGCCGCGCAGCGCTTCTTTGATGACGTATACGCCTATAAAGAAGGTAACCTTCAGGATACGAGAGTTCTTTTAACGGGGAGGTGTTTTGACATCAAAAGAGGGGTATTCGAGTATGTATTTTTTGTTAGGTCTGACAGGGATATGATTAAAAGTTTATCTATCTGTAGTGCGCCTGGTTATGAAGATTATGATTTCCTGATTGTGATGACATATAGGCCGCAGAGCGATGTTGATTGCGATATCCCGGATGTGGAATTTTTCAAATGGTTTGACTGCAGAAAACAATCCATCCTTTACCGTTATTGTCCCGGCCCGCTTCATTTTTCCGCTTCTAAGAGAGAGCAGATGTATGAGTTTTTCAAAAGGGCGCCGGTATTGGATTACCATATAGGGGGAAAATACGCATATTATCTATGCATAAACCCTAAGATGAAAAGCAAAAAAGGCGCTAGCCGATGAAGAGGGCCTTGGTAAGCAACATTTTTAGCTACATTGTATTATCTCTGGTGCTGCTGGGGGGATCCCTGTATTTTTTATATAGAGCCGATACCGGCATCAAGAGAACACCGTGGATTAAAGCAGAAAATACGGCGTTCATCAAGGAAGGCAAACCCTTTAGGTTCATCGGGGCAAATGCCGTAAATATTGTTTTTTATGATGATTGGGGTCTAGATATTGAAAAAGCCATACGTGCTGCCAGGGAAAATAATATTTCTGTCTTAAGGATCTATCTAGATTGGGGATGGGCCAAGGACGAGGATATCGATAGAATTATAGATATATCCCGGAGGAACCGCATCCATCTTATATTAACCTTAACCGATTGTTGTTGCAGCGGCAATTACGCTAGTTTAGAAAAATATTTTTATGTACATGCCCCCTTTTGCAACCTGACTAATAAACAATGTATTTTAGCTTTTAAGAGAAGGATTAGGCAGATAATTACCAGGAGAAATTCCGTAAACGGCATAATTTATCGCGATGACCCGACAATATTAGCCTGGGAGATTGCGAATGAATTGGAATATCAAAGGTTTTCTCATGGCGAAGTAAAACATTGGATAGAGGAGATATCGAAATATATCAAATCATTGGATGGGAGGCATCTTTTAACCATCGGCTTATCGATCGGCGAGTCCGATCTTAAGAATTACCCGCGGTTACCCCGGTTATTCGATGCCTTTAATATTGATTTTTTTTCGGTCCATTTCTATGCCTCTTCCCGTCAACCGGGAGAGCCCGTATATAGACTAAAGGATAATTATCCAGAGCAGCTCAGGTCCCTGGTAGATGCCTTTCTTATGATTGGCAAGCCGGTTATAATCGGTGAATTCGGCCTAAGTGATTCGGGGGATTTCAATTATAAGATGAGAAAAGGCCCTCAATCCAAGGGCCGTTATAGCTCGGTATTTAAAGAAGCCATGGATGCCGCTTTTTCAGCAGGGGCCTCGGGAGTAATGTTCTGGGGGTGGGGCGTTCCGGAGGAGAAATGCGTTCCCATGTGGTGGAATAATGAAAGCCACAATCAGGATGATAAGGAGTTCTGTTTTTTATTAAGAAATTACGTTATGCCGCAGACCAAATATGATAATGGCAGACCATAAGAAAAAACTTCGCTATCTGTTATTGCTATTTATAATTTATAATTCGCTTTTTCTCAATAAGGCCTTTCATATTGACGACCCGTTTACTATCGGTATCGCAGAGGCAATAAATAAGAATCCGGTCATTGTGCCGTTTGAAGGAGATTCCATCGCCAGGATTATTGAAACCATACCCGTTGACCTTCTGGATAAGCCGCTGGCATTAGGAAATAATCCTTTGCTGATGGGGTATTATTATGCGCCTATAATCAGATTTCTCGGAGAGCGTGAATTCTGGTTGCATCTTTTTCTTCTGCCGTTTTCCGTATTAGCAATCATATCAATGTACTTTCTTTCATCGAGATTCGTCGCTAAGCCATTCCTGCCTACTCTCCTTTTGGTTATAAGCCCGGTTTTCTTAATTATGTCCCAGAGTATTATGTTAGATATACCGCTCTTGTCTTTTTTTCTTCTTTCCGCCACAGCATTTATCTACGGAGTGGATAAAGACAACATTCCCTTGCTGTTTTTATCGGGCCTTCTGGCAGGATTAGCAAGCTTGATTAAATATTCCGGGCTCCTGCTTATTGCGCTCATGGCCTTTTATATCTTGATAAAACGTAAACAGAAACGCTATTACCTGTTTCTGCTTATACCCCTAGCGATATTTATCATATGGTGCAGCCGCGACTTTTTATTTTACGGGAAGATATATTTTCTCGAAGTATTATCAGGAAAACTGCAAGCGATAAGACATCCGCCGCAAGGAGCATTCACGATGAGGATATTTGCCTTCCTGAGCTTTCTTTCCGGGGTGACAATCACTCCCGTATTTTTTCTCCCTTGGCTAACCAAGGTTAAGAGAAGAAAGGGAATATTACCGGTTTCTCTGGCAGCGGGCGCCTTGCCGTTCTTGTTAAAAAATATTTTTATGGAATATACCGCCGTTGAAAAGGCGTTTCTGGCGATGCTTTTTATATCGTCAACTTTCATAATATGCATTATGATTGAAGCCGGGATTAATTCCTTCTCCCGAAAATCACAGGATAATGATAAGGTATTCCTGGCTTTATGGTTTTTACTGGTATTGGTTTTTACCGTTGTTATCCAGTTCGTTGCAGCGAGATTCCTGCTTTTATTATTACCACCCATGTTTATAATGATTTATCAGCAAGCAGAATCATCCGAAGGGTTTTTAAGACCACTCTTTAAAAACACCTTAAAGATAGCGGCCTTATTTACGTTAGCCATCTCTACTGTTTTGGCGGCCGGGGATTATTACTCTGCCGGTTTATATCGAGACTTTATCGTTTCTTTGAAGAAGAGCGATCGCCCATACAGGGAGATCTATATTTGTCCCGCCTCTTATTACTTCCATTTGGCCTGGGGATACGCATATTACGTATCTAAATATTATCCCGGGCTTTTGTATTTAGATCCGGGGCCGGCCTTAGATAAAAATAAAGAGCTTGCCTTTGTCGCTCCGACCCTGGGAGTGCTGCCCGTAGCCATCAATAAGATCTGTTGCAAGAAGATGAAGGAAGAAGATTACTCCAGGCATTTAATAAAGAGAGTTTGTTATAAGGGGAATGTAACGCTTCATCATCGTAATTTTCGAGCTGGTTTTTATTCTCATGACTGGGGACTCCTGCCGTTTCATCTATCGTTTCGCGAGGTGCCGCTGGAGGCGTTTGAAATCTATTCTCTTAACCCAAAAATAAGGGCAGCGGGAGAATGAAAACCCTGTTTATGTTTAAAAGCGAGAATTTTCTAGCCCCCATCGGATTATGCACCATTTCAGCGGTTGCAAAAAAATACGGCCATCAGACGTATCTGTGCGAGACGAATTCAGAGAATACAATGCAGCGCA
>Ga0265297_10003603_pt1 | contig 27563 bp, 24 predicted proteins | sample Munlanlwell13791_FD_192502 | JGI IMG/M metagenome (GOLD analysis project Ga0265297, IMG submission 192502) | Leachate microbial communities from a municipal landfill in Southern Ontario, Canada - Leachate well 137-91 | ecosystem: Engineered > Solid waste > Landfill > Unclassified | place...
TATTGCTGGCTACGGGCACCAAAGGAAAAAGATTCGCCCTTCCCAATTCCCAGATAATGCTTCACCAGGTGGCAGGAGGAGTAAGCGGAGAAGCGGTGGAAATAGAAATTACCGCAAAGCAGATTTTAAAGATAAGGGAAAGGCTGAACAACATTCTTTCAAAGCATACCGGCCAGCCGCTGGAAAAAGTTTCCAGGGACACTGACAGGGATTTTTATCTCACGGCCCAGGAAGCCAAGGACTACGGGCTCATAGACGAGGTCATTAAAACCAAGGAGCAGATTTAAGACAGCCTGTTGTTTTCCACACTTGCGGCGCATTTTACCTTTGGTAAAATAGAAGAAAGGATATATGACAGGAAAAACCAAAAGAATGCTTTTAGTCGCCGGAGCAATTGTAATTGTTGCCGGGTTTTCTGTTTTGATTTTCCATCTTGTTGATCAATCCAAAGAAGAAAAAGAATCAGGCCATAATCTTTTAATCCCCAACCCTTCAGACGTGGGAGCTGGAACCGTCGGGGAAGTTATGATTGAAGACGAAGAACTTAAGGAAGAAAGACCGATAGTAAGCGGAGAAACTCCGGCTTATATGTACACTACGGACGGGACCATAGAAGAAGTCAAAGAAAACGGGATAATCGTCTGGGGGTCCGGTATTAATTTTGCCGATAAAACAGCTAGAGTTTTGACAATTTTCGTGGATGAGGAAACCATAATATTCGGTCAAGGAGTTCCGTTCGGAGGAGTAAAGGGCTTAGAAGGGCTGAAATACCTTAAAAGAGGGGATTATATAGTCGTTGACGGGAAATCGAATATAAGAGGGAAAACGACTTTTTTTGCAATAACCATTAGAAAACTATGATAAAAAACATGGGCAAAGAAGAAAAAATAATCCTTGTTTCATCGGTTTTTTTACTGGCCTTTGCTGCAGTTTATATTTGTTTGGCGCAATGGACAGAGCCTTCAGCTTCTCCTCCTTCCGGAAATGTGGATGCGCCGATAAACACTGGAAGCAGTCATCAAGGAAAATTAGCAGGAAATATTTATGCAGCCGCTTTTTATAGTTCCACTGGAGGAGATTATTTTCTTGATTTGGACACAGCTTCCGCAACCAGCACTATAGCGGGAGACTTGACCGTGGAAGGAAATGGAAATTTCGGCACCACTACCATCGGAGGAGGAAGCGGGAAGATAAACGTCGGGACCATTGACCCGATATTCGAGATTGAAGGAAAAAAATATTCAACATATGTTCCCGATTATGCCGGAGGGACAAGAATCGAGAATTCCGGAGTTTTGAAACTGGGAAGCAACGGAGAAGTCGGGAAATGGCAACAGGAAATAAATTTTAAAAATCTGGGAAAAGAGAGCGATTTATGGCTTTTCTGGCAGGCGTCTAATAAAAATATAGGCGATGTTTCAATTATCTTGACTCCTTCTTTTAGCGGAAATGTCTGGTATGAAAAAGAAGAGGCAAAAATTACAGTCTACGGGAATCAAAAAGGGGAAGTCTCTTATAACCTATCCGCTCCCAGGGTTGATTCTGATCATTGGGGAAACCTATCAGAAGATCAAACTTTAAGCGGAATAAAAGTTGAGTGACGATTAGAATGAAAGGGAGTAGAAGAAAACTGGCTTTTATTTTTATATTCTCTATCTTCGTAATTTTCCTCGTTCTCTCTGGGAATAAAGATTATTTTCAGAAAGAAAGCGGTTCAGAAATAACAGAATCAATTTTTTTGGAAGGATCGGATGATTTTTCTGCAGAAGAATTCACGATTATCAGCGGGAAAAAAGATTACCCCAAGTTTTTTAAAAAGATTATTTTTTATCCCTATGAAGTGGCGGAAGGCGATGAGCAGAAAGTTTCAATTTGGATCCAAGATCCTGAGGGAATAGAAAAAGCTGTAGCTAAAATAAGCACAGATAAGGGGCAAATCATTAAAAATCTGGCCTTAGAAGAAGGAACCGAAAAAGAAGGAATGTGGAGCTTTTCTTGGCATGTTTCCGATATATCACAAAGCGAATATCATTCCCTTATCTTTATGGCTAAATCTTCAAACGGCAAAGAAACTTCTTTTGATTCTTACATAAAGAACAAAGAATATGGATAATATTAGGATAAATAACAAAAAGCAAATATTTATTCTTTTTTTAATAGCTCTGTTTTTACTATGCGATGCCGGAGAGGCGAAAGCAGGTGGTTTTTTTTCTTCTTCAAACGTATCTTTTAAAGATTCTCCATTTACGGAAATCGGCAACAAACTGACAGAATTTTTTGCACAGGAAAAGAAATCGGAAAATAGTTTTATAAGAAGCGCGAAAGATATTTTTCTCTCGTCAATTGCAAAAAGCCAAGACCATTATAAAACGGAATATGGCGAATGGGATTTAATAGATACAGAAATTATTCCCGCTGTAGAAGGTAATTACGACTTTAATAGCTTGAATAATGAATTTAAAGTTTTTTTTAAAAAAGATTCTCAAAAAAGCGATTTGATAAAATTCCAAATGGGAGAATCGTGGATCACTTTTACGCTTTCAGAGGATATTGGAAGCAGCGGTCTTGAAAAAACACAGGGGCATGCCATAGACAATGCTTTTATGTATCCCAATATTTATTCAGGGATAGATGTCCGTTATTCTGTCTTTTCTGACCATTTTTTGGAAGAATATATAATTTATAAGCCGGAAACCGGAGAAAATATTTTTTCTTTGGGACAGACAATAAAATTAAACGGCGTTTTTTTGGAAGAGAGAGAAGACGGTTCAATTAAGTTCTTCAGTCAAGAAACGGGCGAGGAATTATGGTTTTTGCCGACTCCTTATATGTACGAGTCGCATAAAACAAATGAAATCAGCTATGGTCTTTATTACGAAATAAAACAGCTTTCTTCAAATTCTTTTTTGATTGAAAAAGTCTTGACCGAAGAAGGGAGAAGGTGGCTTCTTGAAAAAGACAGAAACTATCCGGTAATAATTGATTACACTATTTTTCCAAGTTTATTTAAAAGCACATTTGATTTAAATCTTATATCTCATGCGTTTGCGGCAGGAGAAGAATGTCCCGCTGCAGTGGGGGATTTCACTTGGAATTCTTCTTGTATTATTCCCACAGAAGGAGCCAGAGGCGTTGTAGACGGCAATTTGAGTATCGGTTCTGAAAGCACAATCACGCTAGAGCCGAATAGCAGACTTGTTTTTACCCCCGGTTATTCTATAACCATTAATGGAAGCATTGTAATGGGAAGCGGAACAAAGATTGAAAAGATAGATCACTATACTGTCGTATCAAACAGCGCTTCCGGACAGGATTGTGATGCAAAATGCAGCAATATAGGAGAAGAATGCGCGGGTGTTGGACAGGACGATTACGGAACGGACGGTTTTTACTGGGCAGATACCGGTTGCGATAGTACCTGCGATTATCTAACTGCATCTTGTGGGACGACTATTCTGTCCTGGACGGAGGAATGTACGCTTAACACCGTCAGTATGTGCTGCGGTGTTGATACTAATTGGACTAATTGTTTATGTTTTCCGCTGTAGCAGGCCGAGAAGGCTTTTTGCAATCATAAATTTACTATTATTAAGAAATGGAAAAATTTAATTTTGAAAAAGATAAGATAAAAATAGAACTGAATCCTAAAATTTATCCTTTAGAAGCTGTTTTAGGGGCAGCTTATTTTTTTCTCGATAAAAACTATGTTTATCTGGACGGAAATTTAAATCGAAAGATCATAGTGCAAATAAAACCTAAAGATAAGGCAAAAAAGAATACTTTAGAAGATTTGGGAAATGACTTTCTCAATAAATTGCTGCATTACAATCTTCGATATCAAATTTCCAAGAATAATAGGAAGATCAGAGAATATATTGTCGGGACAGCTTTGCTTTCGGCAATAGGAGAAGCCGGAGAAGAAGATGATTGGAAGAAAGATTTTTTGGATATTTCGACTCCCTGGGAGGAAAAATATGGAAACGAAAAAAAATAGAAAAAAAGCAGTCTTAATTTTGAAAAAAGGCTTTTATAACAGAAAAGCGGTAAAAGCAGCGATAAGGGCCTATAACGGCCTGGCTGATTTTGAATGTCTTGATAAAAAAGATAAATTTGAAGTCAGGATAAAGAACATAGACAAATCCGTTGGAAAAATAATAAAGGACGAATTCTGTAACTATATTTTAGCTGAAATCAAAAATGGCTGATGATTTAAAATTAGAGAAAGTTAATAAAAAAAAGGTTGGATTCTGCCGGTTCAAAGAAATGGACGGCAGGTATTTGCTTACCAATGAAATCGGAGGGTTTGTATTTTTAACCCCGCCATTATTCAAGCAGTTTGTAGAAGGGACTTTAGATAAAAAAAGCTTGATTTATAAGCAGTTAGAAGAGAACTACTTCATCAAGGACGAACTTGACACTAAAAGTCTGGTTGAAAAATATAGCTGCCGAAAAGATTTTCTTCTAATGGGTCCTTCTCTTCATATCGTCGTAGTAACTCTCAGATGCAATCAAAATTGCATTTATTGCCAAACAAGCTCCAGTCTGACGAAAGGAAAATCTTTCGATATGACTTTGGAAACCGCTAAGAAAACCGTCGACGTTATTTTTAAGGCTCCGAATCATTTTATAACGATTGAATTCCAGGGAGGGGAGCCGCTGATTAACTGGCCCGTTATAAAATATATAGTTCAATACGCAAAAGAAAAGAATAAGAAAGCGAAAAAAGACCTCCGAATGAGCATGGTCTCCAATTTCACTTTGATGGACGAAGAAAAATATAAATTTTTAAGCAAAAACAAGGTTGGAATATGCACTTCTTTAGACGGTCCGGAAATGGTTCATGACAGAAACAGGCCCTGGTCTAAAGGAAGCAGCCATAAGAATGCGGTTTCTTGGATAAAAAAAATGAAAAAAAGAGAAGAAAATGATCCTTCTCTCTATCATGTTTCGGCGGTTCTTACTGCTTCTAAATTTTCTTTGAAATATCCGAAAGAGATTATTGATGAATATCTCAGTCTTGGATTTGGAGGGATACATTTAAGGCCTTTGAGCTTTTTGGGATTTTCAGGGAAAAGGAGAATAGAAATAGGATATTCCATGAAAGAATTCTTAGAGTTTTGGAAGGAAGCCATGGATTATATCATTGAAATTAACAAAAAAGGGATAAATTTCCAAGAAATTTATTCCAGGATTCTTTTGAAGAAAATTTTTGATAAAGAGGAGCCAAATTACGGATGTTTAGCCTCTCCTTGTGGAGCTGTAATAGGACAGCTTCTTTATAACTTTGACGGCAATGTTTTCACTTGCGACGAAGGCAGAATGGTGGGAGACGATACGTTTCTTTTAGGCAATGTGGAGAAAAATAGTTATGAAGAGATAATTTTCAACGATACTTCCAGATCAATTTGCACCGCCTCTTTGCTTGATAACCTCCCTTGCGACTATTGCGTTTATAAGCCTTATTGCGGAGTATGTCCGGTAGTCAACTATGCTTTGAACAAGGATATTTTTGCTTTTTTGCCGGGCAACGAGAAATGCGAGCTTAATAAAAGGATTCTTGACTATCTTTTCAGAAAATTGGAAAATAAAGAAACAAGAAAGGTTTTCAAAAAATGGATTTCTTTCACGGGAATTACCGGTTTTCCGAACATAACAAGCTGAATATGAAAAAAATTCCTTCAATTAAAAAAGACATCAAAGCTTTTCTTAACAGCGAAGAAGGAAGGGTTAATAGGAGAAATATTGCCAAAAAAGGAGGATTGTTTTTGGCTTTAGGAGTGGGGCTTGCTGGTCTAATGGCTCCTAAGGATGTCCAAGGTATTTCTTGCGAACACACTTCTCATGCTTCCCACAGTTCTCACGGCTCCCACAGTTCCCATACTTCTCATTCCGAGCATACGGAACATGCTTCCCACAGTTCTCACGGCTCCCACAGTTCCCATACTTCTCATTCCGATCATACGGAACATGCCTCCCACGGATCTCACGGCTCCCACAGCTCTCATGGGAGTTGTACTTTCACTTAATGGTCTCGATAAAATAATTATAGATTTATAGGAAAAATTATGAGGAGCAGAACAAAAAAAACATTATTGGCGACTGTTATTGTAATATCCTTTGTATTTTTTGTCTGGGGAATAATTTTTCAAGATTGGTTGGTGAAGCCAAGCGGAAGCTCGAAAGAGCAAACGCTGAAAATAGCCCTTATAATTTCAAAAAACGGATTTGGAGAAGCGATTTATAGCAGTGCCTCTTTGGCGGTTTTAGATTTAAATGAAAATGGAAACGAGTACCAATACGAACTTTTAGCTAAAGATCATGGACAAGACCTCAATAAAGCGAGGGAAATAGCGCAAAATTTAATGAAGGAAGAAAATATTATAGCCGTTGTCGGCGATACAGATGCTCAAATAGTTTCCGAAGTTGCAAAAGTTTTTCAAGGTTCGGATATTCCTTTTATTCATTTTTCGTCATCAAACAAAGTTCCTTCCGGAGAAAATATTTTTAGGGCGGCATATACAGAAAAGTTCCAAGGCAAAGAGCTTGCCGATTTGATCATAAATAAAAGTGGTTTTGATAAAATCGCCGTTGTTTGGGACGAGGAAGATTATTTTTACGGGACTAATTTCGAAGGGGTTATCACTTCTTTTGTAGAAGCAGCGGATCAGGCTGGCGCCGTTATCGTGAATAGATATGGCGATGAACTGAATTTTGCTATTTCGACAGAAGAGATAAAAGAAGGGGATCCAGAATCCGTTTTAATAGTCGGTTCTCCTTTCAAAAGTGCTTCTGCTCTTAAGGAGATAAAAGACGCAGGATTGAATTCTTTTTTGGTGATGGGGGGAATCTCTTCTTTTATCAAAAGTTTTTCTAATTTTGTCGGGCAGGACTATATTGAAAATGTTATTTTTCTTTCGCCAATAGCTTATTCTTATTCAAGAGGACCGAAGGAAAGAGTCTCTTCTTGGTGGGGGAGTTATGAAAATTCATTTCCAGAATTTGTTGAAATGAAACAAACTTGGGTAGCTCCTTATTTATACGATCTTCTTTATGTCGTTATCGGAGACACCATAAAACAAGTAGATGTTTCCGATGCGGATATTTTTTCTGAAAAAGTGGTGCGATTGAGAGATACGATCAAAAATGTTTTTAGTAACGTTGAAATTGCGGGTTTGATCACCGATCAAATGATAAGATTTAACGATGAAGGAAATATCTTAATAGAGAAGTTTTTCTGGGAATCAATCGATAGAGAAGGGCAGTTTATACTTATAGATAAGGGCGAATAAATTAAGAGTATTACAGTTTATATTTATTTTAAAAAATATTGAGGTCGTTTTTTAAAATATCTATAAACTTTTTAATTTCAAACTGTGCTTCTTTTTTGTATTCTCGATAAGTCAGCTTCGGCCATTCTTGCTCCGCTTTTTTTAAGACATTAAGCCAATACAAGCAAATCTTTTTATTCAAGCAATCTTTTTCCTTCAGGCTCTTTTTTTTCAGGCATTCCTGTAAAATTTCTTCGAAATTTGCTTGAAATTCCACCTCTTTGCTGATTAATTTAAATTTTTCTTTGATTTTGTTTTTCAATTCTTCGGTGAATCCTATAAAGCGGCGGATATCGCTGTCTTTTTTATTTTTTGGATAACGAACTTTTTTACCGTAAGCGAAATCATAGCCGAAAACATCTTTTCCCTTTAAAAACAAACGTTCTTTTTTTATTTTTTTCGCGATATCTAAATCTTCGTTATTTATCCATAATTCATGCTGAGTAAAAAATCCGACATAGCTTTCCATCCTTAAACCGCATTTATGCCAAAAGCAAGCATTTTTCTTTATTTCTCCAAAAGTTATCCATGGATGGATACAAATTAAGTCAGGATAAAAATTAAGCCTGTTCTTCTTCAATAAAGGAAGCAAAAGTTTTGTCATTTCATTGATAACTTTACCCAGATTTTTTTTATGCGGCTTATTAAATTTTTCAAGAGTTTTTTTATCAAGAGTTTCCACTCCGATATCAATAAATAAATAGAAATATCGGCTTAATTCTCTAATAAATTTTTTAACTGTTTTCCTTTGAAAATCAACCGGGCATGAAGCGAATCTAAGAACTGAATTTTGAAGTGGGAGTTTTTTTTCTTTAAAAACTTTATTAAGGCAGTTTAAAAAATTTTTCATCCAAAAATCAGGCAGGGAAGTAAGCGAATTACTAGTAATAAATATTTTTTTGCATCCGCTTTCAATGGCTGATTCCAATAATGCGCATGATTTTTCCGGAGATAAAGCTCTCAGCCAGCGGTCAGGGGAGATTTTTAAATTTCTCCTTGCCAAGGGTTCATAGCAGAAGCTGCAAGAAAATTTGCACCCCCTGGAAAATTCTAAATTAATATATTTTTCTTCTTTTTCTTTTAAGGATTTTTTTTTGAAAATACTAGCTATTTCTTTTTGGGAATCATATATCTCCGGAAGAGAGGCAGTCTGTCCTGCTTTGGCAAAGACATATTTTTTATTCTGAAGAACATAAGTATTTGGGACTATAATGCCCCTTTTTTTGCTGATGTAATCAAGAATTGCAGGCAAAGAAACTTCAGCCTCTCCCAAAGAAATAAAGTTTGCAATTTTATCCTTTAAAAATAATTCAGGGGCCGTAGTGACCGTCGGTCCTCCCAATATTATTTTAGATTCTTTAAAGGATTTTCTAAGCTTGATTAAAAATTTTTTAATATCTTTTATTTTCCATTTTTCCCTTTGGGAAACAGATATGAAGAAAATAAAGTTTTTATCTAATTTTTTTATCTTTTTAATTTTTTCTTTGTTGATTAAATCCTTAAGGGGGAAAATCATTATTCTAGAAGAGGAAACGCCACTTTTTTCCAAAAGAGACTTGAGTATAAAAATACTGTTCGGAGTTTCGTAAAAATTCCAAAAAGAGCTTAAAATAAAATGGGATTTTTTTACATTCATACTGGATTAATTTACTATTTCAGTTTAGCGGTTTATAATAGAATATACAATAATTTTAAATTACGAATTCGATGAAAAGAATAGATATAAAAGTTGGTTTTAGTTGCAATAATCATTGTCGTTTTTGCGCCCAGGGAAATAAAAGAGATACGCATAAAGATAAATCAGACATTGAAGTTAAAAAAATTCTCGAAAAATTCAAAAAAACCTGCGAAGGAGTAGTTTTTACGGGAGGAGAACCCACCATAAGAAAGGAATTATTCGGCTGGGTAAAATATGCCAGGGATTTAGGCTATCAAAATATCCAAATTCAGACAAACGGCAGAATGTTTTCTTCTATTACTTATTGCAAAAAAATAATTAAAGAAGGCGCTAATGAATTTGCTCCGGCCTTGCACGGTTCCCGCCCTAAAATACATGATTATTTAACCAGGGCTCCGGGGAGCTGGTATCAAACCGTCCAAGGAATCAAAAATCTGAAGCTTTTAGACCAGCACATTCTGCTTAATAGCGTAGTGAACAAAAAGAATTATAAAGATTTACCTAATTTAGCTACTCTTTTAGTAAAACTGAAAGTAGATCAATTTCAATTCGCTTTTATTCATATAAATCAAATTATTTCTTCTGATCCAAAGCTGATAGGGGAAATAGTGCCGAAACACTCCGAAGTTGAACCTTATATCAAAAAGGGATTGCAAATAGGAATAAACGCTGGTTTAGAAGTAATGGCAGAAGCGGTTCCTTTTTGTTTAATGAAAGGATATGAAAACTATATTGCGGAATCTTGGATACCAGAAAGCGCCGTCGTGGATGCCGATTTGGTAATGGAAGATTATTCTTATTACAGAAAGAATTATGGCAAAGCTAAAGGCCCTGATTGCAAATCCTGCAAGTATTATAAAATTTGCGAAGGCCCCTGGAAAGAATATCCTCAAATTTTCGGTTGGAGCGAATTTAAGCCGATTATGGAAAAACATGGGAAGAAGCGAGGATAAAAAGCTTTTAATAATGACTGGATTTTCATGCAATAACAATTGCATTTTTTGTTCAATCCGGCCTAATGCAAAAAATAATCCGGACAGATCCACGGAAAAAATATTGGAAAACTTGAAACAGGGGATCAAACAGGGGTATAAAAGGATTGAATTTACAGGAGGAGAGCCCACCATTAGGCCTGATATTTTTTTTCTTATTAAAACAGCCCGAGATCTTGGATATAAAAAAATAGAGATAAGCACAAACGGACGTTTTTTTAGCTCAAAAGAATTTTGTCAAAGAGCGGTGGAGAGCGGGCTGGGGGCGGTATATTTCACTCTTAATTCTTTTAATAGCAGGCTTGGAGACGCTATTTCCAGAACGCCGGGCTCTTTTGAACAAACTGTTTCAGGGATTAGAAATGTTTTGAATTATCATGATTTAAATGCAGCTGTAAATACTGTAGTGACTAAGATCAATTGCCGTCATCTTTCAAAAATAGGGGAGTATATAGCCGATCTCGGAATAAAACAATGGAATATCCTTGATTTGATTCCGGCCGGGAATGCCGAAAAATTCTACAAAAATCTTTCGTTAAAAATACCGGTTTTATCAGCCGAGCTTAATAAAATTAGGAAGATAAGACATAAATTTGAATCAATAGGCTTGTTTGATTTTTCTCTTTGCCTTTTTTCTCCGAGATTTTTTGCAGACAAAGAATTTTATTTCATGACAGCCAAAAGAAAAGCGCAAGTTATTAATCAGGTCGGCTATAATCCAAACAGATTCAGAAATGGATGCGGAAAGACCGTTGAAGATTGTCATAAGAGAAGAATAGAAATATGCAAATTTTGCAGATTTTCAGATTCTTGCGGAGGGGTTTGGAAAAATTATTTAAAATTATACGGGGACGAAGAAATTAAAATTTTGGCGGAAAAAAACAATTGCATTCTAAGATGAAGGGAAAAAATTTAATCAGTCCTTATCTTTATATCGGGCATGCCTGCAATAATAATTGTCTTTTTTGCAGCGAGGCAGATTCAAAATTTCCCAAAAAAACTTTAGGACAAATTAAAAAAGAAATTCTTTCCGTAAGGAAAAAGTATAATTTTATCAATTTTATGGGACGGGAACCGACTTTAAGGGAAGATTTTTTTTCTATACTGGAATTTGCCAGGTCCAAAAAATTTAAAAAAATAGGGATTACCACCAATGGAAGACTGCTTTCTTACCCCGGATTTGCAAAAAAAGTTTTAATATCGGGAGTTAATCAAATAGGAATTACTTTGAACGGAGCTACGCCTAAAACCCATGATTTCCTGACCCAAGTTCCAGGCAGCTTTGAACAAACATTGCAAGGGATCAAAAATATTGTCAGATACAAAACGAAAAATCAGAGCCTTTTGATCAATTTTCCATTAAATAAAGTTAATGCTTTGGAATTGAATCGCTATTTAGCGATGATCGAGAAATTGAAGATAAAAGAAACAAATATACTCCATGTTGCGCCCTTGAGCAGAGGATCCGAAAAAAAAGGAATGATAATACAGATGAGAAAAGGGGGGAATATTGCTTTTAATTCAGCGAAAATTTACATTAAAGAGAATAGGATGAAAATTCTGTTGGTGGAATTTTTACCTTGCAGTTTGGAAAAAAAGGCAAGAAAATATTTTTTTCCCTGTTTAGAAAAAAACCCGCAGAAAATCAGAATCTCCCTTTGTAAAAAATGCCCTTATACATCAAAATGCGATGGCGTGCTTAAAAGCTATATTAAAATGTACGGGGAAAAAGAATTTAAGCTATGAGATATTTAATATGCCATCACAGTTGATAAAAAAAGCTGTAATATTCACAAGCTATGTATGCAATAACAATTGTCTTTTTTGCATAAATCAAGGAAAAAGGAACATGTCCGAAAGATCTACGGGAGAAATTTTAAAAGAAATTTTTTCGGCGCGCCAAAGGGGAAACACTTACTTAGAACTAATAGGGGGAGAACCGACTATAAGGAAAGATATCGTAAAATTAATAAAATTCGCAAGAGAGTTGCGGTATTCTACAATTATGTTGGCCACTAACGGACGAGCTTTTTCTTCTCCGGGTTTTGCCGAAAAACTTATTGAAGCCGGATTAAACAGTATTATTTTTTCGATTCACGGCCATACTCCGGCTTTACACGATTTTTTGACCCAAACCCCGGGAAGCTTCGTTCAGCTTAAAAAAGGAATTAAAAAAGTAAAAAATGCCGTAAAAAAATCCGGGAAAAAGAATATTCTTTTGGGTTCCAATACCACTATTGTGAAACAAAATTATAGAGCACTTCCTGAAATAGGAAAATTTATTTACGGATTAGGGCTTAAGAATGCAGAATTTATTTTTGTTGATCCGAATCACGGCGGAGCAAAAACTTTCTTCCATAAATTAGTGCCAAAAATTTCTCAAGCAGCCCCATATATCCATAAATGCCTTGATATCGGGGAAAAAAACGGCATTGCTCATTGGCACATAAGATATATTCCTCTTTGTTTTTTCCAAGATTACCTAGATAGAATCAGCGAGATATCGGAAATTGAAGCTTTCAGCAATACAGAGCATATAGCTCCTGATTTTTATAGTCCTAATGCAGTGAAAAGCAGGCAGGCTATCGGAAGAATAAAGCCGGAAAAATGCAAAAAATGCAAGCTTTATAACAAATGCGAAGGAATTTGGAAAGAATATCTTAAATATTATGGCAGCGGAGAATTAAAGCCGATTCATTAATAAAGTTAGAGATAATGATCTAAAAATTATTTCAATAAAAAACAATGGCTGGTTTTGCAATTTGGAATAAATGTAACAATAATTGTTTGATGTGCACTAATCCGCTGGATTTTAGGCCCAATGACAGAAGCGATGCTTATTCTTTAGATAAAGTTTTTTCGCGTATTAAAAAATGGAGCGAAGAAAATAAGTTCAGCAAAGAAAATATTAATTTGACGGGGGGAGAACCTACTCTTCATCCTCATTTTTTGGATCTTCTAGCTAAAATAAGAAAATTTTATCCTGAGAACAGGATCGTCTTAATCAGCAACGGCAGAATGTTCAGCTATCCAAAATTTGCAAAAAGGTGTTTGGAAACAAAAGATTTAACCTTAGAAATATCTCTGCACGCTTCCACGGCTAAGCGCCATAATTTGATCACGAAAACCAACGGCAGTTTCACCCAAACAGTTAGAGGCATAAAAAATATTTTAGCCTGCAAAAAACCCTCACAAGAATTAGAAATAAGGGTGGTAATTTCTAAGCTCAATTGCGGAGATACCGAAAAAACGGTGGAATTCATTAAAAAGAATTTTCCGGGAGTGGACAGGATTATACTTATCTTTCTTGAAATGGAAGGGTCTGCTGAAAAAAATTTAAAACAAGTAGGCCTTACCTACAAAGAATACACAAAGTATCTTTCCCCTGAAAAGCTCAAGAAGTGGAGCAAGGGGTTGCCAGAGCCGATTCGCCTTTATCATTTTCCTTTATGCGTTTTGCCTTTTCAACTTTGGAAATATGCATGGCGAACCCTGGATGAAAGAGAAGCTGTTTTTTTGGAAAAATGCAAATTCTGTCTGTATAAAAAGTATTGTCTCGGTATTCCTAGAGATTACCCAAGGCTAATAGGGGAGCAGGAATTTCGTCCCATCGAGAAAAAAATGAAAATTCAGCCTCAAAAAAACTTTCATCATCCGATAAGGGACGTTAAAAAATAATGCATATTTTAAAATGGACTTTTTATTTCTGATTCCGCTTTTAGCGATTGCAGGGTTATCTTGCTATACAGATATCAGATATTCAAAAATAAAGAACAGATTGATTCTGGGAGGATTTATTTTAGGATTTTTTTTATATCTTTGGGTATTGATTTATTACGTCTTTTATCTAGGGCAATCCCAAGTTTTTGGATATCTGAAAGATGTTCTAATTAATTTTTCATTCTCTTTTCTTGCAGGCTATGCCTTATGGAAATTTAATTTCTGGGGAGCAGGAGATGCAAAATTATTTATGCTTTTTGCCTTATTGACCCCTCTTAATTTTTATTCAAAAGCCTATTTCCCGTTTTTCCCTTCAATAGCCCTTCTAACGAATATTTTTTTCCTGTTAATCTTTTATTTGATAACTAAGGCTGTTTTTGCAACCATTAAGGATTTGATAAAAGAAAAAAAAGAAGGGATTAATTTTTTCTTGTTTATTAAAAATTCAACCTCTAAAGGAATAAAGACGCGAAATCTACGAACATTATCTGTTTTTATTTTAATTTTTATCACGCTTCGCCTTTTAATTCAGCAAGTAATTCCCATTTTAAATAGATCTCTTCCGTATCCTGTCTTATTTTTTGCTGTTTCCCTGGTTTTATACCATTATTTGTTTAAATTTTTGGCGAAGCGGAAAAAGTTTTCTTCCGCGATAATGATCATCTTATTTTTTTATATTTTTTATTATGTTTTTTGGGGCGATATTTGGGTTTTAATCAACAACATTAAAACATCTGTTATTTTTTTAACGTTAGTTGTCGTTATAAACAGACTTTTATTTTTTTATGTTGAGAATAAAGATACCGTCGAGCTAAAAATAGAAAAACTTCAAGAAGGCATGTTTTTTTCTATGGACACTCTTTGGGGCTTGTCAAAAAAATTCAAAAAAAGGTCCACTAAGGAAAAATTCGTTTCAAAATTTAAGAATAATTTGACGCAGGAACAAATCGCAGCTCTGAAGGATTTATTTTCCGATGATCCCGAAAAGAAAATTACAGTTTACAAAAATTCTTATTTTTCTCCTTTTTTGCTCTTAGGGCTTTTAATAACTATTTTGACCAAAAATTCACTTTTTTATTTATTAAATTTTGTAGTTAATGATTTTTTCAAATGATCAGATAAATCTTTGCAGATTATTACTCTGTTTTTGATTTGTATATTCAATCAGGCTTTGTTTTAAGCAGCCAGCATTTTTTCACCATTTCTAAAATTTCCATTATCTTTTTATCGCTTTCTTTTTCGTATTTTTGGTAGCTCATCCTGGGCCATTTATATTCAGCATCGTTTAGAATGCGGAGATAAAATTTATAAAATTTTTCATTATTTTCCTTCCTTTTTCCGTCCTTTTCTTTGAATTTTTCTTTAATGAAATCTTTGTATTCAGTCGGAGAATCGTGGCTAAAGCCGAATTTTTTTGCAAAAAGATTTTTTAATCTTTCATGGAAAAAAACTAATCTTTTTAAATCCGTATCGTCCTTATTCTTAGGAAAAAGGACTTTTTTCTCATAAAGAAATTTAAAACTATTTTCGTTATTTTTTCTGAGAAAAAGACCGTTTTTTTTCAGAATATCTACGATTGGAAGGTTTTCAGTAGGTAGATCAAGTCTGGATTGGGGGATGAAATATATAATAAAAGCGTCCATTTCCGCTGCTTCCAAGCCCCATTTAAACCAAAATTCCGTTATTCCTTTTATTTTTTTAAAATTAGTCCAAGGATGCAAGCAAATGAAATTGGGAAAAATACCAATCTCTTTTTTTTCAATATAAGGTTGTAAAAAAAATAGCAAATCATTGATTATTCTTTTAGGGGCATATTGATGAGGCTTGTTAAAATTGTAAAGAGTTTCTTTGTCTAAGGCTTCAAATCCGATATTCATAAAAAGATAAAAGAACTTTCTTAATTTTTTTATAAAATTTTTTACTTCTTTTCTTTGAAAATCTATGGGACAGGAATCAAAACGAAGAATTGGTTTATCACGGCTTCCGATGTTTTTTGCAAAAGAAACAGAAAGTAAGGCAGAAAATTTATCCAACCATTTTTTTGGTAAGAACGTCAGAGAATTACTGCAGATGAAAAATTTTTTTACTTTTTTCTTTTCAGCCGCCCTTAACAGCAGGACGGCCTTTTCCGGAGAGATCATTCTCACTCTTTTTTCAGGATCAAGATTCAAGCGTTTCCTTATCATCTGTTCATAACAAAAACTGCAGTTAAAATAGCACCCGCGAGAAAATTCTAGACGCAAAAAGCCGTTTTTTTCCGGAGACAATTTTTTATTGAAATTTTTGATTATATCAGTTTGAGATCTGTATAATTCCTTGATATTCGCGGATCCTTTCGCTTTATTAAAACAATATTTTCTATTTTTTAATATGTAGGAATTCGGTATAAAAGAGGATTTTTTTAAAAGATATTTTAAAATATAGGGCAACGAAATTTCCCCTTCTCCGACAGTTACAATGTCGACCGTTTTTTCTTCCATGAATATTTCAGGAGCGACGGTAACGGCGGATCCCCCGATTGCAATCAGAGAATTTTTGAATTTTTTCCGAAGAAGACGCAATTCGCTTATTAATAAATCGGTATTTTTTTTAGTTCTATAAAAAAGAGATATAAAAAAAACAATCTTTCCTGATGGATTGTCTTTTTGAAACCTTAAAATATTTTTATTCAAAGGTAGTCGGTCCAAGGAACAATTGTCTAATATTTCTTCGCCGCGAACGCCATTTCTTTTAAGAATTGATTTTATAATAGGAATACTGGCAGGTATTTCATAATGATGTTTCCAATGTGAGCTTAAAACAAAAAGAAATTTTGGTTTGTTTCTCATTATCCTAAAGAGTCTAAATTATTATGATTAAATTTTGAAGTTATTTTTTGAAAAAAACAGGTTTTTCTCCTATCCATTCTGCCACTTGAACTTCGAAAACACTGTATTTAGCTATCTCCTGGGCCAATTCTTTTCTTGCTTTTCTTTCTGCTTCTTTGAGAGATCGCGCTCTCACCCAGCCCAAGACCTCATAATGTTCAGAAGTTCTATAAGTTAAGATAAAGTCTTTCATTTTTTATGCGTTTGATTTAAAATCAACCCATTTTTCGTCCATTCTCGACTTGTTTTTTTTCTGAGGATTGAATTTCATATTTAAAGCAGGCAAGTCACTAAATAATCTCCAACACTGCGGATCAGGCTGGAAAGGGTTACCGAAATATCCGAAGCTTATGCATTTCGCCCCTCCTCTGCATTCGGCGAAATAGGGGCAGCTGGAGCACTCATTATTAATATTATTTATATTCCTTAATTCTTGGAATATTTTTGAATTATAATAAATTTTTTCAAATGATTCTTTCAGAAGATTTCCCGATAAAAGAGGCAATCTTCTGCACGGGTAAACGTCGCCGTTCGGCAACACAGTAAAGCTGTTGTAAGCCGCAGAACATCCTTTCGGCAAATAATCGGGGGACTGAGCGACAATGCCGTCTTCGCATCCGAAGCTTATTCTTGGACCTTTTCCTTTTGATAAAGCCGATAGATAAACATATAACTTTTTGGTTTCTTCCGGAGATAAAAAATATTTTTTAATGTCTTTTCCTCTTCCAATAGGGACAAGCCTTCTTATGCCGAGATGATCCACTTTCAGATCTTTCGCTATTTTTATTATATAAGGAAGTTCCTTAAAATTCAGCCTGCTTATAGTAGCTGATATTGAAGTATCCAATCCGGCTTTTTTTAAAAATTTCAAGGCATCGGTTGCTTTTTCAAAAACACCTTTCCCCCTTATGAAATCATTGATTTTTTTCCTGCCTTCCAGGCTTATTTGGACATAGTCTACTTTTAGGTCTTTTAATTTTGAGGCGACAGATTTATCAATCAAGGTGCCGTTGGAAGAAATGCCGTAACCGGTAATTTTGTAATTAATATATGCTTTTTGGATAATTTCAAAAAAATTATCTTTGATTAAAGGTTCTCCTCCCATGAAAGTGATCCTGGCTTTTTCCCTGTCTAATTTCCAGCGCTTTAATTGCTTTATGTATTTGTCAAAAATAGGAAAAAGCGAACCGTTTGGAAGCTCTTCTTTAATTAGTTTTTCGTTAAAATAACAGTGTTTGCACCTCAAATTGCATCTTTCAGTAATATGCCACTGGAAATGAAATGATTTTGGTTTGAAATTATGCATGCTGGAAATTGAGACAAATTCGCTTTTTCAATTATTAATCCTAACATTGCGTTTTTTTTCCAGCAAGGAAGCATTGACGGTTTTTTCCAAAATGCTTTAATAACCAAAATTCATTCATTTTTCAATGAAGAGAATAAAAAAGTTTCTTTTGGATCTGCTGTTTCCTCCCAAATGCGCTGGGTGCCGGAAAGAAGGGGAGTACATCTGCGAAGACTGCAAGCTGTTTTTAGGGGAAGCTTCTTTAATCTGCCCTTATTGCCGCCAGCCCAGCTTTTCAGGAGAAAGGCACAAAAGATGTTCTACCAAATACGGGTTGGACGGATTAGCTGCCGTATGGGAATACGAAGGGGCAATCAAAAATCTTGTTTATAAGATAAAGAAAGAAAAAGTCACCGATGCTGCCGCTTTTTTCGCTGAAATATCGCTGAATGCAATATTGAAAGATCATGAGCGCTTTTCCTGTTTCTTAAGATTTTTGTTTGAAAAGCACCCTTGCCTGACTTTTGTTCCTTTGTCTCCTAAAAAAGAAAAAAAGCAAGAATTCAACCATTCTGAATTGATGGCTAAAGAATTAGGAAGGCTTTTGGATGTTGAAGTTCTGACTTTACTTCAAAAGGTGAAAGAAACGGAAGATCAGGCTAATATTTTAAAAGGAAAAAGAGCAGAGAATATCAAAGGTGCTTTTTCCGTTTTGAACGGGAAGAAAGTTCCTAAAAACGTTGTTTTGGTTGACGACTTTTGGATAAGCGGAGCTACGATGCAAGAATGCTGCAGGAAACTGAAGGAGGTCGGAGCTGAAAACGTATGGGGCCTTGCTTTCGGCCTTATACCCTGATTTTCTCTTGTTTTGCAAGTTTTCCACAAGTGGAAAGTTCTTTCAACAATGGTAAAATGAATATAGAAAGAAATTATCTTATTTTCAGGTTAAATAATAATCTTTATGTTGGAAGAAAAGGCAAAGCATTTTTTAAAAATTTTTATCATCGGCGCTGTTTTTCTTCTAATTGGGACAGGAATCTTCTTTTTCTTGAACGGACAAAAAAAGGAGTTTAATTCTAAAGAAGAAGAGCAAGAAAATTGCGAAGAAATAGGAGGGTATGTTGTAGTAGATCCAAACGGTACTTCAGAACGCAAAGGAATGGTCCAAATTCATTTATCTATGTATCTTTATCCATGCGACTATGGATATGGAAAACAGCATGTTCAAACTACCGTTTTCCCCGAAGAAGGATATCCCGGCGAAATTGACAAAAATGGCTTTCCTCTTGATGGTGGCGAGTATGAAAAATGGGTCAATAGTCTTCCGAAAGAATGGGTGAACAACCCATTCCACAGTCATTTTATTTACGTTGAGCCGACCGTGGCTGACGAGGAAATTATAGATATGGCAGAAACATATCTTAAAATAGCTTACGAACAATGGTCCAATAATCAAGTAATCGATTTGAAAAATCCTGTTATAATTTGGCCTTCAGAGATTAATGATGAAAGATTAGCAGCAATAGAAGCGAAGGTGCAACATTTGAAAAATTCCTCATTAATGAGACAAAACAATATTAGCGAATAATGAGATATTCATATCGCAATTCAGCAAAATTTTTCGCAGCCGTACTGTCGATTATTATACCCCTGAGTATTTCCGCAGATGCTCTTGCGAATATAGGCGTGGGTTCTACGCCGACAAACAGGTCTACTTATTGTGCGACTGCTTCGACGTATATTTCGCTTGAAAATCCCGCTGATTTTTCTGGGACTATTGATACAGTACAGATCTATTCTGGTTATGCTTTTAGCGGTATTTATGTAGCTACGTTTGAGAGGCTTTCTTCTACTAGTTTCAAAGCAAGAGATAGACAAGATGTCGGGAGCATCAGTACTGGTTTAAATACAAAAACAGGATTAAGTATCGATGTCGAACCTGGAGATTATATCGGGTTTTATAATGCTAGCGGAGCTAAAAAACTTGACTGGGGATGGTTTGGAGGAGCAGGAATTATGTTGAACGATGCGGGAGATCAGACTGCTCCAGGGACAACAGCAACATATTATCTATATACAAGTGGTAGCTATCCGAACGCGCAAGGTTCTTTTTCCATTTCTCTTTACGGAACAGGAACAGGAGAAGAGGAGGAAGACACAGATCTGGTCGGTACTCCGACTGTTTATAATTCGTCGGGTTCTGCCTCTGCCGTCGTGAGCAAACCCACCGGCGTGGCGGAGGACGATATAATGTTTGCTCACATTCTTCACTACAATGCCACTGACCGATTGAGCACTATTCCTGACGGTTGGGTTGAAATTGGAAGACATAAAAACGGTTCATATAATCAAGCTCTTTACTATAAGGTTGCCGGAGCAAGCGAAGGCGCTAGTTATACTTTCGGACTTTCAGCTTCCAGTAAACTGGCGGTTACCATATCAGCCTACAGGGGTAATTTTGACCCTTCAGATCCTATAGACGATTTTTCAAATACGGAATACGTGACGTCTAATACGACTTACAGGGCAGCTTCTCTGACTTTGACGAATCCTAATTCCACTGTTCTTATGTTTCCGAGCATTTATTCCGGAACGGTCTACACTTTCAATAATCCGATTACCCAGGATGCGGGCTGGGTCGAAGACTACGACCACGGAAGCACAAGCCCAGACTTTTCAAGAGCCGGATACAGGAAGAAAATAAGGGTTTCTGGAGCGACAGGAGTTATCGACAGCATAGGACAAACTGGTAGTACGATTAAACATGCTTTTGCTGTTGCATTGAATATCCCGGATACAAATATTCTTCCGACCATCACAACAGTTTCCGATCTACCAGATCCTCAAGAAGGAGGATCATCCATATCTTTCAGTTCGGTATCGTCTGATGCGGATGCCACCAATACTATAGATCTCTTTGTCTGCAAAGATTCTTCCTGTGTGGATTGCGGAACCGCAATTACCAGCAATTGCTGGGCTTCTTCATCTTCCGCAGTGAGCGAAAACGCTTCCGCCTCTTTTGAATGCCCGTCCTGCAATGAGAACACTATCACTTTTCAGAACGGATGGAACCTTTTTTCTCCTTCCATAGTAGAAGGAATAGACGTTTCATATATGGAAGCTGCAGGATGCTCTTGTTCCGCCATTTATTATTGGGATCCGGTTGCCAAGAGCTACAAGATGGAGAGCGATCACCTTGATGCAGGAACCGGGTATTGGGTGGCAGAAGACGCGGGAGGGTGTTCTTTCAGCGTTTCCGGCTCTCCTTGGTATTTTTCTTCAACCGCTTATAATACGGGGACTTCATACCTGATCGGTTCTGCATACAGGTCATACAAAGTTTCAGATCTTTTAGGGGACTGTCCGACAGCTACAGTCCAGACTCAAGTATACGGAGGAGCTTATACCGAAGTAGACGTTTTGCATCCCTGGAATGCTTATTGGCTGACAGTTCCTTCAGCTTGCAATTTCGGATTTGATCCGAGTCCTTCAAGCTATTCTCCGTGCGTTCCTTACGGAGACGTTGATTTGGACGGAGATATAGATACTGACGACAGCGATCTTATTATGAATTATACGGTCGGTGGGGAGCTTACGGAAGAGCAGAAAATAAGGGCCAATGCAAATTATGATTTTCTTGAAGACGGAAGTCCGCGCGTAAACGTGATTGATGCCATGTATTTAATGCAATACGCGACCGGAACGAGGAATTCTCTTCCTGTTTGCGATTTTGCCAACACTTACAATTATTGGGCCAAGGTTTGCGACAACAATGACGGTTGTTCCGCCACTACTTCTCTACAATCTTTCACTTTTGAAAAAGAAGATTCTTGCTCTTGCAACCGCGTCAATGGAGCTTCTGACGAATGTTTCGGAGGGTATTGCTGCGAAAGCCTTTGCAGTTCTGTCAGCTGCAGCACTACCACCAATTGGGCCAGCGGATACGGTTTCAGGAAAGCGGTTACCATAGAGGGCCGTTCCGGAGCGGGAAATAATTATCAGGTGGATTTTTCAATAGGGAGTTCTTCAGGGGGAGATTTCAACCTTGGAGGAAATTGCACGGATTTTCCGAATGACATCGCTTTTACCGATAATGACGGCATTACCGAGCTTGACTATTGGATAGAAGACACTTCGGCAGATCCGATAAAAGTCTGGGTGGAAGTGGCCGATGACCTGGGAAGAGATACGGATATATATATCTATTACGGAAAAGCGGGGGATACGGACAGTTCGGACGGAGAAGCCACTTTTCTGTTTTTTGACGACTTTAACGACGGATCTTTAGATACCGGGAAATGGACCAAAGACATTGAAAACGGAACTATAACGGAATCTGGAGGATATATGAGAATAGGAGGAGGGACCACGACTGATCCTTACGGGCATAATTCTTTGGGTTCTGAAGTGGGTTTTTCCAGCTTCAGGAATAATTCCCTGATGTTCAGGGCGAGAAGCTCTGTTGATGCCATCGGAGAGGTCGCTTTTAGGGGCGACTATGGGACGAATGCGGGGTATAAGGCGAGATTTGACCAAAGAACGGGAGAAGGAAACAGCTTGCTTGAGCCTCCCTACAGCGGCTGGGCTTTAATCAATACCCAGGACGCTTCTCCTCCAACAGCAGATACTTGGTACAATTATGAAATGAAAGCGTACAATAAATTATTCAGGTTTGATCGCAACGGGTCTCAAGTCAGCAGTACTAGCACCGTGGACATGAATATTTCTGGAGAAATCGCTTTACAAAACCATTATGGAGATCATGTTGACTATGACTGGGTGGCTGTAAGGAAATATCAAAGTTCAGAGCCTCCTTTTGCTTTTGCAAGAGAAGAAGAATCTTTCCCCAACGAAGATCCTGTCATTACCGAAGTCTCGGATTCTCCCGATCCCCAAGAAGGAGGGGGGTTGATCACTTTCAACTCCACTTCCACTGATGCTGACCCGGAAGATACGATAAAATTATATTTATGCAAGGATGCGCTTTGTGCGAATTGCGGGCCAGCAACGACCAGCAACTGCTGGGCCTCTTCGAGCCTGGGAACTGCCACCAATCCTTCTGCTTCCTATGAATGCCCTTCTTGCGCTACCAGCACCGACAGCTATTGGGCCAAGGTTTGCGATAGCAAAGGGTCTTGTTCTGCAACAACAACCGCCCAGACTTTTTCCGTTCAGAAAGAAGATGACTGTTCTTGCTCGGGAGACGGGCCGAGCGACGAATGCTTCGGGGGATATTGCTGCGGCGGAGTCTGCGGATCTGCAGGATGCTTTCCCTCTATTTCCACTCTCGCTGCCACAAGCGTCGGAACCTCCACCGCTCAGATAAACGGGGAGCTTATAAGTCTTGCAGGGGAAGATTCGGCCTATGTCTGGTTCAAGTGGGGAGAGACGGAAAGCTACGGGAATGAAACCGCCTCTTCAACGATGAGCTCTATTGGGACGTTCAATGCCTCTCTTTCAGGATTGGAGCAGGGCCAGACTTATCATTTCATAGCAATGGCCGGAAACGATAATGGAACAAGTTCCAGCATTGATTTGTATTTCACCACCATCGAAGGATGCGCATCTCATAATATTTCAGGCTGGGCCTGGTCAGAGAACATCGGCTGGGTGAGCTTTTCCTGCGAAAACTGCGATTCAGACAGCAACGGATACGTTGATTCTGGGGCTTGCGGGGGAGACAACAGCTCTACTTTTTCAATAGATTACGGGGTGGATATGGATATAAACAGCGGAGTTCTATCTGGCTATGCCTGGTCAGAAAATATCGGCTGGGTGAGCTTCAATTATTCTGAAACAGGGGCTCCTCCCGGCTCTCCGGATTATTCCAGCAGCGGATATATAGCAAGAACATCAACTTCTACTTTTGAAGCTTCAGGCTGGGCCAGGGCTCTGGCGGCCTCTTCCACTTACTCTGGAGGGTGGAAAGGCTGGATTAAATTAAGGAAAGAAGAATGATAGGCAAAAAGAAATTAAAAATAATTTTGCTTCTGGCTGCCGTTTTTTCAATGGTTATTTTCAATGACCAATCCCGATGCAGCGCTGCTTCAAAGCCCGTAGTATCGACTGGAGACATATCAAACATCCAAAGCAGCCAAGTGACGATCAATGGGAATTTGACCAGCATGGGTACTGACTACAATCTTTTGGATTATTCAATATGGGAAGCCGGCCAAACGGGGGCTATCGGCATATTCGGAGTTTATTCTACAGGAAACAGCAGGATACTGGCTGAAGATCCGTGGGGGGAAGAAGCTGTCGTATGGAAAAGCGTTCCTAATGCTGGAATATATTGTTCGGCTCAGGCGATAGACAATACCAAACTATACAGAATGTCGTGGTGGGAAAAGAGAGTGGAGAACGCGACTGCAACCTACGCTAGATATTATGCAGGATTGAACGGATATGGAAGCGTCAACGGGGTGGCATACAGAAGCACCGGTGCTATTAATACTAATCCATATTTTTGGAATTCAAGCGCCGTACCGACGAGCGCAGATCTTCCGGCAGGAGAATGGATTCTCGTGGTTGGTCACGTGTGGCCGGCAGGATCGGGAACAGGAAGCAACCATCCGGATTCGGGAAGATATAAGGTAACAGGGCGTTTTGGGAATATAAGTTATGATTATGTGTTTTTGCCGGAAACTACAAGTGCAAGAAGCAGGACTCTTTCTGTTTATCAGGCCAACGATCCCAATGTCTTGCACTATACGGTTTATCCGAGATTGGACATTGTTGACGGTACGGAACCTACGATTGCCGAATTGCTGTCGGGAGAAAAGCATACCAGCGTTTATTTCCAGTGGGGGACCAATCCCGCAAATCTCAGCAACGCTACCACTCCGCAGGACATGACGGACGTAGGCAGTTTCAACGAAGTGATAACAGGCCTTGAAACAGGAACTATTTATTACTACAGGACAGTGGCGAGCAATGAAGCGGGAACGGAATACGGAAGCATTCTTTCTTTTTCCATCGGTCCGACAGATTACGGAGTGGAATTGAATACTTTCAGCGACGAATTTGAAGGATGGGCTTGGGGAGGGAATGATACTGAAGTGGACGAAACAGGAGTCATCGGATGGCTCAGTTTCAACGACAAAAACACTTCAAGTCCGATCGACTATCAAGTCGTGTCTTCTATAGATTTTCCTCCTTCTGTCTTGTCGACTTCCGACGCCTTTTCCGCTCCCTGTAGCCAGTCTAGAATTCCGACGCTTTCCTGGGCGGCCAGCGAAAGCGACAACTTCATCTACCAAATTCAAATTGATAACGGGTCAGGGTTTGATTCTCCTATTATTGACGCCACAGGAACCTTTACGGGAACTTCGGGATCGTGGAATCCTTCCTGCACCAGATGCTGCAACGTATCTCCCTATGACGAAATTTCCTGGGGAGGCATCACGTATTACTGGCAGGTGAGAATAAAAAAGACAGACGGAGAATGGTCGAATTGGAACGAAGAGCTGGAAAGTTTTGAAACCAACATCCACTGCTATCCTTTCGCATATTTCCTCTGCTCCTTTGACCAGGAAAACTGGTATGACTGCGACGGAGACACTTCCGACGGCAAATGCGCGGCCACGCCGGAATGCTTGGGAGAATTCCAGATCCCTCCCGTGGGAATGGAGTTTTATATCAAGGATTTCTCGACCTGCTATGCCAGCAGCACGGATTATTCTTACAGCTTTGACGCCGTAGAGTGTTCTTCATCCTATTATCAGAATTCAACCAGCTGTCCTGACAATCTGCAGACCACTTACTATGAATGGACTTTGACCAACGCTTCAAGCAGCGAGGCTTCAAGCGATTTTTCAACTTCCACCATATCGTTTTTAAGCGACGGAGAGTGGATAATGGACTTCACTGTCACCGATACCCACAGCCCGGACCAGTCGTGCAGCCAGACAGAAACAGAAACTCCCGGCCTGCCTCTGCCAAAATGGAAGGAAATAGCCCCTTTCTAACGAACTAAAGCAGAAAAAGGCGCTGATTGACGCGCCTTTTTTTGTTTGCTATAATATAGAAAATGAAAATTGTAAACTTGGATTGCATAATTTTAAGCCTTTTTCGGGCTTGAAATATAAAATTATGTCTAATCTGATTTGCGAAAAAAAATATGGATATTTCAACCTTACCCTTGGCAGGGGCTCTTGGATTGGCCCTGGGGGCAGTTTTTGGATACTTTTTGCGCCAGTTCCTGGTGAAAAAGAAAGCTGGCAGCATAGAAGTCAAGCTTCAAAAGAAAATAGCCAAGGCTCAGCAGGACGCTGAAGCCAGAATCTCTCAGGCCGAAAAAGAGGCCTCCTCAATATTAAGCGAAGCGAAAAAAGAAGAGCAGGAAAGAAGGCGGGAAATTTACAAGACAGAACAAGTTCTCTTGAAAAGGGAAAATCTGATTGAACAGAAGGCTTTTGATTATGAAAGAAGGGAAAAGGATTTTACCCAGAAGCTGGAAAAGCTGAAAGAAGTGAAAGAAAGCCTTGAGAGCCTGAAGCAAAAGGCCTTGGAAGACTTGGAAAGGATATCAAGAACCACCAGGCAAGAGGCCAAGCAGGAGCTTTTGCAGAACATAGAAGAGGAAAACCAGAAGGAAATTTTAGAGAAGATAAGGAAGCTCGAGGAAATCGAAAAAGAAAAGCTGGAAAAAAGAGCCAAGGAGATATTGGCTTTCGCCATACAGAAGTTCGGGCTCAGCCAGGCCCAGGAGATTACCACCACCACCCTTTCCATTCCTTCAGACGAAATGAAAGGGAAGATCATAGGAAAGGAGGGGAGGAACATAAGGACGCTGGAGAAACTGACGGGAGTGGAAATAATAGTTGACGAGACCCCGGAAGCCGTCTTGATATCCGGTTTTGACCCCGTAAGAAGGCAGATCGCCAAGCTTTCCTTGGAAAAGCTCATTGAAGACGGAAGAATACAGCCTGCCAGGATAGAAGAAATAGTGGAAATGGTGAAGGAAAAAGTGGCAGACCAGATCAAGGAAGCGGGAGAGCAGGCAGTTTACGAAACAGGAGTCATAGGATTGGATCCCAAGATTGTAAACCTTCTCGGAAGATTGAGGTTCAGGACCAGCTACGGGCAGAACGTTCTGCTCCATTCCATAGAAGTGTGCCATTTGGCAGGAGCTTTGGCAGCCGAAGTCGGGGCCAAGGTCAATGTCTGCAAAAAAGCGGGCCTTTTACACGACATAGGTAAGGCGGTTGACCATCAGGTTGAAGGGTCTCACGTTGACATAGGAATCAAGATTTTAGAGAAATTCGGGGCGGAAAAAGAGATAGTTGACGCAATGAAATCCCACCATGAAGAATATCCTTACGAGACCATTGAATCCGTTTTGGTCCAAGTGGCAGACCAGATTTCTGGAGCAAGGCCCGGAGCCAGGAAAGACACTCTGGAAAACTATTTAAAGAGGCTGGAAGACCTTGAAAAAATAGCAACCTCTTTTTCCGGAGTGGAAAAAGCCTGGGCTTTGCACGCTGGGAAAGAAATAAGAGTGTTCGTCAAGCCGGAGGAAATAGACGACCTGGGGGCGCATAAGCTCGCCAAGGACGTTGCCGGCAGGATTCAAGAGGAATTGAAATACCCGGGAGAAATAAAAGTAAACGTAATCAGGGAAAGCAGGGTGATAGAGTATGCAAAATAGCTTGCATATATTATTCCCTCTTTTCTAAAAGCATGAATAAGAAC
>Ga0265297_10003604_pt1 | contig 27562 bp, 30 predicted proteins | sample Munlanlwell13791_FD_192502 | JGI IMG/M metagenome (GOLD analysis project Ga0265297, IMG submission 192502) | Leachate microbial communities from a municipal landfill in Southern Ontario, Canada - Leachate well 137-91 | ecosystem: Engineered > Solid waste > Landfill > Unclassified | place...
GGCCTAAACCAAATCAGTTTCTTCTCCCCGGCTTAGTTTAATCGGGGGATTTTTTTTATTATAACATTACTGTGAGGGAATAAAAGATGACTCTCTCCCCGGGCGGGTTAGGGTGGGTGGTATGACGTAAAAATGAAAACAGAACGACGAAGGCAATTTAATGGAAAAGATTGACAGCTAAAAAAGAGGTAGTCATTGCTGCCTCATTTGCCAGAATCTTGGTGTTTCTCGGGGTAACGAATTTCCCCTACAACCATGGTGCGAACGATAACGGCTATCGCTACGATTGTGAAGGCCGTCAATATCGCATTGGCTAGTTTATAGCTGAAACTGTTTTGGTAGTAGATGAAAACAATTATCCCGACGATAACTCCAATTGCTGACGATACAAGCGTCAGTCTGTTCCAAAAATGAACATTTCTCCATAGAGATAGAGGAAGAGGAACGCAATTTGGCATTTTGACCCTCCTTTTGATCAACAGAAATCATGTAACTTGTTTATATATTATATCAATTTTGTTGTTATATCAACCCGTGCCGGGATTTTTAGCGGTTGAGGAATAAAACGAAAAATCAAATTTCTAACGGGGTAAAAAAACCGCCGGGCAAACCCGAACGGTTGAGAGGAGTGGTCCAGTGCAGATACATCTTATTAATACGGATATCGAGCAAGGCTGCCACGTATTTGACCAGGCTGATATTCGCTAGGTGGGTTAAATTCCCAGTAAATACTCTCCCATTTTGCGTTTGCCGCAACATAAGGTTCAACGTAGCGTTTTGTACAGGGAATATTATCACTTTTTTGCTCTGGTGGAATCTGATAAGTCCAGGTGAAACCCATATTAGATATTACTTGGCAGGTCATAGTCTGCCAGTCTATATGGGTGACTTTAATGAAACCCGGACAATAACAGTAACGCCATCTGTTTAAAAAACGATAATAGTAGGGTGCTTGTTCATTGTCATAGAATTCCACCCTGGAAATCGGCGGCAAGTTGACATTAACGACTTGACCATCGCGTGACAGTAGCCCTTTGTCGGTATCGTAGTATAAATCGTTTCCAAACACTGACAAAAAACGTGACGATAACACTAAAATCAAAGCGCCGGTTACGCCAAGAAGCAAAAGCCAAGCGACGTATCGGGCTGGGTCGTTATCGCAATAGAACGTTGTTTTGATTATCGCCCCTACGACAAAAAGCGCGCCAAGAATGGCCAATCCAAATCCGATGTAAAATTCTGTCATGGTTATTTCTCCCTTTTTCAAAGATCGTTTTGTCTCTTCTCTCTGACACCAAAGTTTTTTTGGAACCAGAGAAAATGGGCGGAGGCATTAGAGTCTCCGCCATAAAGAAACGTCATCCATGTTGCCCAGATTCATTGACGACTTCTTTGACGTATAAGCCTAACAATTCTTCGAAGGAGAAGAAGCACAAGAACAAAGTACCAAGATAGCCGAACTGTCACATAAATCCAAGCCAGGAAAAGATCGCCTACCCCGACGTTTTTCAATCCAGCTTGGAACCATGACAGAAGTACTACGATCAAGCTGACCCCAGCAGCAATAAATGGACCCCAACTAGCCCACCTCCAAATGCTTTGCCACCAAGTTTTAGACATGATAATTACTCCTTCCAAGGATCAAGCGCTTCTCGGTCTGAGCAGCGCTTGAGATTGAAAATGAGTTTTGTTTTTCATGGTGAGCTTGTCGAACCATAACATAGTCTTGTCACCCTTCGACGGGCTCAGGGTGACAATATGTCAGGTTGCCACTTGCCAGCTAATTTCAAACATAGTTCTGGCCATTTGAGCGATTGGCTTACTGTCAATAATCAAACCCATCAATTCTTTTTCCGAGCTGATAATACTGATGGTGTCACCGTAAATAAACATTGAAGCGTCAAACCTGACTTGGCCGGTTAAAAACCGGATTTCCCGCAGTTGTTCGGGGTCTTTTTTTTGCAGATTTTTCATTGATTCACTTTCTAAGGTGGCAATGCGAATATGTTTATTGGTTTTAACGCGCGTGGGAATATAAACCGCGTTGTCCCATTCGGTGGTAACGACTTCGTGCAGGTTATCCAGGTTACCGATAAACAAAATTTCATTTTCAGACCGTTCCAAAGAATCTTCGCAGATGGAAATATAACCCTGCCGGCCTTCGTAGAAGCGGATGCGCGGTTTGGTTTCGGACAAGTTGAAAAGCGATTTTAATTCCGGTAATGCCGCGCCTAACACCTTTTGTCTTTCTTCCGCTAAACTCATCAGTCGTTCGGGTGATTCAGCCGAATATTGCTGCTTGCTTTTAACTTGGGTTTTGATTACCAGTCCCTTTTGGCTCAAGGCTTCTAGGATGACATAGCAGGAAGTGCGCTTAACTCCGGATTTATCCGCAATATCCGCCACATTAGCTATCCCCAGCTCAATTAGGGCCAGGTAGATTTTAACTTCATTTTCACTAAAACCGAGGTTTTGGATTATTTGGCTTAAATTAGACATATTTTGTGATTAATTTGTCTATATTTTAGACAACATTGATTATATCTTCATCTTAAGCCAAATTTTTTAGGTTGTCAATGGACTTTTTTCAGCTACATTAGGATAATTTTTGGATTAATATTTTATTATACTCTTCAGAATAATTTTGTCAAGTATATTGACAAAATTTATATTTTAACACTATAATGTTTATAGTTCTGGAGAAAGGAGGTCGGAACTATGGGTCAGATTAGAACATCAGTGCGTCTATGGAATAGAGATAGAAGACGCAAGCTAGGTCCTTCGCCAGTTTCTACTGGCTCCGACGATAAAAAACCGCCGGGAAATTCAGGCAAAAGCCATGAATGCCAAAAAGGCCGGTGATTGGCAGCAAACACCAGGGTCACGGAAGATGAATTTCCGTGCCCCTCATTTTTTGTCACCAAATATAAAAACGCAGGTTGCTGCGTTATATTTTCATTTTATTTTATTCCTGCTCGGCCAGCCAGCGTCCGGCATCCAGAGCCGCCCGGGCGCCGGAAGCGGCCGCAGTAATTGCCTGGCGATACCGATGGTCAGCGATGTCGCCGGCAGCAAAGACTCCGGTAACGCTAGTCATGCTGCCGTCGGGCTGGGTTTTAATATAGCCGGTAGTTTCATCCAGTTCAATTTGGCCTTGGAATATCTCGGTATTGGGTTTATGACCAATCGCCAAAAACACGCCATCAGTTGGCATCTCCGCAGTGGAGCCATCTTGAGTATTTTTTAAAACCACGCCGGTAACTTTACGGGCTTTAGTATCTTTAATCTCAATTATCTCTTGGTTGAATAGAAATTTAACCTTGGGATTTTTTTCCGCCCGCTCTTGGACGATTTTTGATGCCCGTAAACTTTCTTTATCTTTGCGGTAAACGATTGTTACGGTTTCAGCAAATTTGGTGAGAAAATTTGCTTCGGTTAGAGCGCTGTCGCCGCCGCCGACAACCACCACTTTTTTATTTTTGAAAAAAGCGCCATCGCAGGTAGCGCAAACCGAAACGCCGAAACCCTTAAGTTCTGTTTCGCCTTTTACTCCCAGCCATCTGGCGCTGGCGCCGGTGGCCACAATGACTGCCTTGGCTTGGTAGCTGGTGCCGTCGCCGGTTTCCAAGGTGAATGGTTGGGTTTTAAAATTAACTTTTTTTACATCCTGAGCGACCAATTCCGCGCCAAACTTTTCGGCCTGTTGTTGCATTCTATCCATCAACTCAGTGCCGGTGATACCTTCCGGAAACCCCGGGAAATTATCGACTATCGGGCTCATCGTCAGCTGGCCGCCGGCTGTACCACCCAAAATTTGCCCTTGAATAACCAGCGGTTTAAGTTCCGCCCGGCCGGCATAAATCGCCGCGGTGTAACCCGCCGGGCCGGAGCCGATAATGATTAAATTGTGGACTTTTGGTTCTGCCATTCTAGCCGATTAATTTATTCAATATTTCGGTCAAATGTTTTTTATCTTGAATGCCGGTCAACTGGTCAACCGGTTTTCCGTTTTTAAAAATCATTAAAGTCGGAATGCTCATCACCTGGTATCGGGAAGCGGTCTGCGGCGCTTCGTCAACATTAAGTTTGCCGATTTTGACTTCTTTGCCGTTAAATTCTTTGGCCAATTCATCGATCACCGGAACCATTACGCGGCACGGACCGCACCACTGGGCCCAAAAATCGACTAAAACCGGTACTTTTGACTCTAAAACCTCCGCCTTAAAATTCTCATCGTTAAAGCTTAATTCCGCCATAGTTATAATTTAATAATTAATGAATCTGACAAAGTTTATTATATCTTGCGGCGGTCGAGCTGTCTAGTTTAATTAATTTTGAGCAGGTAATTTAGGGTTTGCCGCAGCTCTTTACTTTTGACGCCGGCAGTCTGACCCTTTAGGATTTTTTTCTCCAAAGATTTAAGGCTGCCCCGGACCGCTTCCAGCTGTTGGAGAATTAAAGTTGGTTCAGTCTCGGTCTTAAACATCTTTTCTACGCCTTGGAGCTGGCCCTGCAGCCGATGAAGCTGGGAAATTTCCAGCTTTTGTTTTAGCATAAGTTTTGAGATTTTAATTTTAAGCTCAGAGATTATATATACTACCCCCCAGTATATACCGAATGCGCCGCAGAAGCAAGGTCATTTTTATTGTTACCGTTGATTCTTGGCAATAAAAAAAGACCGCCAAGTTGCTGTCGGTCGTAGTCGTTGGTCATGGTCGCTGTTTGATGGTTTTACAGCAATTTTTTTGGCGGTAGCCAATGAATTCGTTCGTGGCATGTTTCGCCCGATGAGAAAGTTGGCCAGTACCTTTCCCCGAATAATAATATCTTAGCATAAATTTTTCAGCCGGACAATAATCTTTAATATTTGATTGGATAAAAAAGCAGTCCTGCGAGTACGGGACTGATCGATTGACCGATTTGATTTTAGGAACGAACTCGGCGATTAGTAATGGCTTGCCAGGTCTCATTGTCCATTAGGCTGAAGGCCAGGAAAAATCCGCTGATGCCAATCACTTTACCGACCGTGATTGCTTCCCCGTAAAAGAGCCAACCCATTACCGAGGCCAAGATCAGGTAGCTGCTGTACAGTACCAGTTTCTTGATGCCAATCTTGGCACCGCCGTAGTAGCTGATGAGTTTGAAAATTACCATGGCGATAACGATGATACCGGTCGCGGCTGCGGCGGATAACGCCAGCTGGGGCAGAATCTTGAACAAGTGCCAGGCATTAAATATCGTACTGCCAATGGCGGTGAAAATGACGGTGGTTAGGCCGATCCAAGCGACATGGACCATCGGGTCAACCGGAGCCGCATCAGCCGCTGTTTTGGATTGAAACCGGGTTATGGTTTCGTTGGCTGTGGCCATTAGGGCGATCATCACACTAAGCCAAACCCAGAATGGCAATTGGCCCAAACCGGCCAGTGAGGGGAAATTGAGCGCGGCATAGCCGGACAGCAGGAAGATGAGTATGGCGAACCATTGGCGTTTTTTGAGGGCGGGATCGCGGAAGAGCCAGCGGTCAACAAAGGTGCCGGGAATGATGGCCATAGATACAATCAAGGTGCTGACGCCAACATCAGCCCTTGGGTCGGTGAAAGTGTAAACCGTCAGGATCGACATAATCGAAGCAGTGATGCCAAAAAGTACACTTTTGACCATTTGTGGCAGGGGCAAGCGGAGAGACTTTTTTCGACTCAACGCGCCAATTAAGCCACCCAGACCCTGAATGACGCCGACTATCAAGGTGATCAAAAAGATGGCCTCTGGATAGACCTTGATGAACGAGCCAATCAGCTTGTTGATGTTACGGTTGGAAGCTTTGCATAATCCTTCCAAAATTGTCCACTTTAGCCATGGGTTTCGCATTTTTGTGTATCCTCCTCCTTGACGAGATTATGTGGCAAGTATATCAGTTGTTTCGGGAATGTCAATGTTTTTATGGGTAAAATAAGCCATTGAGCAATGAAATAAGATGAAAAAATGTGTTTTGGTCTATTTATTATGTCTTTTGTCAGCTAAAGTTAGTTTCTATTACCTCAGGTTGATTGGTTGACTTAGCTGTTTAGATGTGTTAATTTAAAACTCACCAGGAAGATATCCTTGCTAAGTCTGAACCAACACCAATAAGTGAAGGAGGTTAGACATGAAGCCATACCTTGATCAGAGGTTGCAGGGTTTGCGGGGTGATGTTGAGAAGATGGTAACCGGTCTACAAGTACACCTTAGGCACAATGATCCATTTCTTCTTTATGGACAGAAAGATGAATTGGGGAAGATTGCTTTTAGGGCGATCGCGGCACTGCGATTTTTCACAGGGGTTGATGATCCAGATCAAGCCCAGGAGATCACTGATCAGCTGTGCGAGCCTTACTCTCAAATAAGGGACTTGCAGCTGAAAAGTGCCCAGTATAACTTGGAGGCGCTCCACTACCTTCTGCAGGAATTTTGGGGTCTTTTCCAAATCCTGCAAACAAATGGAGCGACTTTGCCAGCGAGTATTGTAGCTTCTCGGGGAACAGACGTTGAATCGTCGCCAGCCGAGGTCAGCGGATCTAGCCCTTCAAACAGACTTTCTGATACCAACCGCTGCTAAGATCCAAGTTCGAGGCTTTCACTCAGTTCTTTAAGACAAAATTTTTGCCAAAACTCCCTTAGGTTAGGGAGATTTTTTTATCTAAATTGACCTATAAAACGTTATTTATGCAACTTTTAACTCATCTTAGACTGTATCATCAAAAGAATGTTCCACGTGGAACATTTAGGAAAGAGGATATTTTTTGGCAAAAAACTAAAAATTTAGAATTACAAAAAACCAACGGAAATACGTTGATTTTTTGATATGGTGGACCATAAGGGAGTTGAACCCTTGACCTCCTCCATGCCATGGAGGCGCTCTAGCCAACTGAGCTAATGGCCCATAGGTCTTTTGGTAGATTTTAAAGAAAAACGGTTTGCAGTTTTTGGTTAAGGTCTGGAATGACACCTTAAGACAAATGTAATTATACCTAATCTAAAAAATTTGGCAAGAGCCGGGGATTGTTGGTAAGTTTTTGCCGGTGGCGCAATTTTTTAAGTTTATTTTATACTAAATTTTAATGATTTTGTCAATTTTTATCTAATTTTAGGTATTTTTAAAACTAGTTTTGGATTTATTTAATTAATTTGGCTATTTTTAGACATGAATAAGCGTCGTAAAATATATTAATTTAAACCTTAAGATTTTAGAATTAGCCAAAACTATTTATTAATGAACTATCCGAACTAAAAAACACTCATTTTTATTAAGTGTTTTTTAGCTTGCCTGATTGGGTTTTTGCTTTCCTTCAATCCAATTGGGTTCCGGATTTTTTAATGGAATGTAATAAATATATGATGGTAAGGGCTATACCCAGCAGAATAAAACCGGTGAGAAGAACCGCATAAACCCCTTTTACGATCGGAAAATCATTTTGCAATTCCGGTTTCACTATCATTTCATATTCTCCTTGCAAAAGGAGAAACCACGCTAAAAAGAGGAATATTGATAAGATTAGCTTTATAGCGACTTTAATTTTATTTTTCATTGTTTTGATAGCTCTAATGGATCTTTGGTGGACCTCGTCCGACTAAATTGGAACCAAATTATAGAATCGCTTTTATTGTTGCCGATAGCGATTCAGTAACAATTTCAGCCCAGATAAGGAGAACTGCCAGCACGATAGCAATGATTGCAGTAACGCGATAAAAGGTATTAGTAATTTTTCTCGCCGCAAAATCAATAGCAAGGCCCGCGATGAACAATAGAGCGGCCATGGGACCAAAAAACACCTTCGGTGACCAATCCCACCCTCCTCCGGAGCCTCCATTAATCTGCGCGTTCTGGTTAAGCAGGGTCAAGATAAAAGGTCCCAGTAGTATTAGTTCGACAATGATGAAAATACGTATAATTCTTTTTAGCATAGACATATGCAGATATGTGTAGTTTATCGTGGATTTGGTGGACCTAGGGAGAATCGTCCCGATTCATTAATTTTATTTTTGAAAAGGTTATCGGGATCCCGACATTTCGTCGGGAAACTCCCGCTTCCACAATGCGAATCCCGCACCTTTTGGACCCGAGGAGACTCGAACTCCTCACCTCTACAATGCGAATGTAGCGCTCTACCAGATGAGCTACGGGCCCAAAAGGTGCGGGACAAGTGTGGTCGCTTTATGTCAATTATTCTGGTAGTTTTAATTTTTTAGCAATCCAACAACCAAAATTTCAAAACTGACTAATGCCCCAACTCGGTCTAGACCCACCGTCGGTGGGGCAGTTGAGAGCTTTTTGGGCGACTGACAGCGATCAGTTTTAAGCCCTCTCGGTTGGGGCAAAATGAGACAAATGAGACAGCACTTAAGGCTCGTTTTTGTGTCTCATTTGACTAACAAGAATAAATGTAGTCTATTATAAATCAGGGAAAAAGTCAACTGAAAATGTTACAAATGTTACACTATTTTGGCACCTTGGGCGTGTAACATTTGTATTATTAATCATTGATTTTTAGCCAAAAAAGGCATACGATAAACTTACACCCCAATATGAAAAGAGTTAAACATAAAAAAATCAAAAATCGGGTAATCTTTACCCCGGAATATTACAAAATGCAAGCGATGATACGCGACCCTTGGTTTATTGAAAAAATTGCCTGGCTTAAAAAGCGCTTTGCCGAAGTCAGCTGCCCGCTTCCTGAAAACGGATTCAAGCATTACAAACAATATTTGGCATGGAATGACAAATTTTGGAAACGCTATAGCGAAATGCAGCAGCTTAAAGAATACCACGAAGGCCGCCTGAAAATAACCGGTGGCAAAGAGCAGATTTCACCTGAAGAATTATGGCAATTGCAGGATTTTGATTATGATTTTTTGCCGCCAGTCTATGGGGCAACATACCGAGAAATATTTGAATATTTCAAGTTGCCAACCGACAACAGCTACTATCACGATTTTTTGGAAGCGTACATCTTTTTTAACCGAACTGACTATTCGGTTTCTCCTTTCAGCATCCTAATTTCTCGCAATGAGAAAACCGATCAGCCGGAATTTTTTATCCAGCTTTTCGGCCACGCCAGGAAGGAAGACTTAATCAATCATTGGGACTTCATCGCCCAAGAGCAGAAAAGTTTTGCCAAACTTACCGGAAAATTTGTTGGAAAGAATAAAGAATGGAAAACGATGGATCGGGATATCGAAGTCTATAATTTTTACAAAAAATTAAAATCGGGTAACACTATAACCAGAGAACGAGACGTCGGACTGCATAGCATACTTCATGCAAGATCGATTGACGCAGAATTGTTCAGTCAGATTCATGAAAAATATCCTGAGTTGACGACCACGACTATTAGAAATGTCGTCAGTAGAACAAAAAAACGGCTTGGTGAAAGGTAAAATCTTTTAAACAACTCGCTTAAAATAAACATTTAACTTTGCTGATTGGCTTATACTCCAGGTATAAGTCTTTTTTATTATTAACAAACATCTAACTATGCCTAAGAAACAAATTCAATGGCGAACGGAGCAGCGCCAAGTTGACAGCCTTCTGCCATTTAAGAACAATCCAAGATCGCTTTCTGAAAAGCAGAAATCCGACTTGGTAAAATCAATCCAAAAATTTGGCCTCGCCGAAATTCCGGCGGTGACGCCTGACGGGAAAATCCTTGCCGGTCATCAGCGAGTTGCTGCGTTGCAGTTACTGGGAAAAGGAAAAGATATCATTGACGTTCGGGTGCCGAACCGCCCCTTAACTTTGGAGGAGCAGAAAACTTACTTGCTTTCGAGCAATAAAATTCACGGCGAATGGGACTACGAATTATTGTCCCAATACTTTGATATTGACACGATGCTGGTTTCCGGATTTGACGACAACGACTTATCGGTTATTTTCGCCGACTCGCTTGAAACGCAAGATGATAACTTCGACGTGGAAGCTGAGATTAAAAAAATTACGAAACCGAAAGCCAAGCTGGGCGATCTTTATGCCCTTGGACCGCACCGCCTTATTTGCGGTGACGCTCTTGACCCGGCAACGATAAATAGGCTGGTTGGTAAGACAAAAATTGATATGGTTTACTGCGACCCGATTTACAATATTTCTTTGGATTATAACTCCGGCGTCGGTGGCAAGGCTTCATACGGCGGCACGGTTCAAGACTTAAAACCTGAAAATGAATACCGGGATTTTTTGAAGCGCTCGATGGAAAATGCCTTGTCAGTAACAAAGCCTAATGCCCACATTTACTACTGGTGCGATCAAAGATACATCGGCCTGGTTCAAGGATTATTCTCCGAACTCGGCTTGGATAATAAGCGGGTCTGCCTATGGATCAAAGGACCAGCCAACCCTGTTCCGACAGTTGCCTTTGGGAAATGCTATGAAGCATGCGTTTATGCCACTCGCAATAAACCTTACTTGTCGCCGGTGTCGCTGAATTTCGCCGAGGTATTAAACAAAGAATTGGGCCCGTCGGGCAACAAGTTATTGGATGACATTATGGACATGGCCGACATTTGGCTGACCAAAAGAATTTCCGGTCAAAATTATAAGCATGCTACTCAAAAGCCAATCACATTGCATGAACGGCCGATTAAGCGCTGTACCAAACCGGGCGACACAATCCTGGATCTATTCGGCGGCAGCGGGTCAACGCTTTTATCGGCTGATGCCATGAAGCGTGTCTGTTACATGTCTGAGCTCGAACCGATCTTCATAGATTTAATTATTAACCGATGGGAAAGGAGCACTAATGTCAAAGCCAAAAAACTCAATTAAGCCAGGCACCATTTGGCAGATGGGAAACCATCGTCTGGCCTATGGCGATTGCCGGGATAAAAAACTGTTAAAGCGCTTGATCGGCAGCGAAAAAGTCAACCTTATCTGCTGCGACATCCCGTACGGCGTGGCCGCCGTGGAATCAAAGCGCAATTTTCGGACGCTGGCCAAGGATAAAATAATTGCCAATGACCACCTGCAAACCGATGCCGAATACCGAAAGTTCAACGCTGAATGGCTGGGCGCAATCGTGCCGTTTCTAGCCAAGCACAACAGCTGTTATGTTTTCAACGCCGACAAAATGGTCTGGCCATTGCGCGATGGTTTGACAGATTCCGGCTTTAAAGTCGCCCAGCTTCTGATCTGGATTAAGTCCCAGGCTGTTTTGGGCCGGATGGATTATGCGCCGCAGCACGAATTGATTCTGTACTGCTGGCACGGTATGCATAAATTCCGGCATTCCAAGGATAAAAGCGTTTTGTTCTATCCTCGCCCAGCCAAAAGCAAGCTTCATCCGACGACCAAGCCAAGCGGCTTAATCAGGCGGCTGATTTTAAACAGTTCGGAAATCAACGGCGTGGTCTACGACGGATTTTTAGGCAGTGGAACAGCGTTATTGGCTTGCGAACAGACCAAAAGAAAATGCTTGGCAGTTGAAATTGATTTGGAATATTGTTTGACAACGATTAAACAGTGGGAACGGCTTACTAATCTTAAAGCCAAACGCGTATGAAAAATAATAATCAGAATAAGAAATTAATTATTGAGCAGTTGAAGAAAACGCCGATTCAGGAAGCGGCCTGCCAGATCATTGGAATTTCACGAATGACCCTTTACCGTTGGAAAAAGAATCCGGAGTTTGCCAAAAAAGTCGACGACGCAATTTTAGAGGGCTGCTTGCTGGTAAATGACTTGGCGGAAAGCCAGTTAATCTCAGCGATTAAAGAACAAAATTTACCCGCCATTACCTATTGGCTTAAGCATCACCACCCTAGTTATAAGACAAAAATTGAAATTGAAGGCGCTGTAAAGACCGTGCAAGAACTCTCGCCCCAGCAGGAAGAATTAATGAAAAAAGCCTTTGAACTGGCTGGTATTAATTTTAATAATCTTAACAATAACGAAAACCACTATGATTCAGACAAACCAAAATTTCCAAACGAAAACCAAAAATCAACAGGGTAATGAGCCAAAAGAACAAGATGTGTTTAAGGCTATTGCCAAAGACCGTCTTTTGCGCCAACAGCTGGCCAAAAACAGCCATCACATGTTTTTCTTAATGTATTTTCCCCACTACATCCAGTATCCGCTGGCAGAATTTCACAAGGACATCTTTAGAATCACTGAAGACCAATCCAATAATCTGGCTTGTATTGTCGCCTTCAGGGGATCAGGAAAATCCACTTTAATAACTTTTTCCTATTCTTTGTGGTCGATTCTTGGTGTTCAGCAAAAGAAGTTCGTATTAATTATTTGCCAAACCCAGGCCCAGGCCAGACAGCACATGGCCAATTTGAAGCATGAGCTGGAAAACAACACCCTACTTAAAAGCGACATGGGGCCGTTTCGGGAAGAGAACAGCGTTGGCGACTGGGCGATTTCTTCTTTGGTGTTTAACAATACCGGCGCCAGAATTATGATTGCTTCAATTGATCAAAGTATCAGGGGCATCCGCCACCGTGAACACCGGCCGGATCTAATTTTACTTGACGACGTTGAGGATGGAAATTTAGTCCGTACTTTTGAAAGCCGCAACAAAATCGCCGAATGGTTTTACCGTGAAGTCATACCGTTGGGTGATGTCGGCACCAGAATTATCCTTTGTGGCAATTTGCTTCATGAAGACAGCTTAATGATGAGGTTAAAACAAAAAATTGACAACAAAGAAATCAGGGGTGTTTACAAGTGGTTTCCGCTTTTAGACGAAAATGGCACCTGCCTTTGGCCGGGTAAGTTTGACACGCCGGAAAAAATCCAGGAACTCAAACAAAGTGTGATCAGCGAAACTGCCTGGTATCAGGAATATCTTTTAAGAATCGTTTCTGACGCCCGCCGGGTCATTTTCCCCGAATGGATTCATTATTACAACGGAGGGCTGCAATCAGTGCTGGCGGATAAAAATAAATTTCCCAAAAATTATGCGGCAGTTGATTTGGCCATCTCGGAAAAAGATACTGCCGATTACACCGCCGTTGTTCGGTCATTGGTTTCCGGCTACGGAGAAAATATTCGCATTTATATTCTGCCTAATCCTGTTAACAAACGAATGGCCTTTCCAGAAACCATTGACCACCTTAAGGCCACTATTGCCACCTTGGGATCAGGCGGGAGGCTGTTTGTTGAGACAGTTGGTTTTCAAGAGGCTTACCTGCAGCAACTGATTAAGGATGGCTATAACAAAGTGGAGGGAGTCAAGGCGTTGGTCGACAAACGCAGCCGTCTGGCGCTGACCAGTAGTCTGATCCAAAAAGGCAATATTCTTTTTCCGGAAAAAGGCTGCGAGGAACTGTTGGTGCAGATTTTAAATTTTGGCATTGAACGGCATGATGATCTAGCCGACGCTTTTAGTATCTTGATTCAAAAGATTATGGAAATTGAAGAAAAGCAGCGTAGTTTTTACGTCTGGATGGAATTTTGTGAGGAAAATGGCGGCTGCTGTGTCTAGTTGGAAATAATAAAACAAAAAACTGCAACTTTATCTGGCTGCAGTTTTTTGGTGATTTTAATGCCTAATGGTAGGTTTGGCTAAAAAGTATCTTTACTGCCGTCATCGTAAATAATCGTTTTAACTTCCCATTTGTATCTCAGATTTTTCAAATCAGTATCTTTTAATTTAACATCCTCGTCCATGAATTGATTGTAATTAATTTGCCCATCCCATTCTTTAATACCATTAATCGGAATTCCTTTGTCATAACTTAGGCTTATAGCTTTAATCTCATTGTCGAATATATCATAAAAAGTTACCGTACCTTCAACGCCAGTGATGGCCTTATCGGTAGTATTAATAAGATTCATTTTAAAGCTAATGGCGTCTTGGTAAATGCCGGTCATAATATCAGCCGGATTGAAATCTTTACTTATAATTTCTAACTTGACTTTTGATTCAACATTATTGATCTTTGGGGCTGGTTCAGTCTGGCTGTTGGTATTTCCAGCCTGCTGCAGGTCGGCTTTTCCCGGTAAAAATTTTGAGGTGCTGCGCATATTGGCAGCGACGCCAAAAATTAAAGTTAACAAGATAACACCAGCTAAGGCCAAAATTATCCCGTGCTTATTAGCCACGCTCTCCTCTGGTTTTATTCCAGAGGCCTTAGCTCCTTTGTCATATTTATGAGCAATTAAATGCATGATAATCCCGCCAGCCAGGCCGATAACAAAAGCTAAGATTACGACAAAGGTTCCACCAATAAAGGTGCCAATCGCCATTCCGGTTTGCTCAGCGCCATTGGTAGCTGAGTTAACCGCCACTGAGCCAAAGACAAACATAAACACGATGGCTGAAAGTGGCAATAGAAAAAATGATATCTCAGTCAAACGAAAAAGTCTTTCCATAATCTGATTTTTTTCCGAAAGCTGAGAAACGCTCCAAACCATAATCGCCCAAATTATTAAAAACGCCAGACCGATGTTGCTGTTTAGCGTCATCCAGGCATAATTTTGGGTGAAAATTAATGTCGGAAAAAGCGCTAATAGAATTTTAAGGGCCGGGTGTTTTTTTAGTATGCTTTGCATATTTTTTTAGTTAAGATTTAGATTTTTTGACCTTTAATTTATTTAATGAGTTATTATTCGTACAATTCAATAAAGTCCCTGGCGGCCGAAAAATCGTCTCTTCTTGAATTTGTTCAGAACAATAAGGGCATTTTTTCATAGGATTTTGTATTGGCCTTTATTAAGAATAAAAGACAAAATTGCAGCTGGCACTTCAATATCAGTTAAACCAACCATATACGGGTTCTCCCGACCCTGCTTATGAATACTAATTCCATCTTTGTAAAGTTCAAACGAAAGTATCTTGTCATAAGAAAAACTGAAATTCTTTTTATGACCAATAAAACCAATTCGTTGATTAGTTAGCCAAAAAGAACCCAAATCCTCACTAACCATGATTTCTTTAGTTTCAGGGGCTAACCGAACCGAACCAACGCGGTAGCGTACGCCTTTAGTTATTCTAATTGAGGCGGTTAATCCACCATAGTTGACTCGTTGAGTAATCTTTTTTAATTTTTTGGCCTCGGCCCGGCAAGCCCAATGAAGTACTTCTCCTTTTTTTAAAATAATGTTCAAATCATCAATTACTGGGGTCGGCAAAATTCCTTTATCAATCAAGGCAAGGGTGTAAAATTTGTTGAAATTTTTTTGGTTAAAATCAAAATCGGTCGGATTAAGGTCAAAATAATCCATCAGTGATTCCAAATCTTTTTTTTCTTGTTCAGTTATCCTTTCGTCTTTGCCAATATTTTCGAACATTAATGAAGTAGCGCGTTTTTGGATAATGGCTAAATCTTCTTTAGTAAGCCCAAATCTTTTGGCGAAATCTTCAAGTTGTTTTCTTTCGGCCTCGCTTAATACCCCGTCGACTAAAAAATTTTTAAGCATTTGATCATATTCGCCTTTTGCATTTCTTTTTGCTAGATAATTTTTTACAAAATTGATCATAAATAATTTTTATTAATTATTAATAACTTACGGGTAACACAAAGCCCGCCACCAGGAGGCAGCTTTCGCTACCCTACTGACCTTTCGGTCAGCAACGTACAGCACGCCCTGAATGACGGGTTTTATATGCTGTACGATTTGAGACCATGCCCAGCCGAAGCCGAGTTTAGGTCAATAAATTGTTAATTACATTTTACCCAAAACATAGGCAAATGTCCACCATATGGTAGCTTAGTTAAGGGTTTTTGCGAAGCTTGAGTTATCTACAGCTTACCTACTACCCGGTCTGGACTAGCTAGCGGGGTTGCGTCATCAATGTTAGTGATAATAACTAACAATTAATGACAAAGCCTATGGAAAATCAAAGGCAAATCCTAAACAATTTGGAAATTCAAGCTCCAGAGATTAAGTATTGCATTTACTCCAGAAAATCAAGCGAATCGGACGAACTCCAGACGCTTTCAATCGACTCGCAGATCAAAGAAATGCAGCTCGTGGCTGAAAAAGAAAATCTTAATGTGGTAGAAATTAAAACAGAAAGCCATTCAGCCAAAGCTTCAGGCCAAAGGCCAGTTTTTAATCAGCTCATTGCTGATTTAAAATCAGGAAAGTTTAATGCCATCTTAACCTGGCAGCCAGACCGGCTTTCCAGAAACGCCGGAGACTTAGGCAGCTTAGTCGATTTAATGGATCAGAAATTATTGGTTGAGATTAAAACCTGCAATCAGAAATTTACCAATTCACCCAATGAGAAATTTATGCTGATGATATTATGTTCCCATGCCAAGCTGGAAAATGACAACAAAAGCCTAAATGTCAAAAGAGGGATGAAGGCCAGAGTAGAAATGGGACTTTGGCCGGGCACGGCACCGACCGGTTATTTAAACGAGAAAAGAACAGACCATAAATGCGAAGTTATCATTGACCCTGAGCGAGCGCCGATAATCAAACAAATGTTTGAAAAAGTCGGTAACGACCAAGCCAGCGGCCGAACTCTTTACCTCTGGCTAAAAAAAGACCTTAACTTCAAAACTAAAAATAACAAATATCTTTCTTTAAGCAATATCTATATTTTACTGAGAAACCATTTCTATTATGGCGCTTTAGAATATCCTAAACATAGCGGTAATTTCTATACCGGCAAGCATGAGCCGATAATTATTAAAGACCTTTTTGACAAAGTCCAAAAGCAGCTAAACAAAGAAAGGGATATTAAGATGATTGATAGAGAATTTGCGTTTACCAAGCTTATTAAATGCGGCTTGTGCGGGTCTGGAATCAGCGCCTGCGAAAAATTTAAAAATTTAAAAGACGGTACCGTGAATCGCTACGTCTATTATGGCTGCACCCGGAGTAAGGATCTGACTTGCAAAAGTGGGTACATCCGGGAAGAAGAATTAATTACTCAGCTGGTGGAAATTATTGATCAACTTAGCCTTAATGAAATTGGTATGAGGCATAAATTAGAGCAAGAGATTGAGCGTTACCATAAATTCAAAAACAACATATTCGGTTTGGAGAAAGATGAGAAAGAATTAAAAACAAAAAAAGAAGTTAACCTTAGGGAATATGCCAAATATATTTTAAAGGAAGGCAGTACCAGTGAAAAGAGAGAATTAATGTCTTGTCTGAAGAGCCGATTGGTTCTGGCGGAAAAGAAGCTGACACTTGAGAAATAGAAAAAGTAAGCGGGCTTGAAAACTTGACATTTTTGTGCTATTGTGGTAGCATATAATGATGCCTTAATGCATCTAAAAATGACGTTCATTACAACAGAAAGTGAGGGAAAGTCAGATGAACACGTTAGAAGAAGTCCAAAGTTTTTTGGGAGTTATTGTGCCAAGCGGCGCTATTGACTCCAGCTTAGCTATTTCAGAGAAACTGGATCAATCAGAAGTTGCTGCTTTGCTTCCCGAAAGACCACCCCAACTGTATGTCAGCAAAGCCGTTGCCTTAAATTCCAATGGCAAGAATGTCGTTTTGGCTACGGTGCCAGTGACCGAAGAAATGTGTCGCGGACACTTTGAGTGGTTTCCGATGATGCCATTAGCAATTCTGGCTCAGGCGGCTGGACAAGCTGGAGCTTTACTGGTTCTATTGCTAAACCGTGAAGTAAATTCCGGTCGGGTTCCCCTGGCAGTGCAGGTTAAAGAAGTCAAAAGCGTCAGTACCAAGAGCGGTAGTGAGCGTCGTGATTTTATCGTCCCTGGTGATACGTTGTTGCTAAGGGCGGAATACATCGGCGGACGGGTTTATTTCCACAAAGCCGGTATAATGGCTTTCGTTGGAAATTGCGCCATGGCATCCCTGGACGAGATCACTTATGTTCTTGTTGAGAAGGCTCGCTTCAAACAAGAAGGGAGGTAAAGAACCATGTTGAACCTTTGGTTTAATCGGTTAGTTGCTTTTGCCTATCAATATCAACGAGAGGCGACACCGTATAAACAACTGATCGCCGACTTCGCTTCATTTCTTCCGCTCCGAGGCAACGAAACAGTATTGGATATCGGCTGCGGCAGCGGCAAGATCATGGAGACCGTTTGGGAGAAGTCAAAAGGTATGGTGAAAAGAATTGTCGGGTTGGATTGTTCCAAAACGGCTTTGGAGTATGCCAGAGATAATTTGGCAAAAATATGTTCAGCCGTTAACTCCCGGATGGCATTCATTAGCGCTGACATTAGTCAGGGCTTACCGTTTGAACGCCTAGGCCAAAAAGGTGGCTTTGATTTAGTCACCGCTGGTCTATCAATCCAGTATGCTGAGAATTGGGACGGAAAACATTGGACTCAAAAGGCTTATCGGCAAGTCATTCAGGATATTTTTGAAGCCCTTAAGCCAGGTGGTTCCTTTGTTTTCTCAGTGAACACGCCAAATCCTGATTTTTCCCAAATCGCCAAAAAGTCGTGGCGAGAAATCATCTTCAGTTGGCGATTGCCATTCAACCTTTTTGTTGCCGCTATTATGGTTTGGCAGGGAAAATGGTTGACCAATCAAGCGCGAATCGGACATTTCCATTATCTGCCTATCGAAGATGTGGAAATGATTTTGCGCCATGTCGGCTTTCAAGATATCAAATACAAGTTAACCTACGCTGGGTTGGCTTGGGTTGTGTCTTGTCAAAAGCCACCAAATTGACGGCCTCTAGTATAAAATTGTATAATTTATACCAGGGGCCTTTTGTTTTTAGTTAATATTATGGGTTATCAAGTCATACTTTTATTGTTAATTGCTTTTTTGAATTTTATTTTTGGCTTATTGGTTTTTGTTAAAAATAAAAAAAGCTTAGTTAATATTTCGTATGCCGGAATAAGTTTTTTTCTCTCCCTGTGGACTTTCGGCATGATGATGTATATTAAATATCCGGTTGATGAGGTAAGTATATTTTTATGGTCTAAGATATTATATCTAGCTGGCAGTTTAGTGGCTGTCAGTTTTTTGTTTTTTGCCATCATTTTTCCTGATAAAAAATTGCCGCGTAAAATAGTAATAATTTTATTATTTGTTCCAATTTTAATAATTTTTTATCTTTTATTTTTTACCAATTTAATTTTAAAAGAATTAATAATTCATCCCGATAATAGGCAATTAGTATTAGGGAAGGATTTTTTGGTATATTATTTAGAATTTTTTATTTATTTCGCCATTGCTTTTTATTATTTATTTAAAAAATATTTTAGATCTAGCGGCATTACAAAATTACAATTGAGATATATTTTAATTGGTACTACGATACCATGCTTTTTATCCACGATGGTTAACATGATTTTTCCTCTATGGGGTGATTTCAGGTTAGCCTGGACTGGGCCAGTATTTTTGATATTCTTATTAATATTTATTGCCTACGCTATTATCCGCTATCGTTTGATGGATATCCGTATGGTCGCCCGACGAGCGTTTATTTATCTTGGTGTGGCGGCGTTCACTTACGGTATTTTTTATTTAATTATTTCAGTGGTCAAGGAGTTGGTTGACGGTGATAAAAATTATAAAAAATTTAGTTAGCTTATCTCGCTGTTATTATTTTACTTTAGCCTGATTTTTTGTTATAATAAAAATTATAAAACCTAATTAAAAATTTAACTAAAACAACAATATTAAATATGTTGAAATTAAAGTCAATTAAAAAAATGCGCTTCATACTAACTGATTTTTGTAATTATCAATGTAAATTTTGTCATAACGAGGGTTATCAAACTAAAGATACTATTTATCTCGGTTTAAAGAATATATTAACACTAACAAAGATAGCAAAAAAAATGTGTATACCAAAAATCACCCTTACTGGCGGTGAACCGTTATTACATAAAGATATCGTAGAGATTGTTGGGGGTATTAAAAAAATATATCCAGACGTTTCATTGGGTATGTCCACCAATGGTATGAGATTTAATGAAAACAATTTTTTACCTATCATTAAACAAATTGATAGATTACGACTCAATTGTCAAAGTCTAGATAATGAAACGTGCAAATCTGTTTGTGGTCCAACAGCCAATACAAACAAAATCATTTGGATTGTTGAAAATGCAAAAAAAGAAAACCCTAATCTCAATATTTGCCTAAATTTTGTATTAACAATTTACAACAAAGATTCTATTGCGAGCTTAGTAAAATATGCTGTTAAAAATCAAATAGATGTAAAGATATTAGAATATAAAAAAATTAATAAACAGCTATATGTGGGCATTAATTTTGCTAAAGAAATACTAAAAAAGTTATCACCAAAAAAAGAAGAAAAAGACTACCAAGATGATGATATATATACTTTTAAAAATTCAAAGAGCAGAATTCGTTTGTGCTATTCTTTCTGTAATACATTAAAATGTAATTCATGCAGGGAATGCGGCGAGCTGCGATTAACTCCTGATTTGAAATTTAAACATTGTTTTGACGATAAAATTGAGGAGTTTGATGTCAAAGTCGACCTTGCTAAAGAAAATTTAGAATCACTGGAAAAATTGATTGTAAAAATTGATAAAATTAAAGGCAGGGTATTGATTTAATAGTATATATGAACGCAATAAAATATTTGCATCAAATCTTTGAGGAAACAGAAAATCTGTCGACCGAAGCTCTAACATCCGCTGGCGCACCATATCTATTTCGCTTATTCTCCTTTATCGTAAAGGAGTATTCTGATTTATTTAGTGTTCAGCTTGGTAAAGGAAGTTTACGAACCTATTATCTCAAAAACGATAAGAAAATAATTTATCGATCTGACGCTGTTATGTATTCTTGCAGTAGATTTGTGATAAATAGTGATTCAAAACTTTATATAAAATCAGGCGCTGAAGACTGGCGTTTATTTAATTTTACTGATCTAAAGAAATTGTTACTTAATATATATAAGAACGTTAAGAATTTAAAAGAAAAGTCAGATTTTGATGTCAGTAAACAACTTAACAAGGCTATCCAGCAAACAAAATATTTTATCTGCATATCTCGGTGCGTGAAAACTGCAAAAAAACAACTAATTAAATACTCTAGTGGAAGAAATCCGATCAAAGTTTTATTATTTAATCCTCAAAAAAGACTAGGTGCTTTTTTACTTGCCGAAGCTTTTGGTGTAACTTTTGGGCATCTTGATCACCCAACTCCATACCCATACTCAAACAACTTACAACAAAATTTATTGGGTGGAGATCCTTTTTTATCGTTTTATAGAGTATTAGACGAAACTCTAAGATATTACGATAATGAATTGGTGAAATTGTCTAAAAAATTTTTTACTACGAAAGCCAAGCCGCCATTCTCGTTTAATGGCATTAAATTAACTCTAGTTCCAAAATATTATTTTCCAGCCTGTGATCTTATGCTATTAAATAACCTTTCACATACGCTCTGTGAAACTGCTGAATTTGTTCACAATGTAAAGATAAAATATGATCATAATCAATATTTTTTACTCTTTATCCCAATGATAGAAAGTGATTTTGTCACTAATGCAACTTCGTGCTTGTTGCCAAAGGATTGCTCGGTGTTGCCATATAGTCTCCTGGGATTTTCTACAAGTTCTGGCCGTAGTCTTATAATGCCAGTAATTTCTAAGGGGACAGACCAATGCATATATATTAAAACTTCTTGGCCAGATATTATTAAAACCGCTCAAAATCGTGCTTTAAGCCCCAGTAGACTCCAATGGTTTAAAATTTGCAACGAAATATACAAGTCATTTTCGTCTAAATATATTGAGTTTCAATTTGAGCAACAATTTTGCCCAAACAATAACGCCGATGATAATGTCAGCAAATATTTGTCTTTTTTATTAAGAGATTTTTCAGTACTAAAAAGAGATAAAAACGAAGTAATCCTGCCGCTGATTGGAATTATTGTACCAAACCATCCTTATCCAATAGACACCAACCCGCTACTGTATTTGATAAGGATGAGTAAAAAACCAGAATTATTTGTGAAACAATTAATATCCTGTGTTACTGACGTTATCATCCACCAGCTGTTAAATAAGGGGGTTTTCCATAGCTTACATTTACAAAATTGCTCTATCTTATTTAAGAAAAATAAAAACATAATTTTACCGAAACGAGCTATATTGCGAGATGGAGATATACGAATGTGCTGTGATTATTCGTCAATGTTAAATTCCAGAGAGATTAGCCTGATCAATCTTTTGAAGAAAAAACGAGGTAAATTTGTTTCAAAGGCAAGATTCTACAAGCAGTTATTCCATAATATAATAAACGAAAATTTTGGCAATATAGAAAGGTGTTTGGTAGTAGATAAAAGATTTACTTCAGACTGGTTTTGGGACTTAGTATGTTCGTGCTTTAAAGAGTCACTTTCTAGGGAAGTGAATGAACTGAAGATTAAAAACAAGTATAAGAGGATCCATAAGCAGATCGTTGTTGATTTTGAAAAAAAAATCTTTTGCGGTAATGGTTATGCGGTTAATTTTTTTCAAATGGGATTTTTTGGGGTTAAAGAAAATTTTGTTAAGGTGGAAAATCCATTAAAAAATCGTTTATAGTTAATTTTTTTCTTAAGTATAATGAATTTCAAAATTGCTAGTAATACAATAATTTATAAGGGTAGCTCTATATTATTAGGTAAAAGAAAAAAGGTGCCTTATAAAGGCGAGTGGAGTTTACCAGGCGGCCATTTAGAATCTGGCGAAAGTACGTATGATTGTGCAGAAAGAGAATTAGCAGAAGAGACGGGGATTTCTTTAAAATGGCGAAAATTATTTTTTATAGTAGAAGAAATAACGAAAACGGAGCAGTACTATCATTATTTTTTTTATAATAAAATTGAAAAAAATAAAATTGAATATCATAATAATGAACCTAATAATTTTGAAGAATGGCGCTTTTTTTCTATCAAGAGATTACCTAGAAAAATTTTAAAACAACATAAAATAGCAATTAACTATTTTATTAAATCAGTTCAGCGGAAAAAGATTATTTTAATTAACCATAATCAGCGCGTGAGAGGGACAAATAAGGCTTGCCTTATAACTTATGCTCTGATACCATAGGTGTAAGCCGAGCGTTTCATTATTGTTTATCAATTATAAACCTATGACTAGAACAAGATTCGCGCCAAGTCCGACTGGTTATTTGCATGTTGGTAATTTAAGAAATGCACTCTTTTCCTATTTAATTGCTAAGAAGAACGGCGGGAAATTTTTACTTAGAATAGAAGATACTGATCAACAGAGGTTTGTGCCTGACAGCATAGTAAGAATGCTCAAAATCTTATACCAGGCAGGAATAATACCAGACGAGGGGGTAAAATTAATACAGGACGATAAAGCTAATTACAGCGCAACCCAGGAAGGCCCGGATGGACCCTACATACAATCCGAAAGACTAGATATATATAAAAAATATATTAGCATGTTGCTTGACAAAAAATTTGTGTATTATTGTTTTTGTACTCAAGATAGGCTTGATAAATTAAGAAATTCACAACAAATGAATAAGCTACCGACCGGATATGATAAATATTGCCGAAAAATTAATCCTCTGGACGCTGAAAAGCGTGTGGTAGCAGGAGAATCATACACTATCAGATTGAAGATGCCAGAAACTGGTGAGACTGTTTTTCACGATATCGTAAGGGGAAACGTAAGTTTCAAAAACGAGTTAATAGATGATCAGGTTTTAATTAAATCTGATGGATTTCCAACATACCACTTTGCTGCAGTTATTGACGATCATTTGATGAAGATATCTCATATCATACGCGGTGAGGAATGGCTTAGTAGTACGCCTAAACATTTACAATTGTATAAATATTTTGGTTGGGATCCACCTAGTTTTGCTCATCCGCCATTGCTTTTAAATCCAGATCGTTCAAAATTGAGCAAAAGACAAGGTGATGTAGCCGTGGAAGATTATATAAAAAAAGGGTTTCTACCAGAGGCTATTATCAACTTTATTGCATTTTTAGGTTGGAATCCAGGGGGAGAGAGAGAAATATTCTCTCTTGAAGAACTGTGCCACGAATTTGACTTAAGTAAAGTGAATAAATCCGGAGCGGTATTTAATCTCGAAAAATTGAATTGGTATAATCAGCAATATATCAAAAAAATGAGTAACTACGAGTTAGTAGAATCGGCAAAGACGTGGCTCGCAGAAGATAACCTTTATACAAGTGCTAACAAAGCAAAACTTGTAAAAGCCGTAGGGCTTGAAAAGGAGAGGATAACCACTTTAAATGAGTTACCTGAAGCGATATCTTTTTTATTTAGTTTGTCAGAGTATAGCGTAGATACCCTTGTGTGGAAAAAAAATACAAGAGAAGAAACACTAAAGATTCTTTCGGAGACGATAAGTGTAATTACGGAGATAAAACAAGATGTATGGGATAAGACTATCCTTGAGCAGACGATACGTACATTTATCACAAATAAAGGGCATGATAACGGAAGTGTTTTGTGGCCATTAAGAGTATCTTTGTCAGGTCGACAAAATTCGCCGGGACCATTTGAAATTGCAGAAGTGCTAGGAAGAGAAGAAACATTGCGTCGAATCAAGCATGCGGTAGGGGTTCTAAGTGAAAGATCATAGGTTCTGTATTTAAGTGTATACTAAAAATCGTCAAATTTTATTAGAGCATTTGAGGTTTGCTAAAAAAGAGCGAATCAATTTCGCTCTTTTTTAGTTTCTAGAATTCTATCGCCCACCACTCGGTCTAGAACTATTTTTGACGCCACTCGGTCACTCGATACTAAATGTAGTTGGCGCGCCCGGTAGGAGTCGAACCTACAACCCCTTGGTCCGAAGCCAAGTGCTCTATCCATTAAGCTACGGGCGCAATGGTAGCAGTCTAGCATATTTATCTCCACAAATCAAGAGTGGCGCGCCGTCCGGGAATATCGGTTTGGCAAATTTTTTGATATAATAAAGATACTAAAAAATAACTACAAAAATATGCCACAAAAAAGTATTGCTGCACTTTTTGACCTCAAAAATAAAACCGCCATTGTTACCGGCGGATCAATGGGTATTGGCTATGGTATCGTTAAACGACTGGCCGAGGCCGGTGCTAAAGTGGTGATTGCCGATATTGCCGAAGAAATCGGACTAAAAAAAGCGGCTGGGCTAAGTGAGCAAGGCTTTGCGGTCAGTTTTATTAAAACCGATGTCAGCAGCGAAGAAGAAGTTAAAAATCTGATTAACCAGACCGTAAAGCAATTTGGCTCGCTAGATATCTTGGTTAATAATGCCGGCATTTATCCATCTAAGCCCGTCCTGGAAATGGACTTGGTGCTCTGGGAAAAAGTTCAGGCCATCAACTTGCGGAGTGTGTTTCTTCTGAGCCGGGAAGCGGCTAAAATAATGGTTGGCCAAAAAAGCGGCAATATCGTCAACATCGCGTCCATTGACGCCTTGCATCCTAGCATGACGGGGCTGGCCGCCTATGACGCGTCTAAACACGGCGTTTGGGGCTTTACCAAAAACTTTGCTTTGGAAGTAGCTAAGCTTGGAATTAGGGTTAATGCTATTGCCCCGGGCGGCATCGGTACCGAAGGCACGGGAATGATCGGCGCCGAAATGACGGAACAGACAAAACAGTTTGCGGCCAAAATTCCTTTGGCTCGGTTCGGCGAACCGGACGAAATTGCCACTACCGTTTTGTTCTTGGCCAGCGACGCTTCCTCGTACATAACTGGCTCGATGATTGTAGTTGACGGTGGCGTATTGCTGAATTAAATAATTTAGAAATAAACAATGTAGGCGCGATTTTTAAATCGCGCCTACATTTAATTTATATTACCCGGCTATTCTTTAAGCCGTTTTGGCCTTTAAAGCTTCTTTGAGATTCTTACCGGCTTTAAACTTCGGAACGGTAACTGAAGGGATGTCAATTTTTTCCTCAGGATTTCTGGGGTTAACACCGATTCTGCCTTTCCGCATTCGCGCCGAGAAAGCACCAAAACCGGTGAGGGTAACTTCCTCGCCCGATTTGATTCTTTCTGTGATTGTTTGGGTTAAACAATCGATCGATTCTTCGGCCTCCTTCTTCGAAATACCGACCTTTTGAGAAATAACGTCGATGAGTTCTGCTTTGTTCATAAGCCACCTCCCTTCCATTGCCAGCCAGAATGCTAGCGGTTAAAAGTTAAGAAGTTTTAATCCGACTAATGAAAATATTACTACACTTGAACCGTTTTGTCCAGTCGTTTAATGCTTTTTGCCTGCCGGTTTTGCGGATCGATTTCTATCACCACGGAGTTGATTAGGACCTCGCCCTCTTCGGGAATCTTGAAAGCCGATGGCATCTGGCTCAAAAAATTTTTTAAGACGGAATCTTTTTCCACCCCGATAACCGAATCAATCGCGCCGACCATGCCGACATCGCTGACATAAGCTGTACCAGCCGGTAAAACCCGCTGATCGGCAGTAGCCACATGGGTGTGAGTGCCCAAAACAGCGGAAACCCGGCCGGCCAAATAATGACCCATGGCCACTTTTTCTGACGTCGCCTCGGCGTGAAAATCAACAATAATTGCCGCCAATTTTTTAACTTCAACCTGACCTAAAATTTCATCGGCTTTTCTGAACGGACAGTCAAAATTTTCTTTAATGAAAACCCGTCCCATCAAGTTCATCACCAAGACCGAGCGGGAACCGACGGCAATGATTTTGTAACCGTCACCGGGCGCACCAGGCGGATAGTTGGCTGGTCGAATTAAAGGCCAGTCTTTTTTTGTTACCATCATTTCCGCTTCCGGTTTGTCAAAGATATGATTGCCCGAAGTGAAAAAATTAACTCCGGCATCAACCAGGTCTTGCAAAGTCTTTTCGGTTACCCCAACCCCGTGGGCCAAATTTTCCACATTGGCGATAATCAAATCCGGCTCAACTTCTTTCTTGAGCTCCGCTAAAGTCTGCTTGATTGCCGTCCGGCCAATGCGGCCAACGACGTCACCAAAAAATAGGATTTTCATAGATTAGTTGAGTAGGTAGTAGCTTCTTGGCTTTTTAAAATCAGCGTCAGCATCCCTACCTACAAGCTAAAAGCTAATTAACGGGCGTATTCAATGACTCTGGTCTCACGAATTACCGTGACTTTAATTTCACCAGGGTATTTTAAGTCTTGTTCGATTTTAGCCGCCACCGATTTAGCCAGCTTAAAAGCAGCCAGATCATCGATCTGGCTCGGGACCACAAAAATTCTGATTTCCCGGCCGGCCTGAATGGCATATGTTTTTTCCACGCCCTCAAAAGTATTGGCGATATTTTCTAGCTCTTCCAAGCGCTGCAAATACTGTTCGTAAGTATCTTTGCGCGCGCCCGGCCGGGCACCGGAAATAGCGTCAGCGACTTTGACCACCACGCATTCAAGAGTTGCCGGATGATCCTCGTGATGAGCCTTAGCCACATAAGCAATTTCTTCCGGCACGCCGAATTTCTTTAAAATATCATAACCGATTTCCGGATGGCCGCCGGCGACTTCATGATCAACCGCTTTGCCGATATCATGGAATAAACCGCCGCGCTTGGCCATGGCGACATCTACGCCCAAGTCTTGAGCTAAAAGTCCGGCGAGATTGGCCACTTCGATTGAGTGCTGCAAAATGTTTTGGCCATAACTGGTACGATATTTTAACCGGCCCAAAATCTGAACCAGTTATGG
>Ga0265297_10003605_pt1 | contig 27560 bp, 6 predicted proteins | sample Munlanlwell13791_FD_192502 | JGI IMG/M metagenome (GOLD analysis project Ga0265297, IMG submission 192502) | Leachate microbial communities from a municipal landfill in Southern Ontario, Canada - Leachate well 137-91 | ecosystem: Engineered > Solid waste > Landfill > Unclassified | place...
ATAAGAAAGATTATTTATCACACGGATTAGCTTAAATATCCCTCTTGTCCTACTTATCCTTATTCTCCTTCATATCCTTTTCTATTAACTATTTATTATTCACTATTAACTATCCCGGGTAGGCCAGAGCCCTTGCTCTGGCATCACCAAAAACCGTCAGAAACAAACAAAACCAACAAAAAAAAGGCACTCGTTGTCATTCCCGCAAAACTTGTCCTCGCGAAAGCGGGGAGCGAGGAATCTCAAAAGGTGGTATCAGGCCAATTCTTGGCAAGTAGCTGAATAAAGCCATATCCCAAAAATCCTACCAAGGATAACAAGCAAAACGAAACAAAAAGGCAAAACAAAAGCTTAAAAGAATCGCTTTAGGTTTTTGTTTTATCTTTTTAAAATCTCGTGCTGTCAGAGTCTCCTCTCCGACAGCAACCGTCAGGTAGGAGAACCTGACAGCACAGAAAATCTTTCACATCCTTCTTATCCTTCATATCCTTCATATCTTTCGTATCCTTATCATTCTAACCCTTTCAAACATGATTCGCTTGCAACGCCTATTCACCACCATCTGCCTAGCTGCTATCCTAGCCGCTTTCGCCCTACCATCAACCATGGAGGCTGGCACCAATCCCCTGCCCAATACCGGCTTTCCCCATGGCACTGGCTTCACCCACGCCCAATATCCAGCTGGCTTCTTTTATGATTTCGGCTCCGGCCCCCAGCCGACTGTCAGCTTCGATAACTACACCGATCTATCGACAGGCGTGCCAAGCGATGAGCGTAAATTTATGGGCATCAAAAATGAAACCAAAAACGATCCGCCAAGCGGCATCAACAACACCTCTTATGTTTATGTGGACAATAATGATGAGATTTTGGTTTCCACTTACATCCACAATAACGCCCCATCTGCATGGAACCAGTACGGCTACTCGGTAGCTGCTAATACCCGCGTCTACAACTACTTTGATTTCAATAAGGTTGCCACATCCCACAGTATCTCCTCTTATATCTATGCCAACAACGCAGTAGTCGATACTAATAATCTATCGATCAAGACCATATCCGACAACACTGGCGTAGTCTCCCGAAACGGCAAGCCAATCAAACTGCAGTTTATCGCCGACTCTGCCAAATTCTACCAATCAGCCAAAGCTTTCGGCGAAAATGGGTTTTATTACTATACTTTCACGCCCGCCCAAGCCAACGCCTTGTTCACAGGCAGCTACAGCAGCCAAAGCATGAATATCACTCCCACTTCCGGTCAGAGCATTGGCAACCGCGGTACCAAAAACCGCGATGATATATTCGGCGGCAGCTATTATGGCTGCAATGAATATCTCGGCTATATTGTTTACAAAATGCGCGCCGTAAGCTCTTACGGCACCGTACGCGTTTCCAGCAATCTGCCCAATGCTTTATTTACCGTGACTAATGGCAATGACACTTACACCCAAGCCACCAGACAACCAGTACAACAAGATAGCAGCTATGTCTGGACATTTAGCGATGTGCCGACTGGCAACTATCAAATCACATGGGGAGCTGTCGCCGGCTATACCACTCCCGCCCCAGCCAGTGGCGTCTTGAATAACGGCGAGACTTTAATTTTCAATGGCGCATATGGCCAATATGATCTATCGGCCAGCATCAGTGTTGACGACGCTAGCGTAGCTCCCAATATTTTAAATAATCCCAGCAATCCGCTTAAAACTAAGTTAACCTATCTGGTTTCTTACAAAAACGTTGGTAATTCCCCTCTTACTGGTGTCAACATCACAGTCAACTATGACCAAAGCAAAGAAAGAGTGCTAACAGCCGCTTCTGGCGTCAATAACGGCGACACTATCGTCTGGCAAGTCGGCAATTTGAATGCAGGCAACGAAGGGACATTTACTTTGGAAACTGAGCTTATAGATGGTGTCGGTATCCCGCCAACAACTTATATTACCTCGGTCGCTGGCCGCATGACTGAATACGCCCAAGACCGCAATCCAGCAAATAACGACGGACAAGTAACCATCACAGTCAATGAAGCCAATAGATCGTCTCAAAGAAAGAGAGTAACCAATCTGCGCACCGGCATTACTTCCACTGCTCTGACTGCCTTTGAGGGCGACGAGCTGGAATATGTCCTTTCCTTCACCGCTGGCGACACCGCCGTCACTAATCATGTGTTTACCGACAATATCAGCGATGTTCTGCAATATTCCACACTTACTGATAATGGCAGTGGTACTGTAAGCAATGGCGTAATAACTTTCCCAGCCGTACCCAATATACCAGCTTACCAGACTGCCCAGGTACGGTTTGTTGTAACGATACTTACTGATATTACGGCAGTGGTTGGCGGTGATTACCGGCTGACCAATACCTATGGCAACGATGTGACAGTCGTCGCTCTGCCTGACCTGCAGCGCCAAAAGGAAGTGCGAGTTGGCGGCGACGATTGGACAACAACTGATGTTGCCATGCCGGGGCAGATACTCACCTACCGCCTGACCGTCAGCAACGTCGGCGCTGGCGACCGACAAGGGTTTGTCTTTGAGGACAATATTACTGATATATTAGAATATTCCACCATTCAAGACTTGGATGCTGATGCCAAAATAGAAGAAAACGCAAACGAACAGATGATTATCAGCTGGCAGCCAGTGGTAATCCCGGCCGGCGGCAGCGTCAGTAAGGAGTTTCAAGTGCAAATCAATAACCCTTTGATTGCCGGCGGCGACTATACGCTACGCAATGTATTCGGCGATGCCGTCGCTGTCGTCACTATTCCCGATGTGATCGCCAGCAAATCAGTGGCCAGCGCGGCCACTGGCCAAAGCGGCAAAAATATCAGCGCTTGTACTGGCGATGGCCCAACATGCGACGGCGTAGTATTAACTTACACACTGACAGCCACCGAGAGAGGCGGAGCTGCTGCTTACCCCAGCTTCACTTTCCAAGACGATGTTACCGATATTTTGGAATATACCGCTATCGGCAATATCTCTGATGGCGGCGCCCGCAGTGGCGGCCTGATCACTTGGCCAGCAGTCAGCATTCCAGCCGGACAAACTCTGACCCGCACATTTACTGCCACCATTATCCCATTTGCCACTTGGCCACAAGGCTACGGCTATGACCGCACATTAGCCAATGAATTTCATGGCGATGTAGTTCAGGCTGCTCTGCCAGGCACCATGCCCGAAGTGGATAATTATGTCCAAAAATCCGTTAGCAGCACCGCGGCGCAGCGCTCCGATCTGCTGACTTATACGATCAACTATGGCAATAGCGGCAATATCCCCGCTACCAATACCCGCATCAGCGATAATTACAATGAAACTCTGATCACTATTGAAAATCCGGGCGGTGGCACCGACGATGGCAATATATTAACATGGAATCTCGGCACTCTGGCTGTTGGCGCCACTGGAACGATCACTTATACTGCCAGAGTCCATAATGACGCACCGGAAAATATCGATCTGGTTAATACGGCTAATATTGCTGCCAATGAAGTAGACGGCGACTATTCAGACAATAGCTCCAGTACCTATGTAGCCATTGAGTCGGCTGATGTGCAAATATGGAAAGCTGTCGCCCCCGAAATCATCGAAAACGGCGAAGTCACCTACACTATCAACATAGAAAACCGCTCCGACCAACCCGCCAGTACTGTGATAACCGACACATTAGGCAGCGGAGCATTAAACGGCAGCGCTGGCGGCAGCGTCACTTGTATCGCTGGCAGCCAATCTATCCAGTCGCAGGCTGACCCGCAAGGCAATCAGGCCAGCTTCACTGGCGATATCTGTACTCCCGCTGGGCTAAGTCTTACTAATATCCCGGTTAATCGCGATGTAGCTATCACCTATCGCGCCAATGTCTCTAATGCTGGTGTAGCTCCCGAAGGAATTTCTTATGCCACCAATACGGCCAGATCCAGCTTCCAGGTTCAAGATAACGGCGCCACTCTGACTATTCAGGGTCCATCCAATACCGGCAGAGTCGTGGTCTTGACCAACATCGCTGCCCCCGTATCCATTATCAATACTAGCGGCGTACCAGCACCATATAATAGCGTGACTGCCGATACTGGCCAGGGCAATTTCCAATCCAGCGCGGAGAACGCACCAGTGGGCGACTACCGAGTTGAATATGGCGCTGTCCCCTGCTACACCACGCCGGCGGCTCAAGGGCCACTGCCATTAAGCATCGGACAAACACTGACTTTCCCATTGGCTATTTATCTCGATGATGGCACCTGCCATATACCGACCATCGGCACCCTGACTGTCCGCACTGTGAACACTAGCAATCAGCTGGTCAATGCTTCTTTTACCACCACTTTCCCAGCTGGGTCAGTTCCCACTACCATCAACGGCCAGCAGGAATATATCAATAATGCTGCTCCGCTTGGCGTCTACACTGTCAACTTTGGCGCATTAAACGGCTATACCTACCTGCCGGCATCAAGCATGGCCAGCGGCACATTAACTGCCGCCAGTCCACTTATTTTGACCGGCGTCTATCAGCAAAACGAAGGTCCTGGGCCTGGACCCGGCCCAATAGTGGTCGGTGGCGGTGGCGGTAGTCCCGGCATATCTCTGCCACCAAACTTTTATAATTATCCAGACATCAAGATCAAGCATCAAGTTGGCGGCACCATAATGACTTATCGAGAGGCTGATGGAGAAAGCACCGCTTATTATCTTGGCAATTCGCTGAAAGAAAAAGAAGTTTTTTTCCGGGTCAGCCTGACCAACCCAACCGATATTTTTGTCAGCAATGTTAAGCTGCGCCCTCGCTTCATCAGGGGAGAAAACCAGTTAGAGCTGCTGAAAATCAAAGCAGTCGAAGGCGCTGAATATGATCCTATAGGCAATGTCTTTACCGTCAAGAGCAAAATACCTATCAATAGTGAGAAGGAAAGAGTATTTACCTATAAAGCCATTGTCCGCAACAACGGCGCGCTAACCGCCCAAAATGTCGCCAGCAGCATGATGGAAGTAACTGACTACAAGGCCGATGCCCAGTCAGACCACAAAAGGGGAGTTGGCGTTAGAGACAGCGCGTTTGTAGCATCTGGCATGGTTTCTTACTCACCACAGCAAGCATCTAGTATCGAAAAGCAAATAGAAAAAGGTTCTCCGGTAGCCCAGAAACCCGAGCTTGTGGAAAAAGCACTGCCGAAAACTGGTATCGAAATAATTTTCATCGCCCTGCTAGCAATGGCCGGCGCCAGCTTCTATGTTTATCGCCGCCACCAACAGTAAAAACCAAGTAAAACAACCGAAAGTTTAGATGAGCAGCCCGGGTCATAAAGATCTGGGCTGCTTTTATAGCTGGACACAGAGTAGCGCCCTGCTATAATAAGGCCATGCGTTGGGCAATACTTGGTATCATTATCGGCATTCTATTGGGGCTGGTCATCCAAGCTCCTATACCACCAGCTTATACTAGCTATGTAGCCGTGGCGATTATTGGTGTGCTGGATGCGTTTTTTGGGGCGATCCGCGCCGAAGTAACCAACAAAGAATATAACGATCTGGTATTTGCTAGTGGGCTGATTTTTAATATTGTGCTAGCGATTTTGATCACTTATCTAGGTGAAAAGCTGGGAATTGATCTGGCGCTGGCTGCTTCTGTGGTCTTTATCTTTAGGATACTGCAAAATATCGGCGTCACCCGCCGTAGCTATATCGATAATTATCTGGCGAAGAAGAAGGGATAAACGGAAGTAACGGTGCTAACGGAGCGCTCAATCCTACGGGTTTCGCTGACAGGAGGCTCGGCCACACGGCCTCGCCTACCAGAACATAGCAGGTCTGGCATATTTGGCAATTTGCCATCGACGCTTGTTTCGTGGCTTGTAGAAAAGGATAAGAAGGATGCGAAGGATAAGAAGGATAATTAGGGCAACAGGTTACGGGCTACGGGTAACAGAGGCAGTTAACAAGCGGGTTTAATTTGTCTGTTACCAGTAACCTGTTACCCGTGGCCTTTATGACTGTTGTAAGCCATAAACAGTTTGTTTAAGTGATGTTTATCGCTGCCGCAAGCCACAGGGTGGCGGTTTTTTTGAAGTTTTTTGAGTTTAGTTTTGATTTGGTGAAAATCAGGGCAAAAAACAAGCGGTTTGGCGCGTATGTAAGCCATAAACCCATGTTGAAGTGGCGCTATTGGCTACAGTAAGCCGTAATGTCGGTGTTTTGGGTGGGGAAATTCAGGTTCAGTGAAAATCAAGATCAAGAAAAATGACCAGATTTTTGGAGATTTTTAGAAAAATGATCACATTTTTCTCATCAATGGCAGTAGAAGAAAAAGTAGCCAGAAATAGACAAATCAGCCAGAAATAGCTTACATAAGCCAAAAGCAGTGCTTTTTGGCCGTTTTTGCGCTAAAAAATATTGTAAAAAATCTCTGACAAAAAGTTTAGAGACACCGATATTATCAGCCATGTAGCTGGATAAACAGGCTGTCAGAAAGTTTTTACAAGCAGCAGAAATCGGCCAGTGGTGTAGCCGAGGATAATTATCCTCGGCTAAAAGAGGCTGGTAGTTTTTTTTGAGGATAGCAACATGGTTTAATTCTTGGTTACACCAAGAGTAGTCTTGGTACCATGTTCATAGATCCCCGCTTTCGCGGGGATGACACAGGGGTGGCAGGAGTGACAATCCTTGTTTTCTTTGATGGTGCCCGAGCAGGGGCTCGGACCTACCCGATTTTGGTGGGCTACCCGATTTTGAGTATGTTAGAAATGTCGCATCTACCCGAAAAAATCCTAAATATCTTAATCGCTCTTTAAAGTCCTAACAATCTTTCTTCTGTGGCCTGCTTATCCGCTTTCTGTAAGCGGTTTTCTTGCCTGCTTGTTTTCGTTGGTAAAAACACTTTTTACCATTGCATTTTTAATCTAAAAATGTTACAATATATACAGAAGAAAAACCAAAAACAAAACCAAAATACATGTCGCCTTCCGTTATTTTAATAACGCCTAAATTATACTTGCGAAGAGGAGTGGCTGGGTTAGCTCTCGGAGTTTTTTTGTTGAGTAGTATCTTGAATCCGTCTTTTGGTTTGGCGCAGGAACAAGCTGATAGCGGCCAATCGGCTGTTGCTGAAACAGCAGAAACTACCTTACCGGTTGGCACTGCCGAAGCGATAGAGGTTGCCTCACCGACCGAAACCGTTTTACCAGCCGAGAATGTGTTGCCGGCGGCTAGCGAAGAAACGGCTCCTGTTTTAGATGAGACTGGTCCCCTGCCGCTGCCTGACGCGGAAGAAACAGCGGGAGAAGCCATCGGCCAGATTAGTGATTACGACAGTTTTACTGAAACTTGGGATCAGGTAGATAAAGCTTTACCAGATGATAAGGAGCCAGCCGTAGAGGAAACAATCGGCCAAGTCAGTGACTTTGATGGCTTTGATAAAGCATTAGAAAAAGCAGAGGGAAAAGAACAAGCAGATAGTCAGTTAGATAAGCTATATCCAGATTTAGATTTATTGAATATAGAAGCACCGGAGGCGAAAGACGCAGAGGATACGGAGGATGTTGTTGACGGCGTTGCTGAAGTGGTGGGTGAAGGAGATCAAGAGGCAGAAGCTGTGGAAGAAATGGTGATTCCTACTGCTGATACGGAAACAACCGAACCGGATTTGGAAACTGTTGAGGACAACCCGGAGCCGGCTGATGTGCCGGAAGAAGCTAAAGAAGAAGTTAAAACAGTGGAAGAATTGGCGACAGAAAAGCTGGCTAAATCACGCGATATTACGGTCTCAGAAGAGATGACGGTAGCTACTGTCCCGCTGCCAAAAGAAGCAGAATCAAAAGTGCTAGCATGGCAAGACAGTCCTGATTTTTCGGCAGATAAGTCAGTTGGAGAAAACACAGAAGGAGTGGCACAGGGGAAAATCAAAGTTCTACTAGATAAGGACACCGATCAGGCGAAATTGATTTTTGCTGAAGATATCAGCTTGGCGTATGCCGAGATGAATCTCGATAATATCGAGCAGTATGTCGCGGCATTTATGGCGACTAATCCGGCTCTGTTTGGTATAAATCCAAGCAATTTGCGGCTGGGCCAAAAGAGCTTAAACAACGGCAAAATCTATCTTAACTACTACCAGTATTATCAAGGCTTGCCGGTTTTTTATCGCGGAATCAGTATGGTGGTGGCGACTAATGGTAAGCTTCTAAGTGTGGCCCTCGACTGCGCACCGCAGGTGGATCTTGACCTAAATCAGCAGGGATTGAGTGAAGAAGAAATCAGCCAGAAGGCGCAGTCTTATGTCAATTTTGACCCGCTGACCGATAAAATCACTGTTAACGGCCGGGTGATTTACCCGGAAGAGCTAGAAGATAAAACTTATAATTATCACTTAGCCTACGAAGTTAACACCCACAGCCGCGATCCGCTGGGCGACTTTATTTTCATTATGGACGCGGCCAGCGGTGAGCTGCTTACCAGCTACAACCGGTTAAGTTTATTTTCTGGCACGATCGCTGGTCAGATCACCGGCAGCGCCGATAATAAGCCGTTCGTGGATGTTACAGTCAGAGCGGGCGAAGAAGCGACTGGCACTGATGAAAACGGTGTATTTAATGTTTCCGCTGATAATTTTGGAGCTGCCTTAGAGAACAGTCATCTCAATGTGGGCAATGATGACCAAGCAGACGCGCTTTTAAGTGGGTCGGTCGGTAGCAGTGTTTTTTACTTTGACGACAGCAATTCTACCGAAGCTGAGCGCGACGCTTATTATCAGATCAATCGTGTTTATCGCTATTTCAAAGGCGTTTTTGGCTATGACCGTCTTGATATTCCCCTACCAGTGACAGTTTTCTCCCATGAAGTTGATGATGACTTCTGGGGCTGTGTCGCCTACTACGACCCAGCTGAGAAAAAAATCGAGCTAGGCCGTGGCGGCTGCGGCAACGGCAATTTTGCCCTGTCTGCTGACATTCTCATCCACGAATACATCCACGCCGTAGTCAACCAGATATACAGCTTACCCAATATCCCCGGTTCCGAGTCAGGAGCGATTAACGAAGGATTATCTGACTACTACGCCGCTTCCCTGAATAACGACAGCCAAGTTGGTGAAGATGCCTTGGCTACATCCAGAAATGTCGATAACAGCTTGAAAATCCCCGAGGATTGGACCGGCGAAATCCACCAAGATTCCCAGATATTCTCCGGCGCGCTTTGGGATATTCGCAAACAGCTGGGCGCTCTAGAAACCGACCGTTTGATATATAACGCCCTCTACGGCTACCGCCGCAATTTTGAGGACTTTATGTATCAGATGATCGTAGAAGATGACAATGACCAAGACCTGACCAACGGCACCCCGAATCTACAGTTAATTCTCGACAGCTTCTACACCCATGGTATCGGCCCAGGATTCGCGGGATTTGCCGGCGTACCCGAGCAGTTCATCCCCGAAGCCCCAGAACCAGGCGAAGGAGAGCTGATGGGGGCAGGGGCAGTACAGTGGACAGCAAATGGAGTGGTGATCGGTAATGCGGCTTATACACAACAAACTGCTGTGGAAATTCCTGATGGTTCCGGCGGTGCAATAATTGCGTGGGAAGAAAATCGCAGCGGCAACTGGGATATCTATGCTCAGAAGGTTAGCTCTGGCGGTGTGGCGGCATGGACTGCCAACGGTGTGGCTATCTGCACAGCGACTAGTACCCAACAATACCCCCAAATAGTTTCCGATGGCTCTGGCGGTGCAATCATTACATGGCATGATTTTCGTGGTACTGATTATGATATATATGCCCAACGGATCAATTCTACCGGTACAGCACAGTGGGCTGCCAACGGTGTGGTCATCAGTACAGCATCCAATACACAACAATACCCCCAAATGATTTCCGATGGCTCTGGCGGCGCTATTATCACATGGAAGGACGGGCGCGGCGGTACCTACGACATTTATGCTCAGCGGGTCAATTCTGCTGGCGCGGTGCAGTGGACTGCCAACGGTGTGGTCATTTGCGCAGCAGCTGATGCACAAGAATCCCCCTACATAGTTTCTGATGGTTCCAGCGGTGCAATCATTACATGGCAGGATTTCCGCAGTGGTACTGCTGATATATATGCTCAACGGATCAATTCTACTGGTGTGGTACAGTGGACTGCCGACGGTGTGGCTATCTGCACAGCGGCTGACACCCAAGGATTGTCTCAGTTGATTTCTGATGGGTCAGGCGGCGCAATCATTGCGTGGAGCGACTATCGTGGTGGTAACTGGGATGTATACGCTCAGCGGATCAATTCTACTGGTATAGTACAATGGGCTGCTAATGGGGTGGTGATAAGTAGCGCTGGTAGCATGCAATACAATGAACGACTTGTTTCTGACGGTTCTAACGGCGCTATTATAGTCTGGCAAGATAATCGTAATGGTACTGATTTTGATATCTATGCCCAGCGAGTAAATTCATCTGGTACGGTGCAGTGGACTGCCAACGGTGTAGCTGTATCTGTAGCCAGCAATGATCAAACTACGCCTCAGATCATTTCAGACGGGTCTAGTGGCGCGATCATCACATGGCAGGATTTCCGTGGCGGTACTTATTATGATATATATGCCCAACGAATCAATTCTTCTGGTACAGCACAGTGGGGAGCCAACGGTGTGGCTATCTGCACAGCGGCTAATAGCCAGTCGTTCCCCCTAATAGTTTCCGATGGGACAGGACCACCCAATGGCGCTATTATGGTCTGGTTGGATACTCGTAGCGGCAACTATGCTCACTATGCTGCACGGGTTGATTCAGTTGGCACTTTACAGTTCTCTAATGTAGTCATTTGTAATCCTTTTGATGAGCAAGGTACTCCTCAAATTGCTTCCGATGGTTCTGGTGGGTCTATTATGGTTTGGCAGGACTGGCGTAGCGGCAGTTGGGATATTTATGCCCAGCGGATCAATTCATCTGGTGCTGTGCAATGGACCGCCAACGGAGTAGTGATCAGTAATGCCGCTAATAATCAAATAAAGCCGCAGATAATTTCCGATGGATCTGGTGGAGCAATTATTACATGGGAGAGTGGTGGCGATATTTATGCTCAACGAGTCAACTCCTCCGGTACTGTTCAATGGACTGCTAATGGAGTAGCTATCTGCACAGCGGCTAGCTCTCAAGGAGACCCAGAATTAGTTTCTGATGGCTCTAGCGGTGCGATTATCACATGGATGGATTACCGTGGTGCTGCCTACGATATATATGCTCAGCGAGTTAATTCGGCTGGGGCCGTACAGTGGACGGCCAACGGAGTGGCAATCAGCACAGCAGCTAATTCCCAAAGTTATCCTCAAATAGTTTCTGATGGCTCTAGTGGCGCGATTATCACATGGATGGATTACCGTCCCGGCGCTACGACTGATGTTTACGCTCAACGAGTTAACTCGGCTGGTACTGTTCAATGGACGGCTGATGGTGTAGCTATATCTACAGCCAGTAATCTCCAATATTTTCCGCAAATTGTTTCCGATGGGGCTGGTGGCGCGATTATCACATGGGATGATTACCGCAGCGGCACTAGCTATGATGTTTACGCTCAGAAAATTAATGCTGCTGGTGCAGTACAGTGGACAGTTAACGGGTTGGTTATATCCACGGCAGCTAATCATCAATCATCCTCCGAAATAGCTTCTGATGGTTCTGGCGGAGCGATTATTGCATGGGGGGATACGCGCGGTGGTAGCGTTTCGGATATTTATGCCCAGAGGGTTAACTCGGCTGGTGCTGTACAGTGGACTGCCGACGGTGTAGCTGTATCTGTAGCCAGCAATGATCAAACTACGCCTCAAATTATTTCAGACGGGGCTGGCGGCGCTATCATCACATGGATGGATTTACGTGGCGGCGCTACTCAAGATATTTATGCTCAGCAGATTAATTCATCTGGTGCTGTACAGTGGACTGCCAATGGCGTAGCTATCTGCACAGCTAGTGATGAACAAGGTGCTCCTCAATTGGTTCTCGCTGATTCTCTGAGCGCTATCATCACATGGCGAGACAAGCGCAACAGTAACTATGATGTATATGCCCAAAAGATAACATGGGATCCTCCTGCGGCTGTCCCTACCAACGGCACCATCACCCCCTCCTCCGGCACATATTCATCTTTCACAGCCGATGGCGAGACAGTATATCGCTTCACCACTACCCACAGCGACGCTGATGGCTACGCCGACCTGGATTATGCTGAGCTTTTGATCAGCGATGTCAGCACGACTAAAGACGCCTATACAGGCACGAATGGTGTTTTTTACGGCAGATACGACCAAGACGACGATAAGTTTTATCTGCGAAATGCCGATAACACCGCTTGGCTGGACGCTTCGGCATCCGACCAAGAGCAAACTTACGCCAAACTAAAGTCAACATCAGAAGACTCATGCGCCAGCAACACCTGCACGCTTTATTGGGACATCGTGTTCAAAGGCGGGTGGGGCGAAACAGTAAATACATATCTAAATACAGTAGACGCTGGGGCGCAAACTCCCGGATTTGAAGACAAGGGTGATGCGACTATTTCCCGTACGCCAAATCCAGAACCGGCGGAAGTAGGGCTAGACTACCTCTCTGCCGGTTACGAGCAGTCATATTACGCCGATCTAGCCGACTTCACAGAGATAGACCCAGATAGCCACCTTGCCGCTGACACATATAACGGCATATCCATGACCGCGGGTAGCACCGCTTCTTGGGACGGCGCCGTGATATCAAACCGCAAATTCCCCCGCCAGACAGGCCTGACCGCTTATTTCAAGATCACTACTCCGGCCAGCATAGGGACGGCTAAAGACCGCTTCATGGTTGGCTGGGAAACAGACCAGACGGCCAGCGCGAACTATACAAACTTAGCTTACGGGCTTTATTTCGCCCAAGACGGTGGCCTAGGTGTGTATGAAAAAGGCAATAACCGAGGCGTTACAGGTTTTTCTTATCAGGTAAGCACCACATATGAGACCAGAGTACAGCTTGAAGACACAGGCGCGATATATTCAATCAAAGGCGGGGCATACACAGACTGGACGGTAGTGTATACCAGCAGCAATTATACCGATTCTCCTCTGCGTTTAGGTATTCATAGCTGTGGCGCTACCGGTAAGGTAAACAAAGTAGCTGTGTACAATGCCACTCAAGCCACCGAGTGGGATTTCCGCGGCACAGGCACATTTACTAATATGTATGAGATAGAAAACAATGGCGACCGCATTCAAAAAAACAACGGCGTGGTTCTATTGGGCGGTGATACTGACTGGTATAGCGCCCTGATATCCAAACAAAGCTTCACGCGCCGCGCTGGTGACACTGCCTACTTTAAAATCACGCCTACATCTGCCGTCAATTTGATGGTTGGCTGGGACATTGACCAGACGACCAACTCCCACTATAACCAATGCAAATATTGTATATACTTTATATCAAATAATACTTTCCAGGCGCGCGAAGATGGGGTAAGTCGTGGCGTTGTTGGTAGCGGCTATACTACCGGTAGTACTTATGAGCTCCGTTTTGTCCTCAAAGACGCTGGCGCCACATATCAGATCAAAGGCGGTAGCCAGTACGCCAACTGGACGACTCTCTACGACAGCACATACGATAGTACTGCCACGCTCCGTGTAGCTGTCCATCAGCGAGATATTACGGGCACCATATCGGAGATACGAGTTCTGTCCAAGCCAAATACTGCCTCTATAGAGCTGGATAGCGATAGTGGGACAAATCTCGGCTATGTGGATAGCAAGACTGCTGGTAGCGCTGTTTCTTCTTATGATTTGGACTTTTGGTCAAAGCTGTTTACCGGCTTTGATTATGACCTATTCATCAGCACAACCAGCACTGTATCCAAGCATTTCGACAAAAACTGGCAATATTTAATATCAGTAGGAAGTTTGGACGCTTATACTGGTGTAGTGTTGGATCCTATTCGTTCTGACCCGACTACAGCCACAGCTGTAGTTTATATACAGGATTGGAGTGGCAATGAAATCAACAAATACAACGTCACAAACAATGGCAGCACATGGGTTGAGCAAGCGTTTAGTTATAATTTGGGTTTTGCCGGCGATTACTGCCTCGGCATTACCACGGATGGTCGCTATCTTTACTGCAATCGTCGCACAGGAAGTGTTTACCGCTATCTAATTAATAGTGGTGACTTAACCGCTAAAGGCTATTTTACTCATGGTTCTGTCGGTGAAGGCGTTGTCTATCACGATGGTTATTTATATGTCGGTGTAGGAGCGGCTGAAACTTCCACCGATACGGTAAAAATATATGATGTGCGGCAGTGGGCCGACGGCAATACGGAGTGGAGCGAAGTAGAAGTGGGTTCCTTCAGTACGGCTGCCCAAACCGCTGATTTTGAGATGCTGGCGACCGATGGGCAATATCTTCATATTGTGAATGGCGGTGCCACCACAGTTTATCGCTACAAACTCCTGCCAAATTATACTTTGGAAAAGCAAGAAAGCCTGTCTGCTGCGCTTGCCGATAATTTCAACGATAACGAAATTAACACGGAAAAATGGATATATAACGGTGTTAGCGGTAGCGGTGACACAATCACTGAACAGAATAACCGACTAGAAGTTACATACAACGGCGCTAGCGCGCCCGGTACACAGTATAGAAGCAGGCAAATTGAAGGAGATTTTGTACTAGACATGGATCTGACCGTAGCTTCCGGCAGTGGCTGTCTGCTCTGGCTGGGAGACCTGAATGGGTCAGCCAGCAGCCGTGGCTATACCGTTTGCCGCTCTGGAACCAGCACAAGGATCTGGGAGCGCCATGCTAATGGCAGCTGGACCAGTATTTACTTTACTGACACAAGCTGGGACTTAAGCGAAATGCACCATTTCCGCATAGCTAAAGCCGGGAGTGCGTTTAAGTTTTACCAAAACGGTACCCTCCTACTTAGTAACTCCGCCGCCGCTCCGACAGAAGTTTATTTGATTACTGGATATTTCTGGAATGATGCGCAAGAAGATGCGGTCACAGAGTACTGGGACAATGTGCAGATATACAACCTCTCCGAGGACTTTGACAGCGATATGGGTATATGGACACAAAACGCTGTAGGCAGCATCACGGGCAGTATTTCTTCCAGCAAATATGTCATCACGGGAGCAACGGCTGATGGTAACTATGTTATTAACGACACGACAGACTCAGGCAATCAACATCAGGCGATCTCCAGCCTGCCTAGCGGCGACTATGTGGTCACATTTACTACTACTATGTCTGACACAGTCGGCAATCGCTACGGCCAAGGCGGTATTGCCCTGATAGACAGCACCGACGGGTCAAAGAGAATAGAGGTTTTCGCTGGTCTAGCTGATAAAGACACCGTAAATACTATTATCAAGAGAGAAGCTGTGGTTGGCTCTACCGCTGCATCGGTGCAGAGCACCGCCACTAGCGACACGGTTGACTGGAAGATCATCAAAAAGGGCTATATCGTCTCGGTATACCAAAACGGCGAGCTTCTAGCCCAAGATAAAGTCCTGGCTGTCCCCGACAAGCTGGCAATCGTTGCCGCTCAGTCGGCCAGCTTTGCCTTCGTTGACTCGGTTTTCCTTGATAATCTCCGAATCCAGTCTTTGAGCAGCTTTACGCCTGTTGACGGCATATTTGAAGACTTCAATGACAATACATTAAACGGCTGGGTAGACCATAGTGGCGTTTACAGCGCTACTACTGGCGATCTAAAAAGCACCAGTACTACTGGCGCTTGGCAAAAAGCCATCAATTACGATAGATCCTATAGCGATTTTATCTTTGAAGGTGATTACAAATTGCTAAATGCCGCCATGTACCCCGGTTTTATTTTCCGGCAGCAAGGGACTACTGGTGCCGATACTTCTCTCCTAGTTTATGGCAAAGAAGATGCCGACTACTGGCGGACATATGAGTTTGGCGGTGGTGGTCAGCTGGACAGTGTTTCCACCTCCGTTGGCTTAGATACCAATATCTGGCACCACTTCAAGATCAAAATGGTCAAAGACAGCATCAAATTTTGGGTGGACGGCCAGTTTATCATGGAAAGCATTTACCCCACTATTTACAGCAGTGGTTATATCGGCTTTATGCGCCATAGTGGCGGTGCCGAATTTGATAATATCAAAGTCACTCCTATTTTGGCCAAGAGCAGTAGCTTATATGAGGATAACGATGTGAGCGATACTCTAGCTCCGCCAGCAGTTAACGGCTTAGCGGCTAGCGCAGACAGTACTTCGCAGATTACATTGGGTTGGAGTGAATCAACTTACGATGTTAGTAGTGTGGCTCGTTACTCTACTGCAGCGGCCAACAATCTTGGTAAAATTATTGGCGAAAGCCAAGCCACAAATGTGGCTCTGGCTAGCGCTGGCACGACCGCTTCGGCCAGCTCAAGCTATGACGGCACATATATCCCCAGTAAAGCCATAGACAACGATACCAGCGAACTTTCCATGTGGGCTTCCCAAAACACCGGCTCCCCTAATTCTAGCGAATACATCACTCTTAATTTTAATCAGCCGCGCATTATCAACAAGATTAAAGTTTTGCCGCGCAATACCAGTAGTACTAGCAGGGAATATACTGGTCTGGCATTTAATATTCAAATAAGCAATGACGGTAGTAATTTCCGGCCGATCGGCTATCGGATAGATAGTGAATGGGATCAGGATTGGTCTACCTATTATTTTCCGCCAGTACAGACCAAGTACCTTAAAATAAACTTTACTAAAGCCGGCTGCAAAGATAACATCACTGCCTGCTATATTGAAATCGGCGAAATTGAAGCTTATGAGGCTGTTACTGAGGATGTCCCAGTCAACGCTGGCATGCGCGATTATGAAATAGCTGGTAGCGCCACCCAAATCCTCAATGGTACCTCCTATGTAAATAGCGGCTTATCGACCAATACCCAATACACATACCAAGTTGCCAGCAGAGACGGCAACGGCAATCGCGCTCCTTATGTCTCTGTATCCAAATATACGCTGGCCGCTGTGCCTAGCGCTCCGACAGTGAACGGTGCAGCCGCCACTACGCTCAATGTGACTATAAATGCCAATGGTAATCCTGCGGCTACCGAATTCGCGATTTATGAGGAAAGTACAGGTAAATATCTAGCCGCTGGCAAAACCCTAACTTCAGCTACGGAAGTCTGGCAGAATGCTGCCACATGGGGTTCGCCGATCACCGTCACTGGTCTGTCGGTTAACACCCAATATACTTTCAAAATTAAAGCCCGCAATGGCAACAATACAGAAACTGCTTTTTCTAGCACCACTGCCCTTTACACACTGGCCAATGTGCCTTCAGCGCCGACCGTCAGTAATGCCCAAAACACTACTCTGGATGTCGCAATCAATGAAAACGGCAATCCGGCCGGCACTGAATTTGCTATATATGTAAGCCCCGCCGTTGGCGGCAATAACTGGGTGCAAGCAAACGGATCGGTCGGCGCGTCTGAAATATGGCAAAATAAAGCCACGTGGGGAACAAAGACCGTCACGGGATTAGCTAACGCTACCGAATATACATTCCAGGTCAAAGCCCGCAACGGTAACAACACGGAGACATCACTTTCATCTGGCACAGCCAAGTACACCAACCGCGCTCCGAGCGTTGATCTGAATACAGATATGAGCAACGACCCTTCAGCTATGTACGGCGGCAAATCTTATACCATACATGTTGCCTATCACGACCAAGATGGTTATGCCAACATGAATAAAGCATGGTTTACTTTTGATAATGGCACTGACGACATTGTTTTAGAAGCTGACGCGGGTGCCGACGCCAGCGGCGTTTCTGCCACGATTCTTTCTGGCAGCGGTTATGTCACCTCCGCGACATATAACCGCAATAATTCCGGCAGCGATATGACAATCAGCTGGATGGTAACGCTGGACTGGGATTGGGTAGACTCAGCTGGCAGTATTGATCTCATCGCTTCATGCGAAGATGACACCAGCACATCCTCAGGCAACAGCACGAAGGACAAAAACGCTTCCTACGAAAAAGACTTGGTAGTTTATAGTGTTACTTATACTATGGGCGATGAAGAATACGATAGCAGTGCAGGCGACATTGTCGACGGCGACTGGCTGAAGGGCAGCGAGACATTGGCTGCCACTGGTACAGTTGTCTACCAAGGTACGACCAATGTCTATCCGCCAGTTGCTACAGCTATTCGAGCTCAGTTATGGGCTGATGGGTCTGATACGGGCGACAGTTATCAAGATGATCTAGACGTTAATGGTCAATTTCTTATCTCTGACTATACTCTGCCCGGATCTACGGATAGCAGCTATCAGCTGGATGTAAAGCTGGAGAATATTCCTAGCGGTGGCTCCGAAGTAGACGCGTCTATATCAGCCTCTTTGCCATGGACCGCTAATGGCAAAGCAATATCTAGCGCAGCCGATATTCAAGAAAATCACCAGATTGCTTCTGATGGCTCTGGCGGCGCAATTATCGTCTGGGAAGACTATAGATCAGGTAGCAGCGATGATATTTATGCTCAGCGAGTTGATGCCAGCGGTGTTGCCCAGTGGGCAGCCGACGGTATCGTTATCAGCTCGGCTACTGGCAACCAGGTAACTCCGCAAATTATCTCTGATGGCTCTGGCGGCGCGATTATAGTCTGGCGCGATGGCCGCAATGGTAATAACGATATATATGCCCAGCGGATAAATGCCGCCGGTGCGGAACAATGGACGGCTGGTGGTGTGGAGATTTGTATAGAGGCTGGCGCCCAAAGTATTCCCCAATTAACATCTGACGGTGCTGGTGGCGCGATCATTGCTTGGGAAGATTGGAGGTCCGGCAGCTCCTGGGATATTTATACCCAAAAAGTTAATTCCGTTGGCGCTACTCAGTGGACAGCTGGCGGCGTAGCTATATCAGTAGTTGCTCTTCACCAGCAGAAAGCACAGATTATCTCTGACGGCTCTGGTGGCGCGATTATCACCTGGGAAGATCACAGAACCGTCACTGGCGATATTTATGCTCAAAAAATCAATTCTGCTGGTGCGGTGCAATGGACGGCTGATGGGATGGCAGTTTGCGATAATACCAACAATCAAACAGTCCCCCAGATTGCTTCCGACAGTGCTGGCGGCGCTATTATCGCCTGGCAAGACAACCGCAATGGCAATAACGATGTTTATGCTCAGCGGGTCAGCAGTAACGGTGTTGCCCAATGGGCTGACGATGGGATAGCTGTTGTCTCAGCTGCTCAGGCTCAAAGTAACCCCAAAATCGTGTCTGACATTGCTGGCGGCGCTATTATCACATGGGAAGACTGGAGGTCCGGTAGTTCCTGGGATATTTATACCCAGAAAATTAATGCAGCCGGTGCTGCTCAGTGGACCGCTGACGGTGTGGCGACTTGCACGGCTGCTAACCATCAACAAAGCCCTGATATTGCTTCTGACGGTTCTGGTGGTGCTATTATCGCCTGGCATGATGCGCGCGGCGCCAACAAAGATATTTATGCCCAACATATGAGTTCCGGAGGGACTGTGCAGTGGACTGCTGATGGCGAAGCTGTCAGTGCGGCCGGCAATGTCCAACAAATTCCACAAATCATTGATGTTGGCAGCAACAGTGCGGCGATCGTCTGGCAGGATTTGCGCTCAGATGCTCTCGGCGACATCTACGCTCAAAAAATTACTCAGGTAGAGACTGGCGCGGTGCCTATTACTGCCAAAGTCGACGCTGACACGCCCGCTATCTCTTCAATAGACATGCCGCCGAATTCCATCACATCGTCTCGCAGACCGACCATGAAAGTGTTTTACAGCGACAGCGATTCAGGTATAGACACCAACAACACTTTGTTTGGTGAAGACGAGGTAGAGATTACCGACGGCGTAACAAAAACCGCTTCTAGTATCATATGGAATCCGACGGGTGATTTGGCTTACGGCAAACATCCTTTTGGGACTATGGTTTGCGACGCTGTAAGCAACTGTAATTTTGATTATGCGGTTGCCGATGCCTGGGATGTCTGGGTCGATAATTTCACCGTTAGTATCAATGCGGCTACGACCAACATTGCTTTGGATGGCCTGACCAATGATGCTACTTCCGATGTTAACACGATGGTCACTATTACCACCTATGGTGCCGAGGTTGATGTCAAAGCTTGGAAGAATGGTCTACTCGCGCACAGTGGCTATGGAGCGCTAACTGTTGACGACTGGAACGGATCTGACGGTTATGGCTACAGTAAGCAGACCAGCACAGATGGCGGTGGCAGCTGGAGCGGATTTGGTGCTTACGGCTCTATGGCCAATAGCGGCTCTTATACCACTGTCCACACATTTGCTGCGCTCGGCACACCATCTGACACGCTGAAAACATACAAAGTAGAAGTCAAATATCGGGTCAAAGATGCCTTTACACTTCAGGCCGGAGCATACACCAACACTCCTGATTATATTATTACGCCGACTTATTAACACATCGTATTGCGATGTAGCCGAGGATGATCATCCTCGGCTACCACAAAAGAAAGCGAGGTCGTGTGATCTCGCCTCCAACCACAGGAATCAAGTAGGCTTTAAGAAGCCATTAAAATAATAACCGAAGCCTTGTAGGTCGAAAGGCTTCGACCGAAAAACAAAAAGTAAACAATTTAACCAAAAACAAAATGCGAAAAATACTCGCAAAAATCACAGCTCTGGTCTTTACTCTGACCTTCGTGCTTGGGGCGGCTGTGGCTCCAGCTTCTGCTGCTACTCTGACCGGCGCTAAGGATGTGATCTCTAGCTCTGTTCCATCAGCTGCTGGGGTTTCCCACACGGTCACATTCAACATCCCCGCTACAGGTGTCTCTTTGCCAGTTGCCACGGCTAAAATCCAGCTATCCACTGCTAACTTTGCTTTTGCTGATGGTACTGTCGTGCTGAATACTGTAGGGCCTAGCGACAACGTTGTCATAGCTAGCAATATTATCACCCTTGATGGTGATGTATTGGTAAATGGTGATACAGACGCTGGCAGTCTCCTCTTCATCACAGGCCTGACGGCCACCAACCCGGTTGCTGGCACTTACAGTATCATCGTTAAGACCGACCCAAATGGCGACGGTACCTATACTGATGGCGACAGTGTCACTGTGATGGTGCAGATCGTTGATTCCGTAGCTGTGACTGCTTCCGTCGCGTCTACATTTAGCTTCTCGATCGCTGATGAAGGCGATGGTGAAGGTTCAGTAGGCACCGAGATCGCTTTGGGCGCTTTGAATACCGGCGCTGTAGCCAAAGACGGTAATGATCTGACAATTTCTACTAACGCAGCCAATGGCTATGCGGTTACTGTCAAAGAAACCCAACAGATGCAAACACCTGCTGCTGTCACTCTCGCTCGAGTTGCTGGTAATAATACCAATGTGGTTGCCGGTACTGAAGGATATGGTATCTCTACGGAGATCCAAGCGCAAGGCAGCGCTGGCAGCGCTACCACTGTTGAGACGGGCGTATTCGCTGTAGCTGACGATGATATCGTTGACACCACGGCTGATGAGATCGTCTCTGCTCCCGGCCCAGTCGCCAACGCGATTATGGAAGTGATGTTCAAAGTCGGCATTTCTGGCCTGACCGATTCTGGCGACTACAGCACTTCGCTTATTTATGTAGCCACTCCTCAATTCTAAAAAGGAAGACATTTTGCTTCGGTCTCTACTCCAAAAAACAGAGGCCGAAGCGGCAATGTTTTTCTATTGCTCTTTAACATAGATGTTTGCTAAAATATGCCCAAATGATTAAAAAAATCCAGATGCGCAAAATAACTACTTATCTTCTTGCAATTGCCATAATCATAGGCATGATTAGCAGTGTCTCTGCTGCCGAGGGCTTCCGTATCTCACCAGTCCGTTTCGACGAAGAGATCGACCCTGGCGCTAGTATTAGTCGCCAGATTGAGATCACTAATTCTGGCAATTCCCCGGTAACAACAGAAATTTTAGTGCAAGACTTTGTGGCCAAAGACGAAAGCGGCAAGCAGGTTTATGTGGAGCCAACTGGCAATGAGGCTTGGGCGATGGACAAGTGGGTGGAGTTTACCAGCAGAGAGTTTGATCTAGCGGCCGGTGAAACTAAAAAGCTGGATTTCAAAATCAATGTGCCAGCTGATGCCGAACCGGGTGGCCACTATGGCACGATCTTCTTCCAGCCCAAAATGACTGAAGGTGGTAATATTGGCGCTTACCCGCGTGTAGGGGCGCTGCTCCTAATCAAAGTAAAGGGCAATATTACCGAGCATGCTAGTGTAGAATCATTTGAGCTGCCTGCGGAAAATATCACCAACGACGCAGTCACTTTTGTCACGAGGATTAAAAACAATGGCAATGTGCATATCTTGCCGACCGGCCGTATCGAGCTTTATGACGAGACTGGCAAGCTTCTAGAGAATGTTGGGCAAGAGCCAGTGCTGGACGGACAGGGCAATATCGTCTCTTACCGCCAGGTTAACTATCTTCCCTTCAATATAGAAGGCGGCCGTGCTCTACCCGGGCAGATCCGCCGCTATGAGACTATTTGGCAGCGAGAAGGAAGTGGTGGCAAGATCAAAGCAGAGCTGAAAGCAAGCTATGGCGACAGCCCGCAAGATCTGCAGGGAGAAATAAAGTTTGATATCAAGGAAGATGTGGCTATCTCTAAGTTTACTAGCGACAAAGAGTTTTATCTGGCAGCTCCCATTAATTTCTCGATGACGGTGAAAAATCAGGGTAATATCGATATTTTGCCGCAGGCTCAGGTTATTCTTTATAATCTATTTGGCGCCAAGAAAGCAGAAATCAATCTGGATGTCCAAAAGGTAATGCGCGATTATCTATTAGCTAAGGGGGTGACAGCCGATGAGAAGAAACCGATTTATTTGCGCCGGGGAGAAGAAGTTGTTCTCCAAGCTAACTACGACAAGCTACCATTCGGTCTTTATACCGCTTCCTTGTTTGTCCAAAATGGCGATAAGGGCGCTACCGTAGAAAGACAAATAAGGTTTTATGGCGCTTCCTCTGCCCAATTGTTAATCACACTGATTGTCTTGATCCTGATAATCCTGATTATTATTCTAATTATCAGCAAATACCGTCGCATGAAGAAGATGCTAAAAGCGCTTAAGAGCAACCCAGAAGCTGCTATCCTGCAACATCAGGTAAAGCCAGAAGTCAAAGAAGAATCAGAAGTTGTCCCCCTGTCGCCTGAAGTAGATATAGATGAGGGCGACAGCGAAGAAGAAAGTGACATCGACATCGAAACCTAAAATCAAAAAGTTTAAATATAGCCATGAAGCAGAACCACGAAGCAGAATCACGAAGTAGAACAAGTTCACTTCATGATAAATAAATTCGCTTCATGACAAGCAAGTTCGCTTCATGGCACGCCAAAAATAAAAACAAAAAATGTCTGAACTTTTCAAAAAAATAACGAGTACTATCATAACCGGGAGTTTATGCTTCTGGGGTTTTGGCAGTGCGTTTTTGGCTTTGGCTGCTCCAGAAGATCCGATTCAAGAGACAGTCGGCGTCAGTGCTACTGTGCCTTCTAATGCGCCGGCTGACGCTACCAATTTTCAGGCGGTGGCTGGCGACGGCAGAGTTTATCTGAAATGGGTTAAAAGCATTTCGCCTGACCTGGACGACCAGAAGCTATACCAGAGCGATGATGGCGGGCAGACCTACGGTGCTGGCACTAATCTAGGCACGGCTCCGCAGTCAGTGATTGTTAACGGGCTGACTAACGGTGCAGTTTATTGGTTCAAATTAACCAGCCTTGATGATATTCCAAATGAAAGCGCTGGCGTTTTAGTTTCTATTATTCCATCGACCAGCAGTCAGTCGAATGACTCTGACGGTGACGGTTTATCTGACGATGAGGAGATGGACCAAGGCACCGACCCATTAGATCCTGACAGCGACGACGATGGGCTGACCGATGGTGAAGAAATTGATTTAGGCACTGATCCACTTGACCCTGATAGCGACGACGATGGTATTTCCGATGGCGGCGAGGTTAACTCTGGTACTGATCCCAATGATCCGCTAGATACTCCTGCCGATTTGGATAGTGACGGCATGGACGACGCATGGGAAACCGAGCATGGTGTCGATGATCCCAATGCTGACCCCGATGACGATGGTTTAACTAACCTAGAAGAATATAACAATGACACTGACCCTAATAACCCAGATAGCGATGGCGATGGTATAAATGATGGGGATGAGGTTGGCAGTGGCATGGATCCTAACGACCCTAACGATGCTGGCCAAGACAGCGATAATGACGGTGTCTCTGATGGCGATGAGGTTCAAAACGGCACTGACCCTTATGACCCAGATAGCGACGACGATGGTCTGACCGACGGCGAGGAAGACGATTTAGACACTGATCCACTTGACCCTGATACCGACAATGATGGAGTCAGCGATGGCGGAGAAGTGATATCCGGTACCGACCCGACTGACCCAACCGATACGCCTCCCGATGGCGACGGTGATGGTATGGACGACGACTGGGAAGAATATGTGGGGTTAGATCCTAATGACCCGGCTGATGCAGATTTGGATAGCGACGGCGATGGCCTGACCAATTTAGAAGAGTATTACTATAATACCGATCCATTTAATCCCGACACGGATGGTGATGGTATTCCCGATGGTGAAGAAGTGCAAAATGGCACCGATCCGGGTGATTGCGGGTTTGGGCAAGGCCCACCTCCGCCGCCAGCTCCGCTGGTAGCAGGTGGTGGTGGCAGCTCTCCCCCGCCTCCGTCTTCACCTCCAGCTGATGAGGAAAGCGATATTGCTAGCAGCACATCTAACCCCAGCAGCGATACAGCCCCGGCACAAGCAGATACGCCAGCCCCACAAGATACTCCGCCACCTCCACCTTCACCAGAATCAGAAGAAGTTACATCTTCTGCTACCGACCAGCCGCAAGCGCCTGCTCCAGAGGAAGATCTTAATGGTCTTTTTGATCAGCTATTAGCTAATAATCAAAACCAGTCGATAGTTACTCAGCGGGAAATCCATACCACTGCTGACACATCACCATTGCTTTACGGGTTTGTAGAAGCCGGACAAAAAGTGGTTTTAGAAGAAGTGGTGGGTAGCCAGATAATTACCATGGGCGAGCAGCTAGCCGATCTAAACGGTGGCTACTTATTTGATAATATCCATCTCGCCGAGGGTCTGCATATGATGCGCGCTAGTATCTACGATGGTGACGAATTGGTTTTTCAGCAAGATCTGCCTATCATCAATGTTGATTTGAGCATAGTTCAGCCAGCTCCATCTGTCAGTGGTCTCGCCAACAGTGGGACCAATAGCGACCAAGTTCCGGTAGTCGCTGACGGTATCCCTGTGCTAAGCGGCAAGGTAAACATGGAAACTATCGATCCGCAGACGCAATTAGTTCAGGTGGTGGCTCTTTGGCAGAGCAGTCTGCAAGTAGAGAAAAAAGTAATCAGCTTAGCTGATCTTCAGGCCAGCGGCGGAGAATTTCAGATATCTCCCACTGGTGAGCTAGCAGAAGGACAGCACAAAGTAGCTTTCTTTACCATCACTGACCGTGGTATCCGCAGCCCGGCTGCTCGCTTAAGTTTCGAAGTAGATCTCGATTTTGTGCCAACCGCCCAAGCCAGTTTATCGCCCGGCGAAGAAGGAGAAACGGGTAATGATCTCTACGCTACCGTATTTGGCCGCGGCAGCCTGATGATATTTGTGATCGTTATTCTACTAGGGCTCTTTGGAGCCGGTGGTTATCTGTGGCATACGAAGCGGAAACAGTAAGCAGGGGGAACAGGTTGCTGGGGAACCGGGTTGTCGGTGGGTTTTTTGGAGTTCCTGTTGACGGATTAGCTTAAAAAAATCAGGGGTTTGTGGCTAAGATCAGCCAAAGTTGACTAAAAGACTTAGAAAAAATTCTGTCACACGGGTTTTTCGAGAGAGAGTTTCTTGTTAATTTGGCGTCGACGTTTGCTGGCGGGTAGGAGAACCTGACAGCACAGGAATACTGTTTGTAGCCAAGGATGATCATCCTCGGCTACGCAGATGGGGATGCTGGCGCCTCATCTACAATATTATTGATAGATTTTTAATGATCATGTCCCAATTTTGTGGTTTTTTGGAAACAATTTTGCTAATATGGAAGCGCCGGAGAATAATGGTGAAAATTGGTGGGGAGACCAGGGCAAAATTCGTCCCGGTCTCCCACACTATTCAATTACTGCTTAGCTCTTTCTGTTGATCAGCCACTCCGTGAAAGTGGCTAACAGAAGAACCAACAACAAAAACCATTCTTTCTCCGGCATTTTCTTTCACCTCCTTTTTTATATAGGATTTTGCCATGTCAGCTATTCTGGCAAACAAAAAAGCAATCCAAAAAATGGATTGCCCTATTACACAATCGCGGCTGACCCTTTCGTCCAGCGGGGATTTTCAATCAGGTATTTTAATGATCATGTTCTAATTTCAGTATAGACGACCAGCTAGAAGCTTGTCAAGTGAAAAGTGATGATTACGAATAATAAATTTGATCATAGGAGGTGGGAGATGAGTGGGCTGCTAGGATATAGCTTGGTTCTTGAATATGGCTGAGTATCAGCCTGATACCATGTTCATATAAGTCATACCCCCTCACCTAGCCTCTCCCCTTCGGGGAGAGGAATAAAAATCGGGGATGACACATCGCTTTGTTCGGCAGCAAACCGTATATCGGCTGCTTGGCGAACAACCCAAACATTTAGGTTCAATCTACAAGATTGAACCAATGGGTGAGGGTATATGACAAAGAAGGCGCGAGTGGCTATTCGCGCCTGCAGGGGAGATGGAAATGGTTAGCGATGGGGACGAAGGCGGGGTCACTTGACGGGCTCGGCCATACGACAAACTCAGGGCTCGCCTACCGGATATGACAGAATATTGAGCAATCTGGTTTTTTCTGTTATACCTGCTTTATCCTTATAATCCTTATCCTTGCTATTCCGCTCTCCTGATGTCTGCTCCCAGCTTTCTTAGCTTCTCATCTAGTCTCTCATATCCCCGATCAATGTAATTGATATTGACCACTTCTGTTTCCCCGCTGGCGATCAAGCCGGCCAACACCATAGCCGCGCCTGCCCGCAGGTCGTAGGAAGTAACAGTAGCGCCTTTGAGGTTGGCGGGACCAACGACAAGCGCTTGGTGAGGATTATATACTTCGATTCTGGCGCCCATTTTCTCCAGCTCAAACAGATAGCTCAGCCGATCCTCAAACAGCGTCTCAAATATCTTGGATATGCCGTCGCATTGCGTTAATAATACGCCAAACGGTGCCTGCAAATCCGTTGGAAAGCCCGGATAAGTGCGAGTATCCAGCTTTTTGATTGCCTTAAAAGACTTTGGCTGCTTAAAAAATCTGACGCCATCCTTTGTCAGCTCAAAATTAGCACCGGTTTCTCGCAGCCGGTTAAAGAAAGCGTCCATCTGATCAATGTCGAATCCTTTGATAGTCACATCTCCTTTAGTGATCACGGCAGCAATCGCCATTGTTCCCGCCTCGAT
>Ga0265297_10003606_pt1 | contig 27546 bp, 27 predicted proteins | sample Munlanlwell13791_FD_192502 | JGI IMG/M metagenome (GOLD analysis project Ga0265297, IMG submission 192502) | Leachate microbial communities from a municipal landfill in Southern Ontario, Canada - Leachate well 137-91 | ecosystem: Engineered > Solid waste > Landfill > Unclassified | place...
TTTGGAAAAAATGGAAACTGATTCTTCATATTATAAATTTTGGCTCGAAGCATTTTCTAGGCAGGGAATTGAAAATTTAATTATAGGACGCAGTATTCCATTTCTAAATAGTAGATTGCAATATTATTTGACAAAATTGAATTGTGGTTTTAACGTTATGCTTCAAAATACAGATTATACTCAGAAAGGTGAAGAACGTAATAAATTAAGTTGCAAGATATATCGTGATGGAGATAAGAATAAAGAAACAAAATTCGTTAAACTTAGTGGTGGAGAGAAAAGAATAATTGATATAGCAATGATGTTTTCGTTATATGATCTTGCATTATCAAGATCGAATCTAATTTCTAACGTAATATTTTTTGATGAGGTATTTGATAATCTCGATGATGATAATGGAACTAACGCAGTTAAATTGATGAAAGATTTCAGTGAGGAAAAATCTTGTTATTTGATAACACATAATACATTTTGGAAATCCCAAGATTATGATGAAATAATAGATGTTGATTAGGAGAAAGTGGAATGTATATTGATTCTTGGTTGCATGTAAATAAATCCGAGATTACTAGGGATGAATATAAATTTATTACCGATTCTTTAACTAGATTGGATTTTGAATTTGTAACATCCAAAGCAAAAACTGTTAAGTTATACGGTGAAACATCAAAAGAATTATTATTACCAAGAAATTTTATAGTTAAGCCGGATATTGAAAACAATTCAATTGATGGTGAAAATATTATGATGGGCGATACTGTTATTTTTAGAAATGAAATTCAAAAAAATGCGGTTGACTTTATAATCAAAAATAATTGTTGCATAATAAAATGTCCTCCAGGATTTGGAAAAACTGTTGTTGCTATTAAATCAATAAGTATGTTAAAGAAAAAGGCATTAATTTTTGTAGATCAATTATCATTGGCTGACCAGTGGATAGAAAGATTTATACAACATTCCGATTTAAAAGAAGATGACATTGGGATTCTTGATAAAAAAATGTGTCTTGATTTTCCAATTATAATTTCAACTGTTCAAAGTTTTTTGGCAAAAATAAGAAAAGATGAAAATAAATTTGATGAATTAATGAAAAATTCTAATTTTGGTGTAACATTTTTTGATGAAGTTCATTGTATAATAGGACCAGAAACATTCACTACTGTTTGTGGAAAATGTTATTCAAAACGACTCATAGGTATGAGTGCCACACCATATAAAAATTTATATAGAGAAATAGCTATTAAATCCTGGCTAAGCAACAATATATTTTCTCATGGTATATATGAGCTGAAACCAATTATAAAAGTTATAAAATTTAAATCAAAATTTGATAGTAATTATAGAAAATATATCATGTGGCGTGGTAAATTTGATAAGAGAAAATATTATAGACAATTATTAAAAAGAACGGATTATATAAATATGGTGTCATCCTTATTGAAAAATGCATATGATAAAAATAGAAAAATACTTGTATTATCTGGATTAAAAAATGAATATTTAAAAACAATAAGAACAATTTTAATTGAAAAATATGAGATTGATGAATCAGAAATAGGATTATTTATTTCCAAAGCAAGTAGGGATGAATTAAAGAAAAAAATAATACTTTCTAATTATACTATGTGCTATAAGGGAATTGATGAAAGTTCTATAGACACTTTATTATTTTTGTCATCGGTGGTGAGTCCCACATATATTGAGCAATCAATTGGAAGAATATTAAGAATAGATAAAAATAAACAAAGTCCGGTCGTTATAGATTTCTTGGATACTAACTTTCTAGAACTAGAAAATGAATGGAAACTACGGAATGAATTCTATAAATTCAATGGATTTGAGGTAGAATGCCCGTAGAAGGGAGGATTATTGAAAATTTTAATAGGAGGGCTTGGAACTTTAGGTTCTAATTTTTTATTTACACTTTTGAAGACAAATAACTTAATAGAAGATTGGGATCTCACTCTGGTTGATTACGATATCATAAGCGATGATGACTTAAAATACACATGGTATTCAAATATAAATAAATCAAAAATCGTGGAATGTGTTAGGTTAATTTATAAAATTCATAATAGAAAAATAAGTATTATTGATTTCTTTAATGGGAAATTAGAACATTATATAAATGATAATAAATTTGATGTTGTTTTGGATTTTAGAGACGTAAATAGTGATATAGAAAATATAAGCTATAATCTTTATTATAAGTGCTTTCTCAATCATGATTACGGGATACTTTTAAATGATGTTGATTATTCCAAATTTAGGTATAACCCAAAAGAATATGATACGAAACCAGAATTACATTGCGCTGTAAAATTTTGTAAAAATCTGATAGATTTGATAGACGGGCGCAAGAAAATAAATTCATTTTTAATTGATTTTAAAGATATGTCTCATCATGATTTAATATGGGGGAAAAATGGAAAAATTATCGACATTGAATCACAACATAATGTATAATTACACGGATGAAATAGAGACACATACTATAATCCACGTTCCACCTTGGATGGATGAGATTTATGATCTTCTAGGAGTAGAGGAAAAAAGTTTAGTAAAGTGTGATGAAATTGTCACTTCCTTACCAAAAGAAGAAGTTAAAAAATTGTTAAGTGAAAAAACTAGCGGACAGTATATTGTCAGTGAGAAGGATAATCATCTGTATATTTTAAATATGTCTGCTTAATTTTAGGTGGAGGGTATGTTTGAGTATAGAAAAAATACCACTAGATTTGTCCGAAGATACGATTGTAACTTATAATGATAAAAGTTGTAAACTAAAGACCCTGAGTCAAACTGACACCTTTGCAGCTGGGTTATTAAATATTGGAAATTTTTATTTTTTGAAAGTCAATAAAAGCAGTAAAAGTCTGATAAACTTAATTGGTAAAAGTAAATTTATCACATTGAATACACGATCAAATTTATATGCTGGGTTGTGTATTTTTGAAAATGACTTAATATTTGAAAATTTAAAAAACTATATGGGATTTGGATTTATATTTACAAAAGATTTTTATGTGCCAAAACATGATTGGTTAAAATTGATAACAGGAATGCTCTTAAAAACAAAGGAAGGATTGTTGATTAAGGATTGGAGAGAAATATGTTCGTTGCAATTGAAAAAGTAAAATTTAAAGAATTGAATGATTATATTGAAAAAAATTCACATAGAGTTAATGTCAATGGAAATATAATTGATATCCATGGAGATTGGTTCATTTATTTTGTAAATACATCAACCGGTCTATATTATGTTGTTAACAGATATAATATTAGGCATGTGAGAATAGATACTCTGAGAAATATAGTTACTATAGAAAAAGGATATCATCCATCCACGCATAAACTAAGCACAATAAAAAACCAAGTTCCAGTTTCTAGTCAGATTTGGATGTATAAAGATGATATTAATAAATTTGCGAATATGATTCTGTTTGATCTTTTGCTTTTTAGGCCGGAGACATCATGGGATCATCAAACTTATTATATTGAAGGAGATACAGCTACATTCTATTAAGGAGGGAGGTAAAATTTGAAATTACTAGATATAGAACGATATAGTGAAAAACTTATAGAAGTCACTTCTAGCAAAGTTTTAAAAACTCAAAATATGTTTCATTCACAAGGAATATTTTCCGAGCAAATATTTGGCCCAATACGAGATTATACTTGTCAGTGTAGAATAAAAAATACAACAGATGTCAATAAGGTATGCCCAACTTGTGGTGTTAAATATGCATCTAGTATTATTAGACGAAGATCTGTTGCAACAATAAAGTTGCCTTGCAATGTTCTCCATCCTATGATTTATTTATCGATGAAACAAAAGACAGATAGATTTAATAAAATGATGGGAAGAATATTAACAGGATACACGTTTTACGAAATAGTTGATGGTAAATTTGTTGAAAAACCTTGTGATGAGGAAATGAAAATAGATGACTTATATAAATTAATAGAAGAAATGGCAAAAATATTTGTTCCTGAAATATATGAAGTCATGATGAATAAGTTTGGAAATATATTCACTAAAAATGTGTTGGTTATTCCACCAGATCTTAGACCAGTGGTAGTAACCAATAAAGAATTAGCAATGGATTCATTAAATTATATTTATCAGCATATCTTAATAAAGAAAGAGCAATACAATAAATTCATCCAACCAGAGAGTACAAAAATATTTAATTATGATTTCGTATTAGGGCTATGGTATGATGTTTACAGCGCATATGAGCATTGCGGAGAATATATAAACGGTGATAAAGATAAATTAATGAGGAATAATTTATTAGGGAAAAGAATAGATTTTTCCGGTAGATCGACGATTGTGGTTGACCCAACTCTCGGATTAGATCAGGCCGGGATTTCTGATAAATTATTGGTTCCATTATTTAAACCAGAATTAATAAATGCTTTATTGGAAAAAAGAATATGTGTAACATCTCAAGAGGCAAATGAACTATTAGAAAAACATATTTCAGATCAAACAAATTTACATGATTTTATTAAGAAAACATGTGATAATAAAATAATTATATTGAATAGACAACCAACATTGCATAGAATGGGAATGTTCGCATTTAAGGTAGTCACCAAAAATACTCTCGCAATACACATTAACCCATTAATATGTGCGCCGTACAACGCAGACTTCGACGGAGACCAAATGGCAGTCTATAGGCCACTCACAAATGATGCCACTGTAGAGTGCATTGATAAGATGCTTCCGTCTAAGAATTTATTAAGTGTTTCTGATACAAATTTTAATTTCTCACCGAGCCAATCTATGGTTTATGGTGTTTATATTCTGACACAGAGTGATAAAGAATATGACTTCAATGAAGAATGTGAACATGAAGGAATTAAAACAACCAAAGGGAGAGTTGAGTTCAATAAGATTTTTCCAAAAGATTATCCATTTATAAATGAAGCAATGGATAGGAAAAAAATAAAAAATATATTGTATGATTTGAGCATGAAATATGATTCTGAAACCGTTGCAGATATTTGTGGAAAAATAAAAGATATGGGGTTTGAATATAGTACTTATTATCCAGTAGATGTAAATTTAGATAATTTTGTTATTCCTGAAATTACAAATGAATTTAAAGAAAAAGAAATATTTAATAGTGATAATCCTAGCGTAAATATCGGAAATGAAGAGAGATATGTCAATTCTATTAAAGAAAAATTTAAATTATCAAAGCTAATCAAATCATCTGCAAGAGGAGATTGGTTACAAGCCAAACAAATATTCTGCTCAAGAGGGCATGTTTCAGATTATAAAGGAAACTTCATAAAAACACCAATTACCCATAGTTTAATTGATGGGTTAACATCCTATGAACATTTCTTGTCTTGTTATGGAACTCGCAAGGGTCTAATTGATACAGCAGAAAATACTGCTAAAGCCGGATACCTAACCAGACAATTAATTTATGCAATGTCAAGCATAGAACTTGATTATAATAACGAGGATTGTGGTTCAACCGAAGGTGTTCAAATAGTTATTACTCCAAAAATATTAAATCATTTATATGGCAGATATATTGTTGATGAAGACAAAAAATCAAGATTAGTTTGTAAAGATGATATTGGAAAAACTGTTATATTAAGATCCCCGATAAGATGCAAAGGAAAAGATATATGTAAGACATGCTATGGAAAATTGAGTGATATTGCTAGAAGCAGATACGTTGGATTTATATCTGCACAAGCAATAGGAGAAATTAACACACAGCATGTTTTGAGAACTTTCCATATATCTGGTGCAGCTATTGTAAAAGATGGGTCTAAAACACAAGAAGACATCGTTACAGACATGAAAAGAGTAAATGATGCGCTATCCGGAAAATGTGATGACTATAGAGAGATGCTTGAAATATTAATGAAAGTGTATGGGTCTTATTCCAATATTCAAATGATTCACGTTGAATTATTAATATCCCAGTTATTATGGTCATATGTTGATAATAAAATCACACAATGGAGAAAGTTAGAATCAAGCGTCGAGTATAAACCGGTTAGCAAGATAGTATGTATTGGATTGCAGTCACCACTGCTTGCATTTGCATTTAGTCCAGGTAGAACAAATTTCTATGAAATTTTAAGAAATCCAAATTACAATAATATCTTATTAAAATTTATGTTTAATCGTTTTGAAAATATAGATGGCAAAGGAGGAATATAAATGATTTATAATTTTAGAAATCCATCCTTCATAGATAAAGCCTTTGTCTATAAAGAAAAAGAAATCGAAAATATTGAAAAAACTATTGGACTTGTTGTAGAGAATCTGAGAACCATTCCAGGGATTATAGAAGCAAATATTGTCGAGGGTGAAGAATATAAACGAAAAGTCAAAGTAATTAAAGGCACATTAGAAAAGTGTACTAAAATTAATATTAAATTTAATAGCAGTTCAAATACAAAAGTCTTAAATTATGATATTGACGTTATATACCCAATCCCAGAAAAAACTACACTTGAATTTGTTATTAATGGTGTTTATAGACATCCGTTGTTTCAGTTGATAGATACAGTGGTGATGTCAAAGGGTGTTATAAGAATTATAGGCACCATTTTAACCGTTCATTTTCATACCATAAAAGGATTTGCTGGTATATCAGATAAGAGTACACATATGGGAAATATAATGAGCTATTTTTATGATTTAGAATGGTTTCTAAATAAGTGTAATCATAAAATAGATAATATAGTTTCCAAAACATCTGGTGTGACTCTTGGTGATAGATTAAAAATAGAAAAGATAAATCCTGATATTCCTGATTTTGATCAGATGATGGAAGGATTTCTATCACAAAAAATGAACAATAAAGTAAAGTTCAACACCAAAGAATTCTGGTATGATATGTCAAATTCTTACAAATACAAAAAATTTAATTTAATAGAATATTTTGATTGTGTGAAGAAATCAGATTTATTCATAGCCAAAAAAATGAAATGTGAAACTATAGCTCACGAATTATTTGAAAGATTTATAAATAAAGATAAATTTAATAATGAACGTGGTGATTTAAATCGCAAGGATATTATTTTATCCCAATATATATTGGGACCACTGTTTTCCGAGATTCTTTCATTCCTTTTATCTAAGAATTCATATAAGATTGATAAAACCAAAACTGTTAATATCACAAATTATTTATCTAGTAAGATGCCCGAAATGCAACATCTAGCTGATCATAGTGTGACTGTCATTCATAGTATAGGTGAATCATTGAAAACAACATACTCGGGTCCACAGGGACTCAGTAGGAAAGCAATGCCAACAGATTTAAGAAATATTCATGATAGTTATTATGGAAAGCTTGATTCGATTCTAACAGCAGATCGTCAACAATGTGGTATCATAAATTTTTTAACTTTAGATACGGATATGATTGAATAACAACACAAATATGGAATCATAACTGTATACAAAAAAGGAGTAAATGAATATGGAAAACGAAAAATCAAATAGAAATTTTATTTGTAAAATATGCGGAAGGGAGATGTCCATCAAATGTATTGGTGGACATCTCACCAAAACACACAAAATCACTCTGGAGGATTATTATAATAAATTCTTTAGAAAAGATGAAAAAGAAGGAATTTGTAAGACATGTGGTGGAAAAGTAAAATTCAGAAATCTTGCAGTTGGATATCCTGAATTTTGTTCTGTAAAATGTTCTAGCAATAATAAGGATACTATTGAAAAGAGGGAAAATTCTTGTTTAGAAAAATATGGAAACAAAAATGTGAATCGTTGCAAGGAAATTAGGGACAAAATTGAAAAAACTTGCATTGAAAGATATGGATGCAAAACTATCTTACAAAATGAAGAAGAAAAAGAAAGAATAAAAAAAATAAATCTTGAAAAATACGGGGTTGAAAATGTAAGCCAAATCAAAGAAGTCAAAGAAAAAAAGAAACAAAGATCACTAGAAAAATATGGAACTGAATATGTTTTTCAATCTGAAGAAATCAAAGAATCAATCAAAAAAACATGCATGGAGAGATATGGCGTCGAGTATGCAATGCAATCAGAAGAAGTCAAAGAAAAAGTGAATGAGACATTCAGAAAAAAATACGGAGATCATCCATTCAAAGTAAAAGAATTTAGAGATAATATCAAAAAAATATTTATGGAAAAATATGGAAGTGAATCATTTGTTGAATCGCAGGAATTTAGAAAAAGAAATATTGAAAAATTCGTAAATAAGTATAAAGACTGGTATGACAAATATAAACAATTAGTTCCGGATTGTGATACATTTGATGAATTAATTTTCAATAAAAATGGACTTGTGAATCTAACATGTAAAAATTGTGGATTAAAATATACAAGAAAAGCTCCAAGATCCTTATGTTGTCCAAAATGTCACAGATCATATTTAGAACAGGAAATGGAATTATTTCTTAGATCTATTGGTGTAGAAAATATAGTTTTAAATACAAGAAAAATAATCTCACCATACGAAATAGATTTATTTCTTCCAGATTATAATATTGGAATAGAGATGCACGGATTGTTGTGTCACTCCGAATTTTTTGCAATAAGAAAATTATGTAAAAAAAATATTCCCGAAGTATTAAAGAAAATGAAAAAGAAACTATCACTGCATTACATTAAATTCAAAGAGTGCTCCAATAAAAAAATAAAATTAATTCAAATATTTGAGGATGAGTGGTATAACAAGCGAGAAATAGTTGAATCTAGAATTAAGTATGCGTTGAATAAAATTGAAAATTCAATTCATGCTAGAAAATGTGAAATTAAAGAAATAGGTTCCAGAGATAGTAATGTATTTCTGGAAGATAACCATATCCAAGGAAGAGACACATCTTCTATCCATATTGGAGCGTATTATAAAACTGAGTTAGTTTCTGTTATGACATTTTCTAAACCATCTATAGCTAAAGGTGGAGATCCAAATTCTAAAGCATTTGAGATATCCAGATTTGCATCCAAATTAAATACAAATATTTCTGGAATGGCAAATAGATTATTTAAATATTTTGTTGAGAAATATAATCCAATTTCAGTGTTCACCTATGCAGATGCAAGATGGTCCTCTGGTGATATATATCTAAAAATGGGATTTGAATATAAAAAATGGACCGGTTTAAACTATTGGTACACGGATGGATTTGATAGATGGCATAGATTTAGATTTAGGAAAGGAAAAGATGACCCCAAGGATATGCCAGAATGGATGATAAGAGGATTTCAAGGGCTATATAGAATTTGGGACTGTGGTCATTACAAATTTGAAAAAATATTTAGAAAGGAGTGAGGATGTCGAAATATACAACATTTCCAATATGTTTAATTCCATCAATACAAAATGATGATCCAACTAGATGTCAAATGGCAGCGTCACAATTAAAACAATCTTTAATATTAGAAAACCCAGATATTCCAATGATATCAACAGGATATGACAATATATCTCATCTTGGATTATATCACAAATATGCCGATAAATCCGGAATTGTTTTATATAGAAATAATCAAATTTTAATTTTAAAATATGATGACGGAAATTGTGAAACTTTTAGAATGTATTGGTATATAAAGTGTAATTTTAATAAGGGGGATAAATTTAATTCTGGCGATTTGTTGTTTGAACACGTCAGCACTGACAATGGTATCATAAAGTATGGAAAAAATATGCTTGTTGCGTATATGGAATATTTTGGATATTGTCATGAAGATTCAATAGTTTTTTCAGAATCAGCAGCAAGTAAATTTACGTCTGATATTGAAGATGAATTGACTCTGACAATAAATCCAAATGAGGTTTTATTGTCATTAGAAAAAGATAATTATAAGCCTCTTCCCAGAATTGGTGATGTCATAAAGAAAAATGATCCATTGTTGCTTGTCAAATACTTATCTGGAAATCCAAGATTTTTATGTGAAGAACCTAAACCGTATTATCTTAAAAATGATGTGGTAGTAACCGATGTTAAGTTTTTCATAAATGACTGGTGTAAAAATTATGGAGAATATAATCAATATATAGTTTCAATTCTCGAAGAGTCCAAAAAAATGAATGAAGAACTTTCTAAATTAAAAGGTAGAATTTCGGATATAGACTTAGAAAGAGCTTGTGATATAATGAATTGTGACATACATAAATACAAAGGAAAAATCAATGATAAAAATATAAGGGTAGATGGGTTAATTGTTAGCATAAAATATACATATAAAAAACATACACAAGTTGGAGATAAATATTCCAATAGACACGGCAATAAAGGTGTTATAAGTATTATTGTTCCAGATAACGAAATGCCAATCACACCATGGGGTCAACCAATAGATATTATATTGAGTGATCTTAGTATTATTTCTCGTATGAATATGGGTCAGTTGTTTGAGTTGCACGGCGGGTTATCGTTGCATTTTTTAAAGAATCAGTTATCGGAACTATATGAAAAAGACCCCGATAGAGCTATTGCCAATCTAATATCCGTGATGACAAAAGTTGATTCCACCAATGGAAAATGGTATAGCAATGAAATAATAAATGCATATAAAAAATATGGTCCAGATAAGAGATTGATAGATGATTTAATATTAATACAGCCGCCATTTGAAAGTGTAACCAAAGAAACATTGGATATGTTTTTGAATATAACCGGAACACAAAAATCTTATAAATTAAAACTTAAAGGCAGAGAAATAGGGCCAGTTGCCATTGGGTATATGTATATGTTAAAATTGATTCACACCATAGATACAAAATTAAAAGCAAGAACGGTCGGAAATTACACCAGAAAAACAATTCAACCAGCATCTGGTCAAGGAGCACAAAGAGTTGGTGAGATGGAAATTTGGGCTTTAATAGCATATGACGCTATACAAAATTTGAAAGAAGTAAATATTAAATCCGATGATCTAGGAAGTAAAATTAATTTGTTAAGAAAATTGTATAACACTGGATTTGCAGACAATGTTGAATTGAAAACAGAACCAGCAGCTCTCCAGCTTTTTAGGTATTATTTAAATTCTATTGGATTAAATTTCTAACGTGGAGGATATTTGAAAAGAATTCTTTAAAGATGAGAGGCAGTGAAAACAGACGCAAAGCTAATTTCAAAGTAGCTAAGATTCATGAAAAGATAGCTAATATCAGGAAGGACTTCTTACACAAGTTGACTTATCAACTGACTCATGAGAACCAAGTGAGTACGCTTATAATAGAAGACTTAAACGTAGCAGGAATGATGAAGAATCATAAACTTGCTAGATCAATTGCTGATGTCAGCTGGAGTAAGTTCAATGAACTACTTACATACAAATGTGAATGGTATGGAAAGAACTTGCTCCGAATAGGTAGATTTGAACCATCTTCTAAGATGTGTAGCATTTGCGGTCATATCAAACAAGACTTAACTCTTGATGATAGGGTATGGACTTGCGTTAAGTGCAAGTCCACTCATGACAGAGATGTCAACGCAGCGAAGAACATTAAGAATATGGGGTTACAGAATCAGAATTTTATAGGCCAGGGACTGGCCGTAGAGCCTACAGAGCTACTCATACAACGAGAGCGATGAAGTAGGAAGCCTATACCCTTGTGGTATAGGTAGTTCACAATATATTACAAGGAGTTTTTAAATATGAGCAATAAGATTTTACCTACGGATGAATTTAAATTAGATCTGGAACCAATGACTGATACAAAAGAAGATGTAAAAGAAAATACAGTTGAAACGGTTCCCATTGGCGAAGATAAAGAAATTGAAAAAGATGGATCTCCAATCACAGTATCTCTTGAAACAACTAAGGTTAATTTGTTGAGTTTTGAAAAACCAACGGATAAAACAGGAATTTTTAGTATTCCTGAAACTTCGTGGATTATTTTACATGATAAGAGTAAACCAGAGCTGAGACCAAAAATTTACAATTATAAGAAAATGTTTGTTGTGGGACTTGAAACTGATTGTTATTTGTCCCACAGTCTGAAAAAGAAAGAAGTTTATTATAAGTATAAAATTGATGAGGATAAATTCATTCTTTTAAGATTAGCGTCTAAAAAAGGATTCACATGTGAAATTATTTCTGTTGAAAAGAAAATACTGACAAATTATGCTAGAATAAGCGATTCTGATCCAATTGATAAAGTGAGGAATATTAAAGTAAAATTGGGGAATATGTTATCTAAGATTGAATCGATGTCATCCACAACTAATTTGAATGAGGACGCAAAAGCGACTCTGAATATGAAATATAAAATGAATAATTTATGTACAGTTTTGGATGCGTTGAAATTTGTAGGAAAGAAATCAAATTCTGTTTGGCATCCAGATTATTTAAGAAAACTTCTCGATGTTTCATCTGTTGTATTTACCCATCACTTCAACTAAAAAAACTAAAGAATGGGCGGGGTATTCTCCGCCCATTTCAGATTGGAAGAAAAATGTTTCTAAAATGTATAATTCCAAGTCGAGATTTTATAGAAAATATTATTATTGATTATGGAAAAAAATATAAATATTCTGAAATATCGAGCATAAATTTTTTAGAAAATGAAAAATTTCTAATTAATAATTTGATGTTTTTATTAATCAATAATAAATTTAAAACAATGATAAAACATCTTGGTGGTGATAATAATTTTTATATGTGGGATAACAATTATTCAATATTAAAAAATATGATAATCACCTCACAAAAAAGAATAATGTGTGCAGGTAAGAAAATTTCATTTACTAAAATTTTAAATCCGGATAAAATTCAACTAGAATTAGTTAAGGATATCATACGAAATAAATATTATGGAATTATTGAGGAGGTAATGTGACAGATGGTAAAGAATTTTCAGAACCAAAACAAAAAGATGTTTTAAAGGTACATATTTATAATCCTTTTTATGAAGGAGTAAATATTGTTAGATATGGGCTAGACCCATGCGATTTATTCAATGAGTACGTTGCAATAGAGGAATGTTTTAACAATTTTATTTCATTTTCAGATACGGATAATTGTTATATAAATTATTACAATAAAAATAATATAAAAAGTATTGTGAACATGTTTGATTCATATTTATCTGAGAATTTTATATCGTTTGAAAATAATAAAAAAGAACAAAAAATATTATGTATTTCCGGTAATATTGGTTTTACGAATAATCTTGATAGATATGCATATATAAATTTATTATCAAAATTAATAATGAAATTTATTTCTATTAATTTTAAAGATGATATAAAAATAAATTTGGATATTCCAGACTTTAATTTAGAAAAAGAATATAGTGTTCTGTGTTTGGAATCAAAAATACCAAAAAAATATTTTGATTGTTCTCCACCGGTAATTGCGAAAATAGAAAAAACATATTCTTCACAAATGCCAATACAATTAGAATTTGGAAGTGGATATGATTTATTTCCAATTGGTGGAATAAAAAAAGATTCAAGATTGGTATTTATTGATCCGATTTTTCAAAAGACCCAAAATTTGTATAATGTATATACACAGATAAAATCAAAAATAAATGAATTTTTAGAATTTTTTATAAAATTCCCAACACGAAGTAAATATATTCAAAGGATAATAACATCAAAGACATTGGAATGTATGACACTAAAAGAAAATATTGAATTTATGAATCTTTTATCGTGCGTCTATATCAGCGAATTCATATGTATTGTTCCCGACATGAAAAAAATAATTAATACTAAAGTTAAAAAATTTGGATGTGATTCTCATCATATTGTAAACTCAAATATATATGGATTTAAGAATTGGGAAAACGGCGGGGAATATTCAACCATTTGGACAGAAGAATTATTAGAATCCTTTTTGAAAGAATTAAAAAAGATGTATAAAAAAACATATGAGGTTGATTCGGAATATAATATAGTGGAAACCGAGTTGAATAATAAAAAATGGTTTAATAGAGGAGAGTTTGTTATTAAATGAAAAATATTTTTAAATTAAAGGAGTTTTAAATGTTTTCGTTTATCAAAAAAATAAAAGAATTTTTTGGGATTTTATCAAAAGATTATGATACATCCAATCTTAGAACGGAAAGAGTCAGACAAAATTTTGAAATTACACCAGAATTATTGGATCATCATGTCAGATTATCAAAGATGGATACCAGATTAGTTCATGGTGTGGTTAAATTTATTGCAAATTCAAAAAATACAAATTTAATTAATATTATGCATGAGGCTATATCTTCAGAAGAATATATGTTGGAAAAAATTATTGCATTTTTCGGAAAGGTCGAAATTTATCTAGATTGGAAGGAATATGTGAGAGGTCATGCTGAATTATTTGAATATGTTTCAAAAGATGAAAAAATTTCCAAAAAATTTTTAATGCGTATTCCTAGAGTTTTTGCAAATGATTGTTTAATTATGGCGGCGAAAAATGGAAATTTTGAATTATTCAAATATATTGTGGAAAATATTGGAGGATCTGTTCTATATAAGCAGGGAAAACCAATGAGAGACGCCATAAAAACAGAACCCAATGAATCTCCACTTATTAAGGATGATAGATTCAAAATTGTAAAATATTGTATTGAAGAAAAAGGATGTCCACCATATATATGTGCATATGATGGTTTAAAGAAAGCATGTAAGTATGGATTGAGTAAAATTGTAAAACTATTTATTGAAGATTATTCCTGCAGGGTGAATTTACATAAAAATTGTTTATTTGAGTATTCTACAGACGACATAAAAAAATATTTGTCCGAAAAAAATAATGAAAACAGATCCAACCTGGCTTACAGCCAGTAAATAAATATGAGTAGTTTGATAGTCTTAAAAAATGGAGGTGCCATGTGAACTTTGATCATGTGTTTGAAAATGAAAAAAATGATACTATAGATTTTACAAATAAACTTCCACTGCTATATGACAGTGTTTACTGGGAAATTGAAAAACATACAATGGAAGGTGATTAGTGATAATATTTAGTGATTCCGGAGATAGAGAAGAAGAAAATAGAAAAAAAATATTATTAGAAAAATCGATTAAGCTCGCAGTAGACAAACATTGTGGACAAGTTGATAGAAGTGGGAGTCCATATATTCTTCATTGTCTCAGAGTAATGAATAACGTCCCGCAACGTGTTGATATTATGATTGCTGCAGTTTTACATGATATTGTAGAGGACACGAATATTTCATTTTATGATTTGTGGAAAATGGAAATAGATGATAATATTCTCTTAATAATAGATTTATTGACGAGACAAAAAACTATTGAATATTTTGATTATATTGAAAGACTTAAAAATAATGAAATGGCATGTGCTATAAAATTGGCAGATATCGAGGATAATATAAATCTTTTAAGATTAAATGTGATTACTGATGCGGATAAATCATTAGTAGATCGTTATCACAAAGCATACTCAATATTGATTAAACACGGAATTGAAGTTGCCAAAAAATACATGTATTCAGTTATTAATCCCGGATTGTGCCAAAATTGTGGCTGGAAGGGATTACCTACATGATTTTGAAATGGGGAGATGATAACGATTTATCTCCCCATTTTTATGAAAGAGGTCATTATGATTTTAAATAAGAAAATTCTCCATGATTCTGGATGTTTCGATAAAGACTGGATAGTTGACAATATGCAATATGAAACCATAGTTGGATCATACGCATATGGTTGCAATGTAGAAGAATCCGACTTTGATATCTATGCTTATACAATTCCACCAAAGGAATTTCTGGTTCCAAATTTCTATGGATATTTTTATGGATTTGATAAAATTATTCCATCGTTTGATCAGTACGCAACCAATAAAAAATTTAAATATAAAAAAATGGAAGCAGAAGGAACTGTATATAATATTGTGAAATATTTTAGACTTATAATGGAAAACAATCCGAACATGCTTGATACTTTATTCACGAGAAATCATCTTCATACACACAATACAAATATCGGAAAAATTGTTATAGAAAATAGGAAATTATTTGTTAGTAAAAAATCATATCATACCTTCCGAGGATATGCTTCAAAACAAAGGGAAAATATGATTGAGAGAAACCCAAGTGGAAAAAGAAAAGAAATTGTAGATAAATTCGGATATGATGTCAAATATGCCGCACATCTAATCAGATTACTTTTAGAGTGTGAGCAACTATTAGAAACTGGGGAAATGGATCTGATGAGAGATAAAGAAATCTTAAAATCTATCAGACGTGGTGAATGGTCATCTGAAAAAATTTTAGATTTCTTTGATAGGTATGAACCGAGATTGGACAAGCTATATGAAAGTTCAAAGATTCAATACGAACCAGATACTAAAAAAATAAAGGATCTTTTGATATGGTGTTTGGAAGAATATTATGGTGATTTAAGACTAACAAAAAATTCTAATATTGCTGATATTCTAAATAAAATTCAGGATAAGTTATCAGAGACTATGAAAATTGTTAGCTACTACAAGGAGTGATTATGTTTCTAGAAATTATTTCTAATGCTTTTATAAATAGTGGTTATGAATTATTTATAGTTGGTGGATGTGTTAGAAATGAATTATTAGGAATTAAACCAAAAGATTATGATTTAACTACTGATGCGACACCAGAGGAAATAAAAAATATTTTTACGTCTGAATTTATGAATAATAATTCTTGCAGAGTTAAAATATATGACACTGGGATAGAGCATTTGACATTGACATTGGTAATATATGATTGCATTCATAAAGAGACGTTTGAAATAACAACGTATAGAGTCGATGAAAAATGTGATGGTAGACATGCAGTTGTCTCCAGAGCAAAAAGTTTAAAAGATGATTGTTCCAGAAGAGATTTTACAATAAATGGAATTGCCAAAAATCCATTAACTGGGGAGATAATAGATTTCTTTGGTGGGATTGATGATCTTAATAAAAGAATTATACGTGCAATCGGAGATCCTGAAAAAAGATTAAAAGAAGATTGGTTGAGAATGCTAAGAGCAATTAGATTTTCATCTAACTTGGGATTTGAAATTGATCCAGCATTGAAAATAGAAATTACAAAACATTCAGATAAAATATTAAAAATTTCAAAAGAAAGAATTAGAGATGAATGGTTTAAGATATTATCTAGCCCAGTTGAGAATATTAGAAAAACTATGTTTCTTTTGGAAATTACTGGTTTAATGAAAAATATTCTACCAGTTGTAACTTCGATGAGAAATTTTTCTCAGACTGGAAAACATCATAAGAAAGATTTATATAACCACTGTATCGATGTTTTAATTTCTACGGCTAGACTTACACCCGATCCAATTATTAGATTTGCTGCTTTAATTCATGATATAGGAAAATTAATAACTAGAAGTGGATGTGAAGGAAGTTATCGTTTTAAGGAACATAATTATTATGGAATGGTTTTATCGGAAACGATTTGCAGGGATCTCAAATTAAAATTAGAAGAAATAAATCTTGTTAAATATCTTATTGAGCATCATCTGGAAATCAAAGATTTATATGTTGCATGTAAAAATAAATTTAATAAAAAACTTGTTTCTAGATTTATTGTAAAACACAAAGATTATTTAAAAGAATTATTGCTGTTGGGAAAGGCAGATATAGAACTCAATGAGAGAATTGTAATTTTCATAGAAGGAATTGAGGAATTCTATACGGATTATACAAGCGAAAATAGGAATGAAATTAAAAGTATTCTTAAAGGAAAAGAAATCATGGAAATCTGCAAAAATGCAAATAGTGGAAAATGGATTGGTGAAATCAAAAATCTACTGATAGAAAAACAAATAGAGGGTGTTATTAAAAATAGGGAAGAAGCCATTTCATTTGTCAAGTGTAATTTCAAAGTAGGAAGTGATTCATGTTAATAAATGAAGATCTTATTATAGATCAAAATAATTTACAAATAATGGAATTTAAGGTACTGAAAAGAGACGGGCATGATTTTATTCAACTATATAAAAATTTTTATAGAAGCGCTGTATTAAAAGAAAAAGTTTATTTGGAATTGAGTGATGTGTGTTTGGATTTGTATTTAGATAAAGAATGGGTATTGTTTAAATCTAAAAAAGATTTTGATAAAAAAGTTGAAAAATTGAAATATGAGATTCCACGCGGAATCAGATATTTTGATATTGACAAAAAAATATCTAAAGATTTTTTGAGATCACACAATGAATGTATTTTTGTATATGGTGATAATTTAATACGAAAAGGAACTGCAGGAGCAGCGGAATTTAGAAATGAAATAAATTCATATGGTGTAATCACAAAAAAATATCCATCAATGGATGATAAATCTTTTTATAGACCAGAAGAATATGTAGAAGTATTTAAAAAAGAATTAAATTTATTAATAAATAAAATGATATGTGAATATAATAAAATATTTTTAATTTCTAAAATTGGAGCAGGATTAGCAAACAGATATAATATATTTGAATATCTAATAATACATGGATTGTCGGATGAAATAATAAATAAAAAAATGATTAATAATTGTATATTTTTATTTAATATTGACGATGAAATACAGAAGGCCGATATTTTTATGAGAAAAATTAATTTGAAAAATAAAGAAAAATCATCGAGAATATCATTAGCTTATTCTGATGGAAATAATAGCTGGTTATTTAATAGAAATGTTAATGAAGAGTATAATGAAGATGAATATGATAGCGAAGACGATGAAGATGATGATAGAGAAGATGATGAAGATGAAGGTGATCCGAGTTTCTAAAAAAATAGGGAGCATAAAATGGATATTATCCAAAATGAAATTTTAATCAGGGATAAGTTTTTAAGGTATCCAGAGATTAAGGAAATTGATACTGGTTTTATAAATGAAATTAAGGAATCATCGGGGTTTGAAAAAGAATGGATTGCAACTGAAAAAATAAGAGGAATTCATATTTCGCTTGTTGCAGATAAAAATCAGGTAAAAATAGCAAATAAAATTAATATTTGCCATGACAGTATTTTTGATCATTTAGTTCTTAATTCAGTTTCCTGTTATTTTGAAGCAATAAAAAAATATTGTTCTGATAATAAAATATCGATGCAAATATATGGTGTGTTTTTCGGAGGATATTATAATAATAATTTTTCAGTTATAGAACACACTCCTATGGATACTCTGATAACTTATTCTATGAATCATCACTGGTGGGCATATGATATTAAAATAAATTCAGAATTTGTTTCATGGGAAAAATTAGCAGAATTAACAACGTTGTTTGGGATTTCTTGTGTTCCTGTATTAAGAAAATCAAATCTTTCTGAAATAATAAAATTAAGTCCAGAGAAATATTTATCAATGGTTTCATATATATTACACAACGCAGTGATAGAAAATAATTATGTGGAAGGATTTGTAATAAGAAGTTCTGATGTGGAAAAAACTCAGAAAGGTAATAGGATGATGTTTAAAAATATTAGACATATAATGAGAAGAATCGAAAAAAGAAAATTCTCTTCAAATTCGGATACGAAAGGAAATAACGTGAATACTTTGGATAATTTCTATAAAATATGTGATAAATATATGTCCGATCAAAGATTCATTTCTATTTTTACAACAATTGGAAAACCAAAATCTAAAAAAGATTTGGGATCATATTTATCTACATATTGCAAAAGTTTATATGACGAAATGTCCAAGGAAAATATAAAACCCAATTATATAAAAACAATACAGAAAATTTCAGTTTATAGACTGAAAAGTGATTTTTATGGAATGTTGGCAGATATGTGTGTAGATGGAATTGAACGAAAAACCTATCAAGATGAATATGATAGAAATTTTAGTATGTATATTGATGAATATGGAAATGCTGTTATGGATGCTTTCAAAATAGACGATGACAAAACTAAAAATGTGGAAAGTGCTTCTAAACCAGAACAAAAAACGGAAGATATTAAACCGGTAAATAATAACGAAACCACAAAGGAAATTGCTCCTCAATTTAAAAATAATCCATACTATTACGGATATGATGTTGATGATTATGATGACTATTCCCCAACACATTATTCCCCCGCTTCTGACACCACCATTCATTTCATAGCATGCAAAGACGTGGATGAGAAGGATCTTCTGGTCCCATCATATAAGGAAAAGAAAGCACCAGGGTTTGGATTTTATACAATAGAAGACATGATTATAAATCCGGATGAAGTGAAAATGATTAGAAGCGGTTGGAGATGCAAAATAGAAGAAGAATACATACTTTATTTTGAAGCAAGAAATTCTTTAGATTCAAATAAAGATATTCATGTATTAACGAAGCCAAATATAGTTACCAGTGATTATGAAGATGAATTAAAATTTGTGGTGTGGAATAATAGTAAAGAATCCATTAATATTCCAAAAAATACTATGATAGTCTATGGAATATTATGTAAAACTGAAAAGGTATATATTGATGTTGTTAAGGAAGAAAATATCAAAATAATTGACGAGGCTGATCTTTTATAAAGATCTATAAACTAAATATATATATTTAGTGACAGGTAATCTTTGTTTTTATTTTTCAATAAAGAATGGAGTTTTTTTCTATGTTAGAATTGTTTGGTGATACTTTTAATTCGCCACAGTTGAAACAATTAATAAAACTAAACAAAATGGAAAAAGAGAATATTCAAACTATAGTCGTGGAATTTAACAATCCAATTGGATCATTGCTTCTTTCTACAGCTCAAACAGAAGCAATGAAAAAATTAATATTGGATATTTTTCTAATATTAAAACTACCAAATGATGATCAAGAAATAATTAATAAAAATGTAAAAATTCTAAAAAAAGAATTAAATAGAATTTCAAATCACGATCTAATATCAAAACTGAAGAAGATTCTGGATACAACAAATATCCAGATTGATTCCTCGGTAACAAATATTTTAATGGGTAAATTAAAATTCAAAGTCTCTCATGATAACAGTGTTATGAGCAGACAAGCAATTACAGATACGAGAAGCAACTGTTACTATACTCAATTTGAAAATTTGATACCACATAAATATGAAGCAATACAGTATCTGAAATATCTATCAATTAATGATAGGGACGAATTTGAAAATTCTGTTGCAAAATTGAATATAGGAAAATTGCTAGATATATTTGATAGCAATAAAAATGAAAAAGAATTAAAGAAAATCATAATTTCACTATTATCGAACGTAAACGAAAAAACAATAAAAATTTTCAAAACGTTGTCTTGCGCGTATAGAAAGAAAAGAACACGAGCAATGCTTGAAAATGAAATCAGAGTCATATTGAGTACTATACCAGCTAATAAAATAGTTGCTTATCTCAATATTTTCAGGACTGAAATTAGATCAACAAAATTATTTTGGGACTTTTTGTTGAGGTGCATAAACCGCAAAACAGTTGAGAATTACATAGTTAATACTAGAAATTTGAAAGTTGGCGATGTAAAAATTATTCTGATACATGAAAAACAACCGCCAGCAGATGAGAATTCTCATAGCTTATTTCAAATGATTCTAATAAATAGGTATATTAACGTTCAATCTCTATTGAAGAGAGATGAGATTTGGGATTTGCTAGATAAAAACAATAAAATAATTTATTGTGTTATCTTCAATGATTGGAATGTTAAATACGACAAAACAAATGAGAAAGAACATTTGTTTTTCAAATTTATGAAGAATCCATTTGAAGTTATCAGAAACTGTTTTAATAGCAGGAACAATACATACAAAGATAATTGCGTAGAATTCGTAAAAGAGAATTCTTCAATTTTTACAAAACTAAGTATTGATCCCCGGATCAATATGAGCATCCCATATAAAGTCCGGCTTGAAAAATGTAGAAAAGAAGGATTCTTACCAGAGAATGTTTTTGATCCAAATGATCAAATGAGATCCCACGCATGTAAAGAGATTGGGTATGATTACCCGCATTTACATGACAATAATACAAGGATTGCATTGGAATCAAGAAGAAAACTTGGATTTTTGAAAAAAGATATAAAACATCAAAATGCAAAAATAAGAATGAATGCGCTGGCACATTTCAAAATGTATGAAGAAATGATAGCTGATTCCGATAGTGAAATTGTAAAACTAGGAAAACAGCTAAAGAAGGAGAATACATAATGGCCAGTGTTATTGATGCAATAAGGGATGCATGTGTAAAAAGTAAAAATGATCATATCAGATTAGACGGAAAGAACTGGATAGAACATAACAGAAATGGAAATATTGGGATTGTATCTCTGAAAAAAATCAGCAATGGAAAAGAAACATTCACAGTTTGTGATAAGGTAATTGTCACTAAAGATAAAGAAAAATATCACAAATGCTTGGAATTCTATAATAAAAAAAGAATTCCTCATAAATGCAACATCATGGAATTCATTTCCAATATTCCATTATCGAATGTCACAACAATGCTAGTCAATGGAAAATTGAATAGCAGCAAACTAATAAATACGGCATACTGTAAACAATGTGGGCAAACTTTTGTGTGCTCGCATTTAGATATGAGACAAACTCAAAAAGTGGTAGCCAGATTACGGCCTTCTTGAGGTCATTCTTTGAATGACTAAAATCCGTAAACGAATCTGGTGAGAGTCTCTTATGAGACTCTACGCTACGCCTCAAGCGGTCAAAGGATTCCTGGGCTGGAATTCAGAGGTATGGTATAATGACATGTATTCTATTTGCTGAAGAAGCAAATGCTTACATCGATTATGCTATAACAGATGCCCCTACGCTCCTGGTCAGGTGATGCTTTTGCTACCACCAGAGGTTTATTAATTGGGGTTTCAAGAAGGTGCGATTGGTCTGGGGGTTGGGTGATGAATTCACCCTCCCCCTTTCCTACCTAACCTCAAAAACTTATTTTTATTTCTTCGAACAAAAATAAAATTTTGGGGTTAAAATGTTAAGTAAAAATTCGATTGTTAAATTTAAATATCTGGCAACAATGCCAATACAAGAAAAAAAGATAAAAGATTTTATTGAAGATTTACAGGTTAAACATTATAATGATATATTAAATGGAAAAATAGAAATTTGGATATCACCATTTATTAAAGAAAAAAAATCTAATTTTTTTCAATTAATCTTGGATATAGATACTAAAAAATCTAGCAACTCTAAAATATATTCATATTTTTTAGTTTTGAAATCAATGAATATTTTCAAAAAATATTTCACAATTTTATATTCTGGAAATGGATATCATATCACTTCTAATTTTTTTGTTGATTTCAAAGAAAATTCAGATATGGAAGTTAAGGAATTTTTAAAGAATAATTTAAAAAAGAATATCCCTGGTTTAGATTTGATTATTATAAGGGATAATCCAGTTAGAAGAATTGGATATAGAAAGGATATAAATAAATGGTGCTCACCTGCTGAAGATAAATTGTTGCCACCAGAATCAAAAAGATTGCCAAGCCTAAAAGAAATAGATTTAAAAAGTTTCATAGAATATAAATTATTACCATGGAAAAAAGTTATTACTGTTTCTGAATTCAAAAATATTTTGAACATGTCACAGCTCGGAGGATAATGAGTGTGTTAAAGAAAAATATATTGATTATTTTTTCTCTTTGTTTTTTATTTTCAATTTCTCATGCAGAAACAAAAAAGGAAATATTTGATTTAAAAACCGAAAAGGAAACAAAAAGAATTGGATCAGTTTACAATGTAATTCCAAAAATAAATCAGGGTTTTATTTTTACATCACGAAGAATAAAACCTCATTTGTCATTTGTTCTGACTGAAAAAAATAATTATACTCTTGATTTTATGATTACTGAGCAAGCATTTGGATTATCTCTAAACAGATTATTTTTAAAAATAATTGATATCAAATGTGGAATATTTGTCGCATATAGTTTGGATGATGATTATCACTATAGGAATTTATATAGCGGCCTTAGTTTTAGTATTATTAAATTCTAGGGGTGGGATCATGGTTATAATCAATAATTATGAAGATGCTGATAATATTGAAACTGATAACAATAAAAAACCAAAATTAAAAAAGAATAATGATAAATTAAAATCAAAAGAAAAAAATAAAAAAAATGATAGATTGCAGATAAGAGAAAAAGATTTCATTTAATGGCCCCATAGCCGAAATGGTATAGGCACTTGATTTAGGATCAAGAATGTGCAGGTTCGAATCCCGCTGGGGCTACCAGGAGAATTAATGGCTGAATTACATTTCACCGATCTAATAAATATTATTAAAAGCAATCCAAAATCAATATTATTTATAATGGACGATATATGGTATTTATGTAAAGAGGAACCAAAATGGATAGATAATGCTAGTGAAATGATGGAACATTTAAATGATATTTTATTAGCAAGAAGTTCCGATTTTAAAAATTGTAGTTTGGAAACTTTAATTGAAGCTTTTGCATTTACAAATGGAATTTCTTGTAAGGATATAGATGACAATGATGTGACTAGCATGTTATACAGTGAAGAATTGGATGCTATTACAGAAAAGGAAATTAAGGAGTTGGAAATGTCCGAAGAATTTGATAAAACAGTTATATATGATAATAGTGACAATAAAAATGAAAAGTTTATAACTGTTTTTCAAGGAAAAATAGAAAAAGATATTGAGGTGGAACCAACCATAATGCCGGAACAATATGATGAACCAGTTGAGAAAAAAGTCTCTACTGATATTCTAAAAGTTCCAAAAGTTACAAAACCAAACAAAACGATTAAAATAAAAATAGTTGTAGCATCGGAAAGTGGCGAAAAGAAAACGGTCTGAGAGGACCAAAACTAAACACGAGAGTGTTTAAAAACAAACAGGAGGAGTTTTCATGACAATCAGAGAATTTCTTGAGGACAACGGATTCAATTTCGGAAAATGCAGGGGAATCAACATCGAGCTGGCAGATGGCGACACAGTTGAAGTTGATGATGATGACGCTGTTCTCGATGTGAACTTCAGGTGGAAAGGCGCTCCCAAGAGCCTGTGCTATCCTGAATTCCAGGCGTATGACAACAAATACGTGTACACCCCCAAGCTGGAAAAAGAAGGCGGGAATTATCACCGCGTCAAGATGTCCAAGACCCCAGTCGGAAACAAGATGAAGTGATCATCTTTTAACCTTTTTGATTTGAGATGTGCTGTTAACAAAACAGCACATCTCCATTTTTAAATTTGAAAATAATTCCCAATATGGGTTAGAATTATATTTTGGAGGAATAAATGCCTGAAGAAAAGAAAATTGAAACATTAAAAAGACAGCACATTGTTACTCTTCTTTTTAAAAATAGAAAGAAAGTTTTTGAAGTTGATTTTATCAAGGATGATGGCGAAGAAAGACATATGATTGCATCAATGGAACCAGATGAAAAATTTGTTAAGGAATATATTAAGAACAAAAGTAAAACAGAAAAGAAATCAGTAAAGAGAGTAGAAAAATTTGATCCGGATCATATTACAGTATTTGATTTGGAGAAAAGAAATTTTAGAAAAATAAATATTAAAACAGCAAAAAGATTAAGACTCGATGGAGTTGAATATAAGATTGTTTAGGGGTGTCGTCAAGTGGTTAAGACAGCAGTCTTTGAAGCTGCCATTGTTTCCGGGGGTTCAAATCCCTCCACCCCTGCCAATAAATAGTTCGTGTTTTGGTTGCGATGACACAACCATTAATTATTGTCATCTGGTGCGGAGGATAAAGGAAGAAAGATCTAAATTGCGTAGCGTCTGCCAAGCTCCCGGCGCAAATCTGCATATAAAATTGCAAAAGATCTTTCTTCCTGGAATACAACTGCCGGTGTAGCTCAGTTGGCCAGAGTAATTGATCTGTAATCAATTTGGCGTGGGTTTAAATTCAATCATCGGCTCCAAATATTTTTAGGGAGTAGTGGATGATGTGGTTACTTCTATTGGCAGAAAAAACACCATATCAATTATTCTCTCCCAACAATTCATGCCGATTGCTGTAGGTTTTGAATAGTCCTATGAATTATCAAAACATAAACTACAGTCTATCGGCTCCAGTTATTAAATAGCAAGAGCAGTGTATTTGAGGGATACATCTGGTAAAATGTAAAACCCCTTAAAGTTTTTTCTCTCTTGCTTTATCTCTCTCAAAAAAGGAGAAGTGTGAAATGGGTTATCTAAACAAGAAAAAAGAAGTAAAAGAAGACAGACTCATGAAAACAACACATAAAAATTTCATGGATGGTGATTCTTTTGACATCAACAATCCTTTATTAAGATTAAAGATTGTTGCCGCATCATGTTTCTTCGGTGAACCACAATATTATAAATCCGATGAAAAATCGAAGAAGATAAAAAGACGCAAAATAATTAATAAATCCAGATTTGATTATTTTGATGAATTAATTAAAGTATTATCTCCAATTGATAAATCAGATTTTAAGAATTTATCACCAGCAGAAACAATGGAAAGATGTATTGATGAAGCTTTAACATATAATCCAGAAGAAACTTTGAGAATTGCAAGTGAATTAAGAAATATTGATTATATTAGAGTCACGCCGCAGGTCATATTAGTTATGGCAGCAAACAGAAATGATCTTAAAGGATCTGAATTAATAAGAAAGTACGCTAAAGAAATTATTAAACGTGGAGATGAGCCAGCAACTGGATTGGCATATCAATTATCAAAATATGGAAAACCAATTCCAAATTCTCTCAAAAGAGCTTGGAGTGATTTTCTTAAATCATCTAACGAATATTCTTTAGCCAAATATAGAATGGAATCGAGAGAAGTAAAGACAATCGATGTCATCCGATTGAGTGGAGCATATAACGATAAAACAATCAAACTTCTAAACGGAACATTGAAATTAAATACTGATGACAGAGAAACTTGGGAATCTATCAGATCCTCTGGTGGATCATGGGAAAAATGTATAGATGTTATGGGGCACATGGCATTATTAAGAAATGTAAAAAATTTAATTGAAAATAACATATCACACAAATTATGGTTAGATAAATTAATTGAAACTGCACCGGAAGGAAAGCAGATGCCATTCAGATATTATGCAGCATATAGGATGGTTGAAAACATCGCATCGCCTATTATACTGGATGGCATTGAGGAATGTCTAATGTTGTCACTTCCAAATCTTCCAAAATTATCTGGAAAAAATTTAATTTTGGTGGATAATTCCGGATCAGCAGAAAATAATATCAGTATGTATGGAACAACTCAAATCAGACACATTGGGAATCTCATGGGTGTGATAACTGGCATGGTCTCCGATGAAGGAATAGTTGGAGTATTTGGAGATAGATTAACATTAAAACCTATAAGAAAAAAATCATCTGTGTTTGATCAGTTGAAGGATGTTAATAAAATTGGTGATAGTATTGGTAGTGCAACAGAGAATGGAGTTTGGATTGCACTAAAGAATGCTATTGAGAAAAAAGAACATTGGGATAATATATTCATCTATTCTGATATGCAAGCGGGGCATGGTGGATTATATGGAATTAATCCAGATGAATATGAAGCATATCTGTGGAGAGGTACTGTAAAAAATATTCATGTTCCAAAATTAATCAATGCATA
>Ga0265297_10003607_pt1 | contig 27543 bp, 22 predicted proteins | sample Munlanlwell13791_FD_192502 | JGI IMG/M metagenome (GOLD analysis project Ga0265297, IMG submission 192502) | Leachate microbial communities from a municipal landfill in Southern Ontario, Canada - Leachate well 137-91 | ecosystem: Engineered > Solid waste > Landfill > Unclassified | place...
TATAAAGAGAAAGAGTATAGATGACAGCCATCTTTTTGATCGACTCTCCAACGGCTTGTAAAAGCTTGTCCCCTATCTCATGACCGTATAAATCATTAATTTCTTTGAAATTATCAATATTAATGAGAAGAATACCAGGATGTTTTTGTTTGTGTAGGGCTTCAATGAGTGCTTTTCGATTCGGTAATTTTGTGAGTGAGTCGGTAGAGAGCTGTTGGCTAAGTTGCTCATTAAGCCTAGCAGATTTACGGTTGATTCGTCGTATGAGTGTTTTAAAACCAATATGTAAAATAGCTCCAAGGACGATAAGCATTAGGGTACTGGCTAGTAATAAATTGACTATTTCACGTTTATAGGCTACTTCATCTTTGGTAATATCAAGGGCACAGATCATCCGTGCGATAGGCTTATTGGAATAAGTACGCAATTCTCGAGACGCAATAATATAGGTAGTTTCTCCAATAGTGTGACGCATCGAGTAACTAAATGAGTAATTATTCGGCAAACGCTTAAATAAAGGGTCATTGGAAGAGATAATTGAGTAGTTTAAATAGTGCTTTAGTTTTGTTTTGGAGAGGAGAACACTCTGAAGAATTTTGGTATCAAATGCCAATGCTGATTTAATCCCCGAATGGGAATTGAGACGATTTTGTATCCGATTGATAGAGGCAGCTACTTGAACAATACCTAAAAAGCGTCCCTCTTTAAAGATAGGCAAGATACTCACAATCGAAATATTATAGAGCGTTACATCCAGCGAGGTAAGCGGACGGCGCGTTTGAATGGCCTGAGCAATGATAGGACGTTTTTGGCTCATATTATCGCCAAATTTTTTGGGATCTTGCAAGCGAAGAAAATGGGTTCCATCTGCTTTGATAAAGCCGGTTAAATCAGCTTCACCGCGCCCGTGTGCTTCGTTGAAATAAGGGAGAGTAAGAGCATAAAGAGTGTTTCGATCACCCGCTTCGAATGCATCGACAATACGATGATCGGTAAGCATCTTACACGCATAGTGATTGAGCCCTTTTTCGGTATCGAGCATAGAGAGCTCAAAGGCATTTTTGAGAAGTTCACGATGAGAATTGGTTTTTTCTTCCAAAACGCGTTGTTTGTCTTTGGAAATGGAGTAGACAAAGTAAGAGACTAACGCTAGAACAATCCCCATAGCGTATAATGTTGCTCTTATGCGAATCTTGTTCAAAATCACTCCAAATCCAATATTAAGGCGGCAATTGTATCATAAAAGTATCACATTGTTGTAGGAATCCTAAAAAACTATAGACGTTTAAAAAGAATAGAACCCAATCTGACAAGATTGGATCCGCATTCGATTGCGAGTTCAAAATCACTGCTCATTCCCATGGAACAAACCGTTGCGTTGGGAAGTTGCTCAAACAGCGATCTTGTAATCTCAAAACTTTTTTGGATAATTTTAGTCTCATCACTGTGCGCCCCGATACTCATAATCCCCATCAGTTGAAGATTTGGGCACTGGACCTTTATCTGGGTATACGCCTCTATAAATTCATCGGGGCTAAATCCCGATTTGCTCTCTTCATGTGCGGAATTGACTTGAACCAATGCCCGGAGTGTTTTTTCTTCTCGAAACAGCCTCTCATTCAATGCGGATGCAAGATCGAGAGAATCGATAGAGTGAATCATGTAGGGGTTGAGGCTGATAAGCTGATTGATTTTATTTTTTTGCAGTGTTCCGATGAAATGCCACTCAAGCGGAAGATCTTCAAGTGCATCAATTTTTGTTTTCATGTCTTGAACTTTATTTTCTCCAAATGCTCGTTGCCCGATGTTGTAAAGGGAGCGTATCTCATGATCGTTCACATACTTGCTAGCAGCAACAATTTTTACAATATGGTGATCATTGACGCGCAATCGTGCCTTTTCAATACGCTCAATGATGGTATCAAAGTGAAGCTTTTGTTCTAAAGAAGTCATTGTGTAAGCCTTGAAATATCGTTATAGAGTCCCAATGTCATCAGCGCCAATAAAATTACCCATCCACCGATAGTGAGCTGTGCAATCACTGCTTCACTGGGAGCTTTGCGACGAATCATTTCATAGAGATTAAAAACGATATGTCCACCATCCAATGCAGGGATGGGAAGGAGATTAAGAACGCCCAGATTAACGGAGATAAGGGCAGCAAAGAAAAAGAGAGACATCCATCCATACGCAGTAGCATCCGCCGTGATTTGAACGATGCTGACTACCCCTCCTACCTCTTTGGCAGGGACGACTCCCGTGAGGAGCTTTTGGACACTTTGAAAAATTAAAAAGGAGGTATCGTAGGTTTGCGTTGAGGCATACTTTAGTGTCTCGATGACGCTAAGATGGAGGGTATGGGTAGCACCCGATGGGGCAATCCCTACCATCCGTTGCTGAATTTTCTCTTTGAAAATATTGGTTGCTTCCGTGATATGAGGGGTGAGGGGGATGAAAAGCTGTGTTTCATTGCGCTCAACTGCCAAGGTTAGCGTACCCGTAGAGGATTTGATCGCATCTGAGAGCTCATTCCATTGGGTGATGGCTGCGCCATTGATAGAAATGATTTTATCATTGCTTTGAAGCCCAGCGTTATCGGCAGGAGAGCCTTTTGCGACTACTCCTATAACAGGTGAGAGTGCTTGCGGTCCACCCAAAGCAATGGCGTAAAAAAGTATCCATGCGGTAAGGAAGTTTGCCAATGGACCTGAGAGGAGGATAATAATTCTCTGCCACGGTTTTTTGGAGTTATAACTGTCGTTATCACTGCTAATAGCCGTTGGGTCAAGGTCGTCTTGCCCTTTCATTTTGACATAGCCGCCCAGAGGAATGGCAGAAATTTGCCATTGTGTGTTCATCCATTTAAAAGAGCCTAGTTTTTTACCAAAACCAATGCTGAACACTTCAACGTAGACGCCAAAAAAACGTGCAGCCGTATAATGACCCAATTCATGAAAAAAGATAAGCAACGATAAAACGAGGAGTGCAACAATCCAACTCATTTGTTTCCTTTATTATACGCTTTTGCAAATGCAATGAGATATTCACCGCCGGAATAAACGGTAACCGCGACGGCCATCCACAGGATAGACGTACCGCCGTGCCAATGCATCAGTAAAAATCCGATAGCGATCATCTGAACAACCGTTTTGACTTTGCCCATAAGTGAGGCACTGACGTCGATTCCGATAGAGACGGAGAGGGTGCGCAGGCTTGTGATAAAAAGTTCACGTCCAAGGATGATGTAAATCGCCCATGCCGACGCTTCACCGCTCATCATCAGCCCTAAAAAAGCAGCCAGAGTAAGCATTTTATCGGCAAGGGGATCGAGAATTTGTCCTACGATGGTGATTTGATCGAGTTCACGAGCGATATATCCGTCAAAAAAATCGGTAACGCTGGCAATGACAAAAAGCAATGCAGCCGTATAATAACTCCATGAGATATGCCATCCATTGTCGGTGAAAAGTTGCGGATTGAGGATTACCCAAAACATCACCGGAGCGATAAGGAGGCGCGAGAACGCGAGAAGATTGGGGATGTTAATCATCTAAAAGTAGTTCCACCATCAACGACGATCGTTTGACCCGTAATCCAGCTTGCTTCTTCGGTACAGAGAAAATAGACAGCCCCTGCGATATCATCGGGAGAACCCATACGGTTCATGGCAGAGCGTCTGATGGTTTCGGCTTTGACTTCTTCGTAATTGGTGAATGCTTTGAGAGCATCGGTATCGATAGGACCGCCTGAAACGGCGTTGACACGGATGTTCATCTCCCCCAGTTCAACGGCTGCGTAGCGGCTCATCGCTTCAACAGCCGCTTTGTTGGTTCCGTGACCTGCATAGTTTTCGATGTAGATGAGATTACCCGTACTGGACATAGTGACGACAGCACCGCCGCCTACTTTTTCCATTCGTTTAGCTGCTTCTTGAGTACCTACGACAAAGGCGTTTACGGTTGCGGTATAGATATTATTAAGACCACGTGGTTTGAGACGCATAAATTTACCGTATCCGCCAACGACTGGACGACCATAGATCATCGCATTGCTGACGAAAAAGTCGACACGGTCGAAATCGGCATCAATCGCTTCAAAGAGAGGTTTGAATTCATCCGTTTCTAAAATATTGAGAGGATAGGCACGGGCTTTGATGCCGTATTTACTTTCTAATTCGCTTACCAATACGCCGGCAACTTCTGCATTGCTGTTATACGTAAATGCAATATTGACACCGTTTTGTGCAAATTTTTCGGCGATGGCTTGACCGATACCTTTTGTGGCTCCCGTGATTACGAGTGTTTTGCTTTTCATATTTGTCATTCTTTTATGCTCCTGCAATGGTATAATTTTTTAGTACGTCTTCTAGTTTTTTCATATTCTCTAAACTTGGATGAACCAAAGGAAGTCTGTATTCCAATGTATCTATCAATCCTGCAATGTACATCGCAGCTTTGATCATAACGGGATTGGATTCTAAAAACAGAACTTTATTGATGGGGAAAAGAGCATCATTTATCGCTTTCGAACCACTAAAATCACCTGCTAAGGCTTTAATAACGAGTTGACTTTTCAAATCAGGCAATAAGTTTGAGGTAACCGAAGTAATGCCCGCCCCACCATTTGCCAGTATAGGATAATCAATGGCATCATCACCGGAAAATACTTTGAGTTCGGGTCTGCGTGAAAGGAGTTCGATGGTACGCTCTAAACTCCCTGTTGCTTCTTTGATCCCGTAGATATTGCTCACATCATCAAAGAGTCGGATGACGGTATCCGCACTGATGTCAACGACGGTTCTCCCGGGAACATTGTAAAGCATAAAAGGGAGATCAGGGACAGACTGTGCAATTGCTTTGTAGTGTTGGTAGAGACCTTCTTGAGAAGGTTTATTGTAATACGGAGCAACGGAAAATATGGCATCAACTCCGCATTTTTGTGCCGTTTTTGCGGCTTCTATCGCTTCTGCAGTTGAATTGCTTCCTGCACCGGCTAGGACTTTTGTATTGGTTCCACGGCACACTTCAACGGCTATTTCCATACATCTTTTATCTTCATCGTACGTTAATGTTGCGCTTTCACCTGTTGTTCCAACGGGGCAAACGGCATTAATGCCATTCTTTATTTGTCTTTTGATAAGCTCTGCATATTTTTGCTCGTCTAATTTTCCATTTTTAAACGGCGTTATCAGTGCGGTAGTTGAACCGGTTACCATGTTCATTTTTCACCTTTTCGTAAAATGATTGTTGTTGATGCAGCAGGGTTAAAATAGCGTGCTGCTATTTCTTGAATCTCTTTGGAGGTAAGGGCTTTGATGGACTCTTCATACCGTTCTAAAGGGGCAATATCTCCACGTGCCAAGTAGCCACCAAAAAGTTCGGCTACGGAAGTGGAGCTTTCGAGTGAATAAATGAAATCGGCTTTTGTACTGATTTTTATTTTATCCAGTTCTCTTTGTTTTACCCCATTTTTTTGAAGCTTGGAAATTTCTTTCCATATCTCTTTTTCGATTTTTTCAGCTTTTACCCCTTTGTTGGCAATGGCTAAAAATAAAAAGACACCCGGATCGATTGTTTCCATATTGTAGGCGTGAATTTGGTTAACCAGTCTTTTTTCATCGACGAGTGTACGGTACAATCGTGAGCTTTTACCCGAGCTGAGCAATTCGCTAATTGCAGAGAGTTTTGGCTGGTCAGGATGCTGAAAATTTGGAATGGGAAAACTGATTGCAATCATCTCCACTTCGCTCTCTTTATGCACTTCGACTCGTCGTGCACCGTCTTGCTCGGGTTCAATGGTTTGTACGCTTGGAATATCAACATTGTTGGCGATTGACCCAAAATGCTTCTGTGCCTCTTTAAAAACAGTTGATGCTTTAATATCGCCTGTTACGACGAGGATGGCGTTTTTGGGTTGATAATAGGTTGCGTGAAACTTTTGAATGTCCTCTAATGCCCATGTTTGAATGTCGTTCATAAATCCAATCGGTGTCCAGTGGTAAGGGTGATAGACGTAGGCACTGTTGAAAAGTCGAAAATACAAGTATCCCATCGGGTTGTTATCGGTTCTCCATCGGCGCTCTTCGGCAACGACGTTACGTTCAGGTTGGAACTCGTCGTCTTTGAGATTGAGATTTTGCATCAACTCTGCAAAAAGGGTGAGGGATTTACCCATATTTTCGCTGCTGGATTTGATGTAATAGTGGGTATAGTCAAATCCTGTAGAAGCATTATTCATCCCTCCGATACTTTTGACTTCTTCATCAAATTCGCCTGCTTTGAGGTTTTTGGTCGATTTGAAATTCATGTGCTCGAGCATGTGGGCAATGCCGCTTTTTCCCATTACTTCGTTACGGCTTCCCACTTTATAAAAAATATCAGTTGATATGACATTTGAATTATTTTCCATAGGGATAGCGACGACTTGCAGCCCGTTTTTCAGTGTTTTTGTTTCATAGTGAGGCAATGATGAGGCCATAAGGGTTCCTAATGTAAAAAATAATGCGGTAAGCGTTTTCATACCCGATCGGCACCTACGGCTTCGGTAATAGAGGTATAGCCATCGTTGGCGATAAGGTCGATAAGTCCATTGTTGATCTCTTCGACCACTTCCGGTCCTTTGAAAATAAGGGACGTATACAGCTGAACCAAAGATGCACCTGCACGGATTCGGCGATATGCTTCTTCAGGGGTGCTGATACCGCCAACACTGATCAGGGTGGCTTTGCCGTAAAGTTCTCGGGCAATGGCATCAAAAATGTAAAAACTACGCTCTCTCAATACTTCTCCGCTTAAGCCTCCGATCTCTTCTGGTTCACTTACGAGGGAGTAGTCAATGGTGGTATTGGTGGCAATGATTCCATCTGCTCCACTCTCCACTGCATGTGCACAAAGGCTTACAGCTTGATCTTCCGACATGTCAGGAGAAACCTTTAGTAAAATCGGTTTTGAGGTAATGGCTTTTGCTTGAGAAAAAAGCTCACTGATAAAAGCTTCATTTTGCAAATCACGAAGCCCAGGGGTGTTGGGTGAGGAGATGTTGATAACCATATAGTCAGCATATTCGTGCAATGCTTTGATAAGCGTTGTGTAGTCTTTTAGGGCATTTTCTTCGGATGTTGTTTTGTTTTTACCGATATTGACACCCAAAGGGGTGCTGAAAGGATAAATATTTTTAAGACGGTGGCTGATACGAAATAGCCCATCGTTGTTAAAACCCATAGCGTTTTGAATCGTTTCTTCTTCGATATGTCTCCAAAGACGCGGACGCGGATTCCCCTCTTGAGGTTTGGGGGTAAGGGTGCCAATTTCACTAAACCCAAAGCCCAGAGCAAGGGATCCCGAAATCATGGTGGCATTTTTATCAAACCCTGCCGCTAAACCAACAGGATTAAGAAATGTCCGTCCGAAAAGCTCTTGTGACAGAGAAGGGTGAGAAATAAAATTTTTGGCAATCATGCCGTTAAAGAGAGGGGGACAATAACTTGCACCTCGTAAAACAAGAGCACCTAACGTATGCGCAGTTTCGGGTTGAAATTTAAATAACCATGGTTTTAACGTTTCATAATCAATCATTGCATCTCCGTCTCAAAATACTTTGAATAGTAAATAAGAGCGATTATACTCAAAAAAGGTTGAATGGTTTGTTAATGAGGTATCGTTTTGAGATGTTCACTGATAATTTTTGCTATCTCCGAAGCTGTGAGATCCCCAATTGTTAAAGAGAGATCCTGTTCTCCAAGTGTTCCGTAAAGCGTTGGAGTAGTTGCTTTAAAGAGAGCAATCGTAGGTACCAAGGAAGCACTTGCCAAATGCATAGGACCTGTATCGCCACAGACGAATAGGGTCATTTGTGAGAGCATCGCCCCCAATGATCGAAGATTGGATTCGTGAAGTGTGTAAAGCTCATTTTCAAGTTTTTCTTTGATATCAGGAGAGAGAATATCAATAAAAATAGCATGAGGGTTCAGTTGTTTCATCTGCGTGTACCACTCTCTCCACCAGCTATCATCGATCTTTTTTTCAAATCGTGCATCTCGAAACAGTCCAATAACATCAACCCCTTCTTGCCAGCTATATCCTTGATCGGCAAGATGCTTTTTGAGTTCATTAAGCCCTTTTAGCTGCTCGTCATGACTTAGTGCAATATCCATTTTTTGAGGATAATCGGTGGGTTTATCTCCAAATGCCTGCATTAAATAAAGAGGTTTGAGTGCTTCATGGACATTTCCCAAAGGGACGGATGTGAGATGGGTAGAAGGAGTCCAGTTGCCCTGGGCATCAAATCCAAGTTTATAGGTTCCTAAAGCTAAAAAAGCAGCACCACGATCGCTTGCAGAACCGGAATTAAGATTAATGACTAAATCATAATGATTGGCACGAAGTTGTTGAATATAGCGAAAAGCTTTAAGGGGATTTTTGAGCAGTTTTCGCGGAAAATCAAAAACATGTTCAACCGTACTAAACCCTTTTAACAAAGGAATCGTATAGGCAGCACCGACAAGTATATCCATTTTTGCAGTGGGAAAACGCTGTTCCAATGCACGCAGCAGCGGTGTAGTAAAAAGAATGTTTCCGATACGATAGTTGATTCGGATGACGAGAATACGTTTGATTTCATTGATGGGAATCAGATCATGCTTTGCTTTAGTCGGGAAAAATGTCGCGAGTAAAGCATTAAGCCCATTTTTAATTTTTTTTCGAATTTGTGAGTGAAGAGGCAAACCCATGATGTTCCTTTTTATTCTTCCGATAGAGTGCGGCTTAAGCGCTGATATTCGCTGGAGTTTTCCAAAAGTTCTTGATGGGTTCCTTGCGCAATAATATGACCATTTTCAAAATATAAAATGAGATCAGCATCAATAATAGTACTAAGGCGATGTGCGATCGTAATGGTTATTTTGTCTTTAGCATATGCTTTTAGGGCATTTTGAATTTTTCGTTCACTTTCATTATCCAAAGCACTGGTTGCTTCGTCGAGTATGAGAAGAGAAGCATTTCGATAGATGGCTCTTGCAATGGCAATACGTTGACGCTGACCACCCGATAAGTTGGCACCAAATTCTTGCATTACAGTATGAATACCATCGCTTTGAGAGATGGCAAATTCATAGGCATCTGACATTTTGAGCGCTTCAATCACCCGTTCTTCATCCATTATATCACCGTATGCAACATTGGCCGCCAGGGTATCGTGGAAAATATAAACGCGTTGTGAAACCATAGCGATTTGATGACGAAGTGAATCTTGAGTGTACTCTTTGAGAGAATGATGATTGATGCGTATATCTCCTTCATCCGGGTCATAGAAACGAAGAAGCAGGTTGACGAGTGAACTTTTACCTCCACCGCTTTGTCCAACGAGTGCAATGTTTTGTCCCGCATGAATGGAAAGGTTTATATTTTTAAGAGCGGTTTGATCCCCAAATTTTAAGGTGATGTTTTGAAGTTCGATGGATTGGATGGGTTGATTTAAAAGAACGTGACCATCCGTAATTTTGTTCTCCAAATCAAAAATATGAAAAACACGTTCGCTGGCGGCAATGGCATCTTGAACCCTGCTGTATATGGCACTTATACCACGAAGCGGTTGAAAAACCAGTCCAATCGCCGTTAAAAAGGCCGTAAACTCACCAACACTCATTTTGCCTTCATAAACTTCATTGCCTCCAATAAAAATAACGGCTGCGAGTCCAACGGCAGCAATCATTTCCATGAGTGGAGAGACGAGTTCTCCTGTATAGGTGGATTTCATGTTTATGGAAAAAAAATGTTGATTTTCTTGAGAAAATCGGTTCATTTCATGTTTTTCAGTGGCATTGGCTTTGATGATTTCACTGTTATTAAACACTTCGGTCAGTCGGGTCATCATATCGGCATTTTTTTCTTGTGAACGATGCGAGAGCCGTTTGAGACGCTTAGTGATTGTCAATAATGGAAGTATGATGAGCGGCATGACCACCAATGCCCAAAATGCTAACATTGTATTGAGATAAATAACATATCCTACTAATGCAACGACCGTTAAACTTTCACGAATAAGTTCGGGAAGCATAGAGGAAACAAAATACTGTACACGTGAAATATCATTGGTAATGCGTGAAATCAGTTCACCGCTTCGGTTGGAGTAGAGAAATTGCATGTCCAAATGGAGCATTTTTCTGAGTAAATCCTCACGTAAACGAGAGATAATGTGAAGTCCGATATAGGTGGTGAAAACAGACTGAATGTAGCGACCGATTGATTTTAGGAGATAGATACCGATTAACAAAGCTGGAATGACGTAGAGCATGTTTTGCTCTTTTTTGATGAACATATTGTCCATAAGCGGTTTCATGATGTGAGCCGTTCCTGCTGTAGCGGTAACAGTGAGGATGATTCCAATCAAAACGATTAAAAACTGAAGTTTATATTCTTTAATATAAGGCCAGAATCGTTTGTAAATATCTTTAAATTTCACTCTCTACGCTCCCAAAAAGTTCCTGATGCTGTATCCATGATTGAGATTCCCATTACGGTAAGTTCGTCTCTAACTGCATCAGACAAAGCAAAGTCTTTGTTTTGCTTGGCTTGGGTTCGTTTGGAAATAAGGGCATCGATTTTCAGTTGCGTTTTTTCATCCACGCCAAACTGAAAATACGTATAAGGGTTTTGTCCTCCAAATCCCAATACGGTTTCGATGGCGGATAAAGAAGAGAGGAGGGATTGTCGATAGATTTTGTCTTTAGGATTGGCATCGAGTGCATCATTGGCGGTTGATAGTAATTCATCAATCAGCGCATAGGCTTTGGAAACGTTCAAGTCATCGCTTAGTGTATCGAGAAGAGATTGTTTAAATTCGGTGTTAATGAGTTCACCTGTAAGACCAAAGAGACGTTTTTTGAGACGATAAAGACGATCAAGCCGTTTTTTAGAGGCGATGAGATCCTCTTCATTGAAGTTAAAATCCCCACGATAATGGGTGCTTAGAAGATAAAAGCGCAGCACTTCGCCATGGTACACTTTGAGGGCATCTTTGAGAAAAAAACTGTTTCCTAGGCTCTTGGACATTTTTTCGCCATTGACATTGATAAATCCATTGTGCATCCAATATCGGGCAAGCTCATGATTCGTTGCGCAGCGGGTTTGTGCTGCTTCATTCTCGTGGTGGGGGAACAGTAAATCCGCTCCTCCTCCGTGAATGTCGATGGCGTACGCTGACCCCTTAATGGCCAGATGTTGTTCGATCATTGCCGAACACTCCAAATGCCATCCCGGACGACCGCGCCCAAAAGGGGAGTCAAAAGAAACGCTCTCATCATGTACTGCTTTCCAAAGGGCAAAGTCGGCTTCGGAACGTTTTTCACTCACTTTTTCAACACGGCTGATATTTTCTTGGCTTTGGCGATTGGAGAGGCTGAGGTAGCTTTTATCACTTGCCGTATCAAAATAGATGTCACCGTTGCTGATAGTATAGGCGTGCTTTTTGTCTAAGAGTTTTTGAATCATATCGCTCATTGCATCTATTGATTCGGTTGCTTTTGGCTCCAGTGTTGGAGTGCGTACACCAATTGCGTCCATATCGTGATGAAAACCATCGGTATATCGAGAAGCTATCTCGCTTGTACTTACTTCAAGTTCACGTGCTTTGTTAATGATTTTATCATCAATATCGGTAATGTTTCGAGCATACGTAACCTCGTACCCTTGAGCTTCTAAAACGCGTCGCAGGAGGTCAAACACCAGTGCACTTTTGGCGTGTCCGAGGTGCGCATCATCGTATACAGTAGGTCCGCAAACGTAGAGAGACACTTTTCCCTCTATGAGAGGTTTGAATTCTAATTTTATTTTTTTCACGCTGTCATAAAGTAACATACTCTCTCTTTTATCGTATTAAGTTCAGTAAAAAATGGTTTAGAGTGTAAAATAATACCCCAAAAGTGCACACTCCGAGGATAAAATAGAAACTGTATTTTGTCTTTAACAAATTGAAGACGATTCCCCATCCTATTTCTCTGGCGGTTAGAATAAGCTGTACTGCTCCGCCGATACTCCCTGCCAAGGCTAATCCGGCCGCTCCCATAGGATTCATGAGAAGCAGAGAAAAAATGACGTTAATGATAAGAGATATTCCGGCTATTTTGGCAGCTTTGAGATGCTTGTGCATGGCGTATAAATACAAAGAGAAAAGCTTTGCCAGCCCAAAAGGGATTAATCCAACCATATACATTATCAAAACATCTGCCGTATTGTGCGTGTCTTGTATCGTGAAATTGCCTCTCTCAAATAACAGCCAGATGATAGGTTCCGCTAAAAGCATTCCCCCCAAAACGGATAGCCCCAACAAAGCACTCAGTAGCCAAAACGATTTGTGTAGATTTTTATAGGCGAGGGTGTGGTTTTCATTTTTTATGGCTTTAGCAATGGTGGGAAACAAGGCGGTAGTGATGGCAAGGGCGATGATGGCAAACGGGAGCTGAAAAACACGGTTGGCGTAAAAAAGATACGACACCGACCCTGCGGCTAAAAATGAAGCCAAACTGGTGTCGATAAAGGAGGCAATCTGTGCGGTGGAGTTCCCCAAAAGAGAGGGGAAAAAGAGGGCTTTGAATTTAGACTCTTCAACTTTTACATCTTTGGTTTTACGGTATTTCCATCCTCCGATTAAAATCTTTAACAGCCCTTTTTGACGAATTGCATAAAGATGGGTAGCAACTTGAAATAACCCGCCAATGAGAATCGAAAAACTGAGGGCATAAACGATGGTTTTCGGATCGCTTTTACTGAAGAGAACAAGAGCCGTAATCATGGCGATATTGAGCCAAACGGTTGAAAAAGCGGTCGTAAAAAAATGTTCTTTGTGTTGAAGCAACGTTCCTAAAAAGGTGACGATAAAGATGAGGTCCAAATACCAAAAATTGATCATCGTAAGGGGTGCTGTTTTGCTTATGAGATCCTTACCCCAATCCCATGCCAAAAGTTTCGTAAAAAATTCGGGAAACAGGGTGACTAAAAAGGATAAAGCGACAATGAATGCCATAAAGCGGATAAAAATAGCAACAGCAAAGACACTTTTCTGCCCAGAGGCAATGTACGAGGGCATAAAGCTTTGGGTGAATGACCCCTCAGCAAAAATACGCCGAAAGAGGTTTGGGAACTTGAATGCCATTAAAAAAATGTCACTCCACATATTGGCACCTAAAACGGATGTCATCAAAATATCTCGTCCAAGCCCTGTGACACGAGAGATGAGAATACCAAAAGAGTTGGAAAATACGGATTTGAACATAGATTGCGAGACCGTTTTTTAAAATTTACGTAAGTTTAACCGATATGTGATTAAAATAGCTCATATATTACGTGGGGGACTTTGATGGCATTGTTTGCAAAAAAAATTGAATCGTCCAACGCTTCCTCTCCCGTACCCTCTATCGTTATCCGAACAAGCAATGTTGCCAAAGAGTTGATGAGTGTCGCTGCAAACCATAAAGTATCCATCAAAACACTTGATTTTAGGCTCTTGGAAACACAAACTTTTATCCGTCTTCTTACGGATGGTGAAGATTGGATTGAGATGAGTTCGCAGGAGATTGAGGATATTGCCGAAGAGATGTATCTGAATCCAAAATTTGAACTCAAACAAATTTATGAAATAGAAATTTTTACCATAACCCAAAGCAACCCATTGGATTCTCTGGATCTCTCTATTGCCGGGAATGGAACGCTTTGTAAAATTTATTTGACCATTAAAGCGGGAAGTGATGTAACGTATTATGAGGAGTTTGAGAGCAGCTTTTTTGAACTGATCAAAAAGAAAAAACTTCGAGCCAACTTGCTGATCGGAATTTTTGATTCCATGATGTTTTCCAACTTGTCTGACGTGATTGCCAAAATCAGAATTAATGGAAAGTATCATTTTGAAACTCAGGAACGTTATATTGTTGCTGAGAGTTTTGAGCCTGTAGTAACCATCGATGATAAGTTAATACTGCATTATGATAAAAAACATCAGGAGATGGATGAAGCAGGCAGGGTTAATTATGCCAAGCGAGGTTATATTGTCAGCGTGGTCGAAAATGATTTATTAATTGAATACATTAAACCGATAAAAGGGACGATAGGGCGAAACGTTAGAGGGGAATTGATGAGCCCAAAAGAGCCTGTTGTCCGTAACGAACCTACGTTTACGATTAGTGAAAAGATTAGACGAGATGAATTGGATAAAACAGTAGAATTCAAAGCGTGTGTCGGAGGGTATGTGACCTTCGAGGGCGGAATGTATGATATTAAAACGGAAATGGATGTGAGTGAGATTAGTTTTCGCTCTACCGGATCTATTGATACGGAACTTGATGCGGATGTATCTATTAATGTCAAAGAAAAAGACTCCCTCAAAGATGCTATCGGTACGGGAATGGCAGTAACGGTTAATGTTATTAACATTGATGGAAATGTAGGCGCTGAAGCCAAGATTACTGCACATAAAGCGACGATTGAGGGGCAGGTACATAGCAGTGCGATAGTGAGTGCCGATGAATTATCAATTAATATTCATAAGGGGAAGGCGTATGGAAAGGAGATACGTATCACTCGCCTTGAGCATGGTGAAGTGGAAGGGGACAAAGTATTTATTACCCAAGCCGTCGGGGGGAAAGTCCGTGCAAAAGAAATTGTCATCGAATTACTGGGGTCGCATTCGAAGCTAACGGCATCCAAGAGTATTGAAATTAAAAAACTTCAGGGAGGGGAAAATGTTTTGACCATAGACCCTCTTTTGAATGAATCTCGTGATATTTTGGATGATGAAGCCAGTAAGATGAATGAGGCGAAAAAAGCACTTCAACTGGTTGAAAAAGAGCTTTTAGAATATGAACAGACAATGAAAGTGAATATGACCGCATATGAGGATATTAAACAAAAATTGGTCCACTATAAGCGTAATAATATTAAAATTCCCTCAGCATACGTAGAAAAATATCAGCAGTTTCAGCAATTTCGGCGTAAACTTGAAGCATTACGAACGGAGTTCACTGAAAAGCAATCCAATCTTGCCCTCATTAGCAGTCGTCATACCTCATTACAAAATGAAATTTTTGAGGCTCGTATCATCAACCATGATCGATGGCGTAACTATAATGAAGTTGTTTTCAAGCTAATCGATCCTCGTATGGATGTCACCTATTTTCCAGCGGAGAACAGTGATGAAAATATTCTAGGATTGCATGTCGATGAGAATGGAGAATTTAGCATAAAGGTGTTGAGCAAATGATAGTGGGACTTAGCGGAAATATTGAACATAAAGAGCCAAGCAAGCTTCATTTAGAGGTCAATGGGGTGATATATGAAGTATTTATCAGTTTGCATACTTTTTCTACCTTAAGCACCCAAAAGGTCAAGATTCATATCAGTCATATTATTCGTGAGGATGCGCAACAGCTTTATGGATTTTCACAAAAAAGTGAAAAAACACTCTTTGAAGGGATGTTGAAAATCAACGGAATCGGACCAAAAGCCGCTTTGGCGATTTGCAGTACCTTTACGCCAGAGCAGTTTGCGGGTATTATTTCATCCAAAGATGTGAATGCTCTTAAACAAGTCCCGGGGATTGGTCCCAAGAGTGCTGCGCGGATTATGGTCGAATTGGCGGGATTTGATGCCGTGTTGCTTCAAGGCGAAACGTTTACAACCAGTGCTTCAAGTGAAGCATTAATGGCGTTAGAGTCACTTGGATTTAAAAAAGAGGTGATTGTTACCGCCCTAAGCCGGTGCAGTGCGACCGACACATCTGCGCTTGTCAAAGAGGCGTTAAAACAACTTCAAAAATTTTAATAAGGATTCATAACAATGAAATTAGCCATTTTATTCGGAGGTGCCAGCTTTGAGCACGAGATCAGTATCGTCAGTGCCATTACGGTCAAAGGGAAGCTCAAAGGATTTGATTTAAGTTTTATTTTTTGCGACCAAGATCACCGTTTTTATCTCGTAGAGGGTTCCAAGATGAAAGCGATTACTTTCTCGCGTGGGGAACACCTGAAAATGCCTCAAATTTCTCTGACAAAAGGTGGCTTTGAGCAACGAGGAATGTTTGGTGCCAAGATGCACACGATGCCCGTTTTGAATCTCATTCACGGTGGCGACGGCGAAGACGGTACTATCGCGGCATTGCTTGATTTTTACGGAATCTCATTTATCGGACCTCGTAAAGAGGCATCCATGCTTAGCTTTGACAAGCATTACACCAAATGGCTCGCTAACTCATTGGGGATTAAAACGCTCCCTTTTGAAGCGATTACGCAAGCCAATCGTAACTCTATTGCCACTGCTTACCCTTTTATCGTGAAACCTGCACGTCTTGGAAGTTCTATCGGGGTCAGTATTGTTCGTGAAGCCCATGAGCTTGAATACGCATTGGATGTGGGATTTGAATTTGATGAGGTCTTACTGATCGAGCCGTTTATCAGCGGAGTAAAAGAGTACAATCTTGCCGGTTTCAGTGCGCGAGGTGAGATTACCTACTCCATCGTCGAAGAACCGCAAAAAGCTGAATTTTTGGATTTTGAGAAAAAATACCTTGATTTTTCCCGCTCCAGCACCGTAGCTGAAGCATCGATTCCTGAAGCTCTGGTCCAACAGCTCCAAGCCGCGTTTAAAACGATTTATACTCCGTTGTTTGAGGGTGCTTTGATTCGTTGTGATTTCTTTGAAATCGAGGGTGAAGTGTATCTCAATGAAGTCAATCCGATTCCAGGTTCCATGGCAAACTATCTTTTTGAAGATTTTAGCGCTTCCATCACCAAACTTTTGGGTTCACTCCCTGCCAAAAAAGAGATTCGGGTAAAATACGATTATATTCACTCCATCTCCCAAGCTAAGGGCAAGTAAACGTGGCACTAAAATCGTTTCTCTACAAGGGCAATGGATTCGCCATTAGCTATGAAATTCTCAATCCTTCGAAGAAGAAAGATATTGTTTTTTTACACGGATGGGGTTCATCGAAAGCGTTGATGAAGCAGGCTTTCGGACGTACTCTCTCCGATTTTCGTCACATTTACATCGATATGCCCGGATTTGGTGGGAGTAATTGCGATGTTGCCCTCACCACAGAGGACTACGCGGCTATTATGGAACTTCTTTTACATGAGATAGGTGCTTCTAAAGAAATTATTTTAGGTCATTCATTCGGTGGGAAAGTAGCAACACTGCTCAATCCCGACCTTTTGGTATTGGTCGCATCAGCAGGAATATTAGTACCAAAGCCGTTTAAAGTCCGTGCCAAAATCGTGATTTTTAAACTATTAAAATTCTCAGGTCTCACAATGTTGCGTCGGTTTTTCGTTTCTTCCGATGCACAGGGGATGTCGGAAGCGATGTATCAGACGTTCAAAAATGTCGTTAACGAAGATTTTAGTGAGCACTTTAAAGCATTCAATAACAAAGCTCTTTTATGTTTTGGAAAACGTGATACCGCCACTCCTTTATGGACTGGAGAAGTGATAAGTACATTGATTACAGATTCACGATTGGTTGCATTTGAAGGGGACCACTATTTTCTTTTTCAAGAGGGCGTGCAAATTGCAGATGAGATTGAGAAAAGTATAGGAGAAAAGAGTTAATGGATAATACACAGCTAATCGCTTTTATGAGCAATACTATTTTTGTCATGGCATTGGGATGGTATTTGATTACCAACCTCCAATGGTACGATTACCGTATCGAGCGGGTGGTGCTTCGTCATCATAAATCGTGGTGGCACGCACTTTATTTTGTCATCCCTTTTATTCTTTATTACGGTTTAGGGACGTATGCACCACTTGTTTTGGTTGCTTATCTCCCCGTATTGGCGTATTGGCATTTTAAACTCGATAAAAAACTGGTGTTGACGTGGCGGGTGAAGCGATTTTTAATCCTCCTTTTTTCACTCAGCTTTTTTTTAAATGTCATTTTTACCTTAACACACGTAAGTGAAACCTATAGTGTTTTCGCTCCATTGGTATTGACGTATGGACTCTCGTGGGCAACGGAGAAATTTTTGTTTGAAGTGTACAAACGAGAAGCGAAGAAAAAAATAGCGTCCATGTCGGAACTCACTATTATATGTGTAACGGGAAGCTATGGCAAAACGTCTATGAAAAACTTTATCGCGCAGATTCTGGCATCAAAATTTAATGTCTACGCAACCCCGCGCAGTGTCAATACCTTGGGAGGCATTATCCGTGATGTGAATGAATCCTTGCCTTCTGATACCCAAATTTATGTGTGTGAAGCAGGGGCGCGCGAAATCGGTGATATTTATGCGATTACCCAGCTCCTTAACCCTCAAATCGTTGTTGTGGGTAAAGTAGGACCTCAACATTTGGAATATTTCAAAACGCTAGAGCGAATCCAACAAACAAAACTCGAGATTATCCATTCTAACCGACTCAAACGCGCCTTTATTCATACGTCGGTTACGGATGTGCCACACGAAAAAGTAACATTCTTTGGTGATGGAGTTTTAAATCTTAATGCAACACTTGAGGGAACGGATTTTGATTTGTTATTGGGAAATCAGTCACATCATTTTCATACGTCAGTGTTGGGTGGATTTCAAACGATGAACATCAATGCTGCACTGTTAATCGCCGATGAATTGGGAATGAGCAGTGATGAAATGATTGAAGCGGTTAAAAATCTCAAAAGTGTTGAACACCGATTAGAACGTATTGATGCAGGCGGGAAGATTATCCTTGATGATGGATACAACGGCAATATCGACGGGATGCTTGAGGGAGTTCGTTTGTGTTCGCTCCACTCTGGGCGCAAAGTGATTGTCACTCCGGGACTGGTGGAGAGTACAGATGAACTCAACTCTGAATTAATTGGGGCAATCAATCATGTGTTTGATATTGCAATTATTACAGGTTCTCTCAATGCGGTACAGTTTGAAAAAGAGCTAAGAGTGCCTGAAGTCATAATGTTAAGGGATAAAACCCAAATGGTTAAAACTCTGGGAGAAGTGACGCGTGCGGGAGATATCATTCTCTTTGCCAATGATGCCCCGAATTTTATCTGATGGAAAATATCCTTTACTCCCCATGGCGCAATGAGTATGTAGCTGGTGCAAAAGTGGAAGGATGTGTGTTTTGTCATATTAGTGAGAATGAAGCAATGGATAAAGAACATCATGTGCTTTACCGTGATGAACATTGTTTTATTGTCATGAACCGTTATCCGTATACTCCGGGTCATTTTATGATTATTCCTCACCATCATACCGATGCTCTTGAATCTCTTGATCCAGACGCATGGCTGCACATTACTGCATTGGCGCAACGTGGGGTTAGAATGCTCAAGGAATCACTAGGAGCACATGGGGTTAATATTGGGATGAATTTAGGGAGAGCTGGTGGAGCGGGTATTGCGGAACATATTCATCTCCATCTCGTTCCACGCTGGGAACGGGATACAAACTTTATTACTTCTATTGCGCATACTCGTGTTTACTCAACAGATTTTGAGCGTATTTATCAGAAACTTAAAGAGGTTTTACCCTCTTATTTGATTTGAATTTCAATACGACGATTTTGCGCACGTCCATCATCTGTTGTATTTGAAGCAATTGGATTTTTTGCACCTTGACCTGATGTTTTAATGCGATTTTTATCGATTCCGTTTGAAATCAATTTCTCACCTAAAGCCGCTGCGCGTGCCTCTGAACGAGGCTGATTGCGTTCATCAATTCCAATGCTGTCGGTATGGCCGATAATGGTAACGATGGATGCTGGATTTTCTTGCAAGAAGGTTGTTAATATTTCTACTTCTCTTGCAGAAGAAACAGGCAGATCATTGGAAGCAAAAGGGAAATTGATATGAAGTGTTACGCTTCTTGGACACCCTTTTATGTCAACTTTGTATCCTTTTGGCGTTTGAGGACATTGATCTATCCCATTATTGATTCCGTCTTGATCATCATCACTAACTTTTGGAGCGGCTACTGCGACAACTACCGGTGATGCTTGAGTAGAGGGTTGATTTTTGATCATCTCTTGGTAGCTTGGCGAAAAGGTTGTCTTTTGAAAATGTTCAGGGCATGCTTCGTGACGCGTTATGCATTCCTGATCGACAGCATATCCGCACAGAGATAAGCCAAAAGTAAAAAGATAAGCGAGGGCTGGGCCTTTAGATACATTACGATTAGACATGGGTATTCCTAATATTTTGGTTATGATGAATGGTAGTATATACAAATAAAACATAATTTACTATACTTCATTAATTTATGATTAATTATAACATTTCAACCACTATTTTTAGTGTATAATGGCACCGATAAAATAAATACTTTATGATTTACCAACAGTCGGCACGTGGTTTTACGATTTGTAAATCTTTTGATATAAAGGCTATGCGAATGAAAAACATATGGGCAATTGCCATGACACTCTCAATGTGTGCGATCTCTGCACTAAACGCGTTCTCCTTACAGGAGGGGATGGATGATGTACTTAGTACTAATCCGATCGTTTTAGAACGGCTTCACAATTATCGTGCTACCTTGGAAGATTTACGAATCACCGAGGCACAATATCTTCCAACCCTTGATTACTCAGGGACAATCGCTCGTGAGAAGACAGATTCTCCCAGTACAAATTTTAACAGTGTTTCATTAAATGGGTATGAGCACTCTTTGCAGTTGACTCAAAATCTTTTTAATGGTTTTGGCACGACGTATGAATCGGATTATAATAAAGCGCGTATTTTGGCTGCGGCATACAATTATGTTGAAAATGCCAACGATGTTGCTTTTAATTTTACGACAGCGTATATCAATGCGATTAAATCGCGTGACATTCTCTCTGTAGCAGAGTCAAATGTAAAATACAATACTGAGATTACTGCAAAAGTAGAAAAACTTTTTAATGCGGGTCTTACAACCCGTTCAGAAGTTGAAAAAGCAGATACATCTCTTTCTTTAGCAAAATCTAATTTTGTAGTTGCTCAAAATAATTTGGATGATGCGCTCTTTAATTTGGAACGTATTTATGGAAAAAGTGTTCGTGCTGAAGAGTTGCAAGATCTCTCTTTTTCGGGAGAATTGCCAGTATCACTTGAAGAGATGAGAGAGTATGCCCAGCTTCATAATCCTTCTATTTTGGTCAATGACTATAATATCAAAGCGGCTCATGCGCAAAAAGAGGCTGCATATAAAGGCTATTACCCTACTGTAAATGCCTTTGTACGTCAAAGCTTGGCAAATAATATTGGTGGTTTAGAGGGGAATGATAATCGCTTTAAAACGGGATTATCCCTTACCTATAATTTGTATCGAGGTGGAGCTGATGAGTCTCAAATCCAAAAAAGTTTAAGTAAAATCAATCAAGAGAGCGAGACAAAACGGGATAATATTCGTAAACTAGACGAGCAGGGCTCTTTATCATGGTCGGCTAAAAAAAATCTCTCCAACCAGATTGAACATCTCAAGCGCTACGAAATTACGAGTAAGAAAACACTAGAACTCTATCAAAAAGAGTATGATTTAGGGCGACGAACTTTGCTTGATTTGATTACGGCACAAAATGATCATGTCTCCTCTCAAACGCAGATTATTCGTGCTGAAAATGATTTAATGTTAGCCCATTACCGTATATTGGATGCGATGGGATCGATGGTGCAAAACGTATTGGGTTCAAAAGCAGATATAGCAATGCAGCGTGTGGGTGTGAATTCATTGGACAACCGACTGGATAATGATGAGCGTATTGAAAACCTTATTTTTGCTGATCGAAAAATAGACAAATACAAAAGAGACATAGAAAAGTAAAATTTAGATATTATATTCAGTTAATATTATAAAATTTTGTTGATTAGGGTAAAGATTAATGAGTGATAATGAGCAAGCCAGAATGAGTGATCCAGAAGGTGCAGCTTTTGGTGTTGATCCTTTATTGCAATGTTTGGTTTTATTCACCCATATTTACCACAAGCCTTACAGTGCTGAAGCCCTTATGGCGGGTCTTCCTGTCTCTCCGTTTGGAGGAGCCTTACATCTTTTTAGTTTAAAATCATCCAAAGGACTTTTTGCTCGTGCCGCAAGCCGTGCAGGATTGAAAAGTACCTTGGTTCATCGCCGTTTACGTGATATCTCTCCTCTGCAATTGCCGATGATACTGCTTTTGGAAAACAATAGTGCTTGTATTTTGGACTCTTTTTCTCAGGATCTAAAAACGTGCAAGATTATACTTCCAGCTGAGGAAGCAGTAGAAGAGAATGTGCCCATAGAGATGTTGGAGCAAGAGTATGTCGGTTATGGTTTTTTGATTAAACGACCATTCGTGTATGATGAAAATGATTCTTTGACCCTCAATGTTAAACATAAACATTGGTTTTGGGATACCCTGAAACTCTCTAAAAATATTTATCGTGATGTTATTTATGCTACGGTTCTTGTCAATTTGTTTGTTTTGGCTACACCGTTGTTTACGATGAGTGTTTATGATCGTGTTATCCCTAATAATGCCACTGAAACGTTGTGGGTGTTTGCAGCAGGGGTCTTGATTATCTATTTGCTCGATACGTTTTTAAAATTTACCCGAGCGATGTTACTGGAGAGTGCGGGTAAGAAGAGTGATGTTATTATGTCCTCTATTATTTTTGAAAAAGTACTGGATCTTAAAATGTCATCTCACCCAAAATCTGTTGGGTCATTTGCGAGCAATCTTAAAGATTTTGATTCAATACGTTCATTTTTAACCAATGCAACGCTTACTGCATTGGTAGATTTTCCGTTTGCCCTTTTATTTTTGGTAGTCATTGGCTATATCGGCGGCTGGATGGTCATTGTTCCAATTGCTATGATGCTTCTTATTGCCGCGTATGCACTGTTTATGCGTCATCCTCTGCGAGAGAGCATCGAGCAAAGCCATAAAGCCGCCGCTGCCAAAAGTTCTATTCTCATCGAAGCGTTGCAAAATATCGAAACACTGAAAACTCTGGGAACGATGGGGCAAATGCAGTGGCAATGGGAAGAAGCAACGGGAGAGATTGCCCAAAAAAGTTTAAAATCACGTCTTATTTCGACCTCTATTTCAACCATTACCGGTTATTTGACGCAATTAACGACGGTGGTAACAGTGATCGTTGGGGTTTATTTGATCGGTGAACATGAGCTGAGTATGGGGGGATTGATCGCTATTATGACATTAGCGGGTAGAACAGTTGCGCCAATGGGGCAGGTAGCTTCACTGATTTCAAACTATTCAGATGCAAAATCGGCGTATGATGTGATCGATACGATTATTTCACAGCCGATGGAGAGACCGCATGGTAAGAAATTTGTAACGCGTACCGAGTTGAAAGGTGAAATTGAATTTCAAGGGGTTGATTTCGGATATGACGACTCACAGTTTAGTGCTCTTAAAAATCTTTCTTTTTCGATTAAAGCAGGTGAAAAAGTAGCAATAATCGGTCGTATTGGTTCGGGTAAAAGCACTATTGCAAAATTACTTCTTAATTTGTATCAGCCTCAAAGCGGTTCAATTTTACTGGACGGTATTGATATTAATCAAATTGATCCTGCCGATTTACGTAAAAATATCAGTTATGTTTCCCAAGATATCAATCTTTTCAAGGGAAATGCAAAAGATAACATCGCCTATCGAAATACACGGGTATCCGATGAACAGATGATTCGTGCATCGGTGATTTCAGGTGCAGATGAGTTTATACGCCGTCATCCATTGGGGTATGAAATGCCCATTGGTGAGCGCGGTATGGGATTGTCGGGCGGTCAGCGTCAAAGTATCGGAATTGCTCGTGCCTTATTGCTGGAATCACCGATTGTTATCATGGATGAGCCGACAAATGCGATGGATCAATTGAGTGAAAATCGTTTGATTGCTAATTTGCAAACCTATTTAGCGGATAAAACTGCCATTATTATTACCCAAAAAAATACGGTTTTGCCTTTGGTAGATAGAATTATTGTGATGAATGAGGGTAAAGTTTATATGGATGGACCGCGTGACACTGTTATCGCAAAGCTTTCTGGAGGCGACGTATGAACCCGAAAAAGAAGTTTAATTTTGATGCTAACGATTATCAGTTTATGCGAAGTATTTCTGCGGCGGTTTTAGAAGATACTCCCCATAAATTGCGCTTGGTTTTTATTTTTTGGATGGTGACCGTATTTGCTTTTTTCTTGTGGGCAGCTCTGGCACCGATTGATGAGATTGTTCGAGGGGATGGCAAAGTTATTCCCGGTGGTGAGAATCAGATGATTCAACACCTCGAGGGGGGAATACTCAGTGCAATTATGGTTAAAGAGGGACAAAAGGTCAAGGCAGAAGATATTTTATTAAAAGTAGATAATCTAAAATCCTCTTCAACGTATGAGAGCTCACAGTATAAATCAGCTGAATTACGTGCACGAATTGTAAGGTTGCGAGCAGAATCTACCGGTGGTTCCTTTTCACCTTCCGCTGCTGACGTAAAGGCTATTCCGATGCAGATTATGCAAGAACGAAGTTTGTTTGCATCCAATCAAGAACGTCTGCAATCTCAGATAGCATCATTGAACGATCAGTATGCGCAAAAGAAAAGTGACTTGGTTGAAGCTCAAGGGCGCATCGGTGAACAAAAACATGCCCTTGAGCTTATTCGTGAAGAGGTTGCTATTTCTGAGCCGATGGTGGCTCAGGGGATTAAGCCGCGCGTGGAGTTTTTGAAATTGCAGCGTGAATACAGTGATGTCAATGAGCGTTACAATGCAGTACGTTCCTCCATACCAAGGCTTAATTCTGCTATCAATGAAATCACAAGTAAAATCCGTGAAGCACGATCTGAATACGTAACGAAAGCACGTTTGGATCTCAATGAAGCCTTGACAGAATATCAGCGTATCGGTGCTGAAAGTTCGGAGTTGGCAGATCAAGTGACCCGTACGGTTATCAAATCACCCATTAACGGAATAGTGCAAAAAATCTACGTCAATACGGTTGGAGGGGTGATTAAACCGGGAGACAACTTAATCGAAATCGTTCCAACTGAGGGAGGATTGCTGATTGAGGCAAAAGTAAAACCCTCTGATATTGCCTTTATTTATCCGGGGCAAAATGCGGTGGTAAAAGTAACGGCATATGATTTTTCAGTGTATGGCTCATTGGATGGTATTGTCTCGACAATAAGTCCCAATACGGAAACTGATGAAAAAGAAAATGTTTATTATATTGTCCGTATTCAGACGAATAAAAAATATCTTGGAACGGCTCAAAAACCATTGAAAATTATTCCGGGAATGATGGTTAATGTTGATATTATTACGGGTGAAAAAACTGTTTTGGAATACATTTTAAAACCTTTGCTGAGAGCAAAACAATATACCTTTTCGGAGCGGTGATGAAACTTTATCTTGTGAGTTCGGTAGATTCTGTGTTAGAACATTGGAACAGAGCATTAAAAAAATACCATCCCATAAAACTTAAAACGATCAATGAGCTCAATAAACCCAATGAGGGGATTGTTTTTCTTCATGACACAGTAGTATCAGAGGAGGAATTGTATCATATTGTCGATTCTGGAACATGCCGTATTCTGGTTTTTTCAATGCTTCCAGCTTTTACCAAAGCGCAGAAATGTTTAAGTTTAGGGGCCATGGGATATGGTAATGCTTTGATGCATGAATCCCATTTACAGTCAGCATATCAAGCTGTTGAGGAGGGAAAAGCGTGGCTGTATCCTGATTTTATTACGGCTCTTATTGCCCGTTTAGCAGAGTCTGCTCCCAAACCAGTTCATGAGCATGAAGCACTGACTAAATTATCAATTCGAGAGAGAGAAGTTGCTCTTTTGTTGGCTCAAGGGATGAGCCATAATGAGGTTTCTGAAAAGTTAAAAATTACTGTTCGTACTATCAAGGCTCACTCTTCTGCTATCTATGAAAAACTTAATATAAAAGACCGTTTGGCCCTATCTCTTCTTCTTCATTCATAATTTATACTTTTATGTGATATTAATGTGATACTAAGCTTCTTGTTTAGTACCTTAGTACAATAGTATTCCTCTCTTTATAGTGTTAGAATAAGAGAATTATTTAGATTTAGAAGGATCTACTATGGCACGGATTATTGGATATGTAAAAACAGTCGAGAACGGAACATTTTTTGTTAAAGATTTAGAGGGACATATTCGCCAACTAAAAGCCGGTGATGCTATTTCTGAGGGAGAAGTGGTCTATGGCGATCAAGCTAATGTAAAAACTGCAAAAATTATTATTGATATGACCAATGAGGGGGTTGCTGATATTACTCTAGCAGGAAATAATGCCCTTAATTTTGATACTTCTTTACTCAAAAGTGTTTTTTTCAGCGATGATGCTGTTGTCCATACAGATTCTCTTAAACGTGCCCTTAATACTGTTGATTCTGCATTGGTAGATGAAAAAAATGAGAATGAAACTGCTGCAGGTAATGAAGTAGTTATGAGTGAAAATTCAACTTCCGTCGTATTTGCTGATCGTGACGGATTGATTAAAGATGTTACAACATTGTTGGATTTTGTAGAGGTAAATTTAGAGCAGCCAAAAGAGACAATTGATCCTTTTCGCCCGGTTGTTTTGGATGAAAAAATACCGGTAGTCAATTCGGCACCAGTGGCAGCAGCCGATGCCAATAGTGTTATGGAATTGGTGGATACTCCAGCAATATCAACTACCAGCGGAAATGTATTATCAAACGGAAATATAAACGATAAAACTGACAGCGATTTAGACGGAGATAGCTTAAGTGTTATCAGCGTTACCTATAACGGAGTGACAACGGCAGCAGGGACAGCGATAACAACTGCTTACGGGATATTGACGCTGAGCGCGGATGGAAGCTATACCTATAGCCTTGATAATATTAATCCAACAGTGAATGCACTCAATATAAATGATACATTAACCGAACAGGTGACGTATACTATTAGTGACGGAAATGGCGGAACGGCTCAAACGACTTTGACCATTACAGTACAAGGCGATAATGATTCTCCAACAGCAACCGTTGGTGATCCGATTGTAGGAGATGAAGACAGTTCTATCCTAGTACCATTGACAGGTACTGATCCCGATAGTCCGATAGCCTATGTGACCATTACTGAATTGCCTACTCTTGCACAAGGTGTGTTACTCAAAGCAGATGGTACACCAGCAGCAGTGGGAGAAGCCATTCCAGTAGATTCTGTTACCGGTAAAGCGATATTGACATTTGTACCAGCAGCTGATTTCAACGGACCGGTACTGGTTAAATTCACGGTGACGGATACAGGTGGAGCAGAGTCATCGATAGTTACTCAACCGATCAGTGTAACGCCAGTGAACGATGCTCCCGTAGCGGTGGATGATTTTAATAGTATTGATGAAGATACTAGCGTTAGCGTTAGTGGCAATGTTACCCCGGGTACAATTGGACAAGATTATGATATTGACAGCAATAGTATCAGTGTCACCGCAGCCAACGTCACCCTGGGACACGGAACCTTGGTCCTTAACAGCAACGGAACCTACACCTATACGTTGGACAACACCAACCCGGCGGTCAATGCCCTCAAC
>Ga0265297_10003608_pt1 | contig 27534 bp, 22 predicted proteins | sample Munlanlwell13791_FD_192502 | JGI IMG/M metagenome (GOLD analysis project Ga0265297, IMG submission 192502) | Leachate microbial communities from a municipal landfill in Southern Ontario, Canada - Leachate well 137-91 | ecosystem: Engineered > Solid waste > Landfill > Unclassified | place...
AAGTAGTAGTATCTTCTTTTGCTTCATATTTCATAACACAGAATCCATAACCAGAATCTATCCAATCCGTAGGACAATCTTGTCCTGACCCTAATGCGAATTGGCTACTAGATAAGTCTGCATAGACAGTATAGCTAGAACCATTGCTATTAGTAAAATATCTATAATATCTTCCGCTTGTTGGATCTGTTGGCAAACTAGGAAGTAATTCCGACATTTCTGAAGCTAAAACACTACAAGGAGTAGTCCCTCCCCCGATTGTACATTCGGTTGCTTGGATTGGATATATTCCATCATGTTGTGTTCCATAAACTAACAATGCCTTATTGATAGAATTGATATCAGCTTTTCGTCGTGCGTCATTAGCGCTATTTGTTGCATTGGTCATTGATACGATAATAATACCAGCGAGGATGCCGATGATTGCAATGACTACTAGAAGTTCTATGAGAGTGAAAGCTACTCGTTTTTTACGAGAGAGAGAGAGAGAGAGGATTTGTGTTCTTAGCTATGTTCTTCATTAATAATATTATACCAAAATAATCTTAAAAAACAACTTTGTTACCCCTCCTCTCCTCTCTTAAACGTTTGACAATCGAGGTCGGACCTCGCCAAAATAATAAAAAGATTGCGAAGCAATCTACCATTTCCTCTACTCTCACCCTTTGGCACGTTCAAATTTCATAATCAAGAAACTTTGCAAATTATTGTTTTCTTCACCTAATGAGCTCGACTGGAGCGAATTAAAGAAAGTTTTTAGCAAAAAACTTACGTGTGAAGAAAACAAAATTTGAAAGTTTTGATTCTATTCTAAAATTTTACACATTCCTTTCCATTTTCTCTACTCTCACCCTTTGGCACGTTAAAATTAATAATTAAAATTCTTAAGATATTATCTTTTCTTGAGATAGAGAAGCTGACTGAGCTGAACTTAAGGTATTTTCTAGCAAGAAAATACCGCCTCAAGAAAAGATGATATCGAAAAAGAATTTTATACTAATAAATTTTACACGAACTATTTTCCGCTTTTTATCTCAATAACATCGCCATCTTTTACAACATAATCCTTTCCCTCAGTCTTAATCAATCCTTTTTCTCTCGCTCCAGCAAATCCATTCTGCTCAATCAAGGTTTGCCAATTTACGACTTCAGCCCTTATAAAAAATTCTTCAAAATCGCTATGAATAGCTCCTCCTGCTTTTGGAGCTTTATCTCCTTCATAGAGTGTCCAAGCCCTAGTCTCATCAGGCCCAGTAGTAAAAAACGTTATAAGATTCAAAAGTTTATAACATTCTTTTATCAGATCATTAAGGCTTAATTCTTTTGGTAATCCAAAATCTTCTCTCTCCTCAGGGGAAAGCTCGGATGCCTCTGATTGATCAAGGATATTCATTATTAAAAAATTCCAATTGTTTTTTTTAAACTCTTCTCTTACATTGTCCGATACATCTTCTTCATTCCCATTCAATAAATATATCCTTGGCTTTGAAGATAATAATTGATAACTTTTAATAATTTTATTCTCTTCGACATTCCAGTCATATTCAGAAATAACTTTTCCATCCTTAAGCAATTCATATATATTTTTTAATACTTCAACTTCCTTTAATGCTTTCTTATCTCCTGACTTGATTTCTCTCTCCAAAGAATTTAGTCTTTTCTCAACAGTTTCTAAATCTTTTAAAATCATCTCCGTATCTAGGATATCTTTATCCTTCAAAACATTAATTTCCGATCTAACATTAACAACATTTTCATTTTTAAATGCTCTAAGGACATAAACAATAGCATCTACTTCTCTTATATTTGCCAAAAATTTATTTCCTAAACCTTCACCTTGGCTTGCTCCTTCTACCAATCCAGCAATATCGACAAATTCAATAGTTGTATATATTTTTTTTGCCGATTTAGTCAAGCTGGCCAGTTCATCAACTCTATTATCAGGAACAGCAACAACACCCACATTTGGGTCTATCGTACAAAAAGGATAATTACTGCGATCAACTTGTTTTTTTGTAATTGATTGAAATAAAGTGGACTTCCCCACATTAGGAAGTCCAACAATACCTATATGAAGTGACATATTATTAAATCTTATCTTCTTCTAACAGCGTTCTCGCCTCACGATATAAATCGTCTATGCTTTTTTTTGATATTTTAGCTGTTTCTGCAAATTTTGCAATATCTTTAATTGCTAGAATATCCTTTGCCAACATCATTTTCTTACTGACAAAAAAATTCATCAGATGTTTTTTAAAAGACGGGAGTATTGTAATCGGATAAAGCTTTTTATCTTCAATTAATTTTTCTAATCCGCCCTCTCTTGGATACCTCCATCCAAACAAATAAATTCCTTCACATTCAGCATATTTAATAGACTGTTCAGTAAACTTTGTATTAGTAATAATCAAGCTCTGGATAGAATAATCAGGATTTTTTATAAAATAGTTGCCTTTCTTTATATCATAAAGCAGGGCGAACTCTTTCAAACAGACACTTATATCAATTTTTTCTCCCGCTTTATTCCTATACTTGCATTCACCGAGATAAACCGTTTTTTCTTTCCGAGCAATGATATCCATTTCATAATTCACACATTTTCCAGAAACAACCTGATTAATCTTTATTTCATATCCATATTGCTTGAATACTTCAGCAATATATTTTTCAAAAAAGAATCCGGCTGGCCCTAATTCTCTTATTGATTCTTTAAGGCTAAATCTCAAAGCGACTTTCAATTGTTCTTTTCCAAGAGAAGTTTTAATTAATCTAAAAATTTCAGAAGTTTTTATTCCAGAAAAAATATTTTTCCTTACACTATTCAATATTTTGTTTGCAATATCCGCTGAAGCGCCAGAACGCCTAAGAGATTGCAAAAGTTTCCTTTCAGAAAAAAGCTCTCTTTCTCCTAATGCATTTATTACATATTTCTTCTCTTGCATAAGATTAATTGAAGAACTTACCCAGCAAATTTTCTTTCATTTTTTTATACTTCTTTTCAATATTCTTCACTTTAAAAGAATTATACATAATTGATACTCCCGCAAGTATTGCCATAATTCCAACGATATAAGCAATAAATTTTACTGCCTCCTCCGGCCAAATAATAAAAATCAATCCAAAAATAAAAAACAATAAACCGGTAATAAAAATATCCCACCAGTTTGAACTGATTTGTTTGACATAATTATCTAAGATAGACATAGCAAAGTTTTTATCTTCCATATTTTTGTTATTTTTTATAATTATTTTTTCCTCTTTCTCCTCTCCTTAAAATAAAAAGCGGCAGTGTTAACTACAATATTTTGCTTTAGCAAAAATTATTATTAAAAGATTGCGAAAGCAATCTACCATTTTCTCTATTCCCACCTTTGGCACATTAAAATTTTACTAAAATGGTAAGGCTTAATATATTTATTTTTCCACCTTTTATTCTGACTGAGAATAAACAGACAAATTTCTAGCAAGAAATTTGTGTTGGAGAAATGAATATATTAAGCGACAAGATCATAAAATTTTACACATTCCTTTCCACTTTCTCTACTCTCACCCTTTAGCAGGATAAAATCTCCAAAAGAATTATTTGAAGGTTGTTGTTTTCTTGGGCTCGAGAGAGCGACTGGCTCGAACGCAAGTGATTTTCAAGCCCTGAAAATCACGACCCAAGAAAAGAATACACCTCAAATAATTCGTCATCTAATTGATTTTACACAAATCATCTATTGTCGCCACTTCCTCCAAGCTCATTTCTTTGCTGACGAGATTTCAATTTTTCCAAATTTTTATTAGCAACATCCTCGAGAGAAAGCCCTAGCTCTTTTGAAAGATTAGCAATATACCAAAGAACATCTCCAAGTTCCTTGGCAAGTTCAACTCGCTTTTCTTCGCTTATTTGATAATTATCATCACGAATCACTTTTTTTATTTTTTCAGCAACTTCTCCTGCCTCACCAACCAATCCAAGCGTAGGATAAATAAAATTACTATCTAAATTAGGATAAATTGCTGTTTTTCTTGCTTCATCTTGATATTCTTGAAATGTCATTTTATAATTTTTTATTTATAATTAAACTCTCTTCATAATCCTTAAAATACCATAAGCTAAAATTACTCCAAAGCTTGCAGTCAACATCTGCATATAACCCATCATTGAAGCTACTGCTTTTATACCAATCCCTCCTAAGAAAAAATTAAACAGGATATAACTAGAAACAAACAAAAAGATTGCTTTTGCGCTAGCGGCAATTCCGCCTGCCAACCAATAATTCTTATTTTTTAATTTATCAATTGCGACAACAAAAATAAGATTACCCAAAAATATAAATGGAATCATCGGACCCATCGCTAAAGGTAATAAGCCTAAAAACCAAGAAATCATACTTGGAATAAAAACTATTAAAAATGCGCCGCTAAAGCCGAATAAAAAAACTGATATGACTAGCAAAAAATTTACCAAAGTCCCAGTTAATAATTGATTAGAAAGTAATGGAGCCGCAACGACTAAGGATAATACTATTGCAAAATTGATCAATAATGAAAAATCTTTTTTGATAGCAATTGCTTTTGATTGATTCATATTTTACTTATTTTAAAAATTATTTTCTTTTTTTCTTTTTCCATACTTAGTATGGCATACTTTATGAATATTTTTTTCATCATTTAAATATTCTTTATAAATTCCTTCAACCAAAGCGCTTTCATGCGCTAGTCTCTTCTGTTTATCCTTGTCTATTTTATACAACCCTTCTGATCTTAGTTTCCTTATTTTACTATCTGTTGGCATTGGCTGTCCTCCGCCTCCAATACATCCGCCGGGGCAAGCCATAACTTCAATGTAGTGATAACAATTAGGATTATCTTTTATTTTTTCAATCAGTTTTTCTGCATTGGACAATCCATTAACAATTGCGACTTTTAAAGTCAAGTCTCCAATTATTACACTTGCTTCTTTTGACTCATTAAGTCCTCTCAAATTAGTAAATTCTATTGATTCAGCATTTTTTCCAGTTATTTTAAAAATAGCTGTTCGTAATGCTGATTCAGTTACTCCTCCGCTCGTACCATAGATAACTCCTGCGCCAGTAGCATCTCCCCATAATGGAGTCATGTCCTCAGATTCAATCAAATTCAAATCAATTCCATTCTTTTTGAATAAACAAGCTAATTCGTGGGTTGTTAATACTGCATCTACAGGATTTAATCCATCAATAATATTTTCCTCTCTCTTGATTTCATATTTTTTTGCAGTACAAGGCATAATAGAAACAACAAAAATATTTTTTGGATCTATTTCTTGTTTTTTAGCCCAAAAAGTTTTTGTTAATCCCCCAAAAAGGACTTGAGGACTTCTAACGCTTGTAAGATTAGGAATTAATTCAGGATGATAAAATTCTAAATATTTGACCCATGCAGGACAACAAGAAGTAAACATTGGTAAAACACCGCCATTCGAAATTCTTTGAATAAGCTCCTCCGCCTCTTCCATAGTTACAATATCTGCTGCCGCAGAAACATCAAAAACATTATTAATTCCTAATTTTTTAATACCAGCAGCAATTTTTTCTGTCGCAATAGCTCCATACCCCATTCCAAATTCTTCCCCTATGCTGGTTCTTACAGCAGGAGCAATTTGAAAAATAACTGTTTTTTGTACATCATTCATCGCATTCTCGACAATTTTAATCGCATCAACTCCTTGAAAAGCACCAGTCGGACAATGAACAACACATTGCCCGCAATAAACACAATCTCTTTTTCCATTTCGTGAAGGACATATCTGAAAAAAAGATCCTTCCTCTCGAACTTCCAAAAATTTTACATTTTGGTGACTGCAGACTTCGACGCAGTTTTTGCAGTCAATACACTTTGAAGGATCAAAATGGATAGAAGGTCCAAATTCAATCTCAGGAAAATCAATTTTTCTATCAGTAAATCTTGAAATATCGACATTATATTTTTGTGCAAGATTAAGTAATCTGCAATCATTTCCTTTGACGCAATCGCTACATTTTTCATTATGTTGGGAAAAAAGCAGTTCTAAATTCGTTTTTCTTAATTTTGAAATTTCTTCATTATCAGTAGTTATTATCATTCCATCTTCAGCGATAGTAGAACAAGCTGTTTGGTAACCCCTCTTGCCCGTTATCTCTACGATACATAATCGACAACTCGCTTTTGGTTTAAGATCAGAATGATAACAAAGATTTGGAATTGCGATATTATTTTCTATTGCAATTTCGAGTACTCTTTGACCCTCAAATCCAGAAACCTCCTTTCCGTCTATTGTTATTTTAATTCTTTTCTTTTCCATATTTTTCAAAATTTAATTTTAAAATCAAGCTCTTAAAGGGTCCGCTTGCCCCTCTCCCGAGTCCGCAAAAACTTGTCTTTTCCAAGACTTCAAACAAATCAAATAATTTTTCTTTATCAATATCTCTATTCTTGATCATTTCCCAAATTCTATAAACTCCTTCGCGACAAGGAACGCATTTATCACAATTGCCGCAATTTAAAAAATTTGCCCAATATTCCATTAAAACAAAAACATCAGTTTTTTCTTTATTAAAAATTTTTAATGCTCCACAACCAGATAAAGGCGTATTTAATTCTGAAGGCAGCATAATGAGGCCTTCTGCTCCACCACCCACCTGGACAAAAAAATCAAAATCAGGATAATTGCCAGTACCCTTCAAGATTTCATCTATTGTCAAATTATTTAATTTTTCAAAAGTTCCAGAATTAGCAACATCCCCCTCGATAGAAATAAATCTTGTATCTTTGTATTCACCTTTGTTGATTTTCGCAATATGATAAAATGTTTCTACATTATTAAGCAAAGTTGGTTTTCCCCATAATCCGGCATCGGAAATAAACGGTGGTTTTTGTCTTGGCTGAACGAATCCTTTTTCTATAAACTCACAAATAGCTGTTTCTTCTCCCGCTATATATCCTTTGCCTTTTTCTATTATTTTAATCGACGCTTCTCCTATAATATCAGACAAGGAATCTTTATATTTATCATAATAATTATGGTTAAGGTAAATATATGCCTTCTTAGCAGAAAATTCTTTTATTGCTATTATAATTCCATCAATAAAATCATTAGGATAATTTTTAATAATATATTCATCTTTATGGACATCAGGCTCTCCTTCCGCTCCATTACAAATAATATATTTTTCAGGATCTGAATTTTTTGCAACCGCTTCCCATTTTTGCCAAACAGGAAAATTTGCCCCACCTCGACCCAAAAGATTCGCTTCTTTAAGTTTTAATATTATTTCTGACATTTTTATTTTAATTTAAATTTAAAATTGAAAACGTTAAGATAGTAGCAAAGAAAACCCATAAGACATAAGGTATCAAAAGATAAGCAGCCATTTTAGATATTTTTTTGAAATAAAAAATAGTAAAGCCGATAGTTAAAAGCAAAGCAAATATTTCATAAAAAGCTAGAGACAGATTATGCCAGCGGAAAAATATGATTGTCCAAAAAAAATTCAAAAAAAGCTGGATAAAGAATAAAGTTAAAGCAGTATTTATTTTATATTCTTTCCTCTTTTTCCAAATAAGATATAAAGAAATACCCATCATAATATAAAGGATAGTCCATACAGGTCCGAATATCCAAGAAGGAGGAGCAAAAACAGGCCTAGCTAAGCTCAGATATGTTGCCACGATACCCTCGCCTGCAAACCAAGAAGATAAAAATCCAACTACAAGACAGCCAGCAATAAATAATAAAGGTTTAATATATTTTTGCATTTTCATAAATCAATCATATCATTTTATTGCCTATTTTGTATAGATATTGATAAAGACTACCTTTTAACTATTATCATAAAAATCTTATTTGCAATATCGCGTGAATTAACATTATCCTTGTTTCCGCTATAAATAATATCCTCCATTATTATGTTAATTCCCCCCATAATGACATATGCCATCATCCCCAAATCGATTCCATTAGCTTTTTTCTTTAAACAGTCTTTTATTACTGGCTTTATTTTTTCAATTATTTTTTCTCTTTTTTTGACTAGATTATCAAATTTTTTGTTTTGCTTTTTTCTCAAAGGAAAATTCTGGATTACTGCTCTTATGAATTTTTCTTTTTTGATAGAAAAATCAATATAGGTTGAGATAACCCCTTTCATCTTTTTATTCACATCAATATTTTTAGCTACCAATTTACTTATTTCAAAATCAAGCTCATCATACATCCTTTCAACTGATGCAAAATATAAATCTTCCTTATTCTTGAAATAATAATATAAAGAAGCTTTCCTGATCCCAACTTTCTCCGCAATCATACTCAAAGAAACTCCTTTATATCCATGGCGCGCAAAAAGCATACCAGAAATTTCTAATATTTTATCTTTCATTATATTCTGTATTTCTTTATTTTTTTTCATAACAATAAGTAATTACCTAACTTCTGTCTGGTAGAGCAATAAGAAGATAATAACTTATCAAAATAATGATGTCAATGGAATTGCCAATGTATATTTAGAATAGTATAATTAAACAAAAAATATGAAAAAACTATATATATTGCCTTTTGACCACAGATCATCATTTTCAAAAGATATCTTAGGCGTAGAAAATCCCAATAATAGCCAAAAAAAGAAAATTGAACAGCTTAAAATGATAATTTTCAAAGGGATGATAACTGCTCTTAAAGATAGGAAAGATAAAAATGATTTTTCTATTCTTATTGATGAAAAATATGGGAAAAAAATAATTGAAAACGCGCAAGAAAATAAGATTAAAATTTGCTTACCTGTCGAAAAAAGTGGAGAAAATCAATTAAAGTTTGATTATGGAAAAAAATTCAAAGAACATATACTCAAAATTAAACCAGATTTTGTAAAAGTATTAGTCAGATATAATCCAAAAAATGCAAAAATAAACAAAAAACAATTAAAAACTCTTTCAGAATTATCTTTCTTTTGCAAGAAAAATAAATTTAAGATAATTTTGGAATTACTTGTTCCTCCGACAGAACAAAATCTCAAAATATGCAAAGATAAGATTTCTTATGACAAAAAATTAAGAGCGCAAAAAACTGCTGAATCAATCAAAGAAATAAAAACGGTGATTAATCCAGCTATATGGAAACTTGAAGGACTTGATAAGAAACAATGGGAATTCATTATAAAAGAAACAGAAAAAGCAAAAATTATTATTCTTGGCAGAGGCGAAGATGATAAGAAAGTCAGACAATGGCTCCGAGACGCAGCAAAATTCAATCAAATAATCGGTTTTGCTATTGGTAGAACTATCTTTATGTCTCCGATTAAAAAATATCACTCAAAAGAAATAAATGCAGAAAAAGCATCTTCATTAATCGCAAAAAAATTCCTCTCGTTTGTTTCAATATGGGAAAAAGCAAAAAACTATGAAAACCTATAAAGAAGAATTTGCTCCTATTAGATTTCCTCAAGACGAACAAAAACACGACCATATAATAGAATGGTGGTATTTTAATGGAAATCTAAAAACAAAAAATGGAGAAGATTTCTTTTTTATGAATTGCTTATTTTCTGCAAAGGCAAAAAAAGTGAATATACCATTTATCAAGAATTTGCCACTCAAAAATTTGTGCTTTTCTCATTATCTTCTAGCAAACAAGGATAATTCCAAACAAAGAATAAATCCTCTATGCTTAGTCGATAAAAATAATTTTCAAAAACCATTACTCTGGATAAACTACGACAATGGATGCCTTATTGAAGAAACAGAGCCATTTACATATCACATAGTAAACGATTTCATAGATTTAAAATTAAGATCAACAAAAAATCCTCTTTTTCTAGATAAAAAAGGATTTATTGATTTAGGAATGAAAACAACATATTATTACTCGCTGACAAGACTTGAAACAACAGGATTCGTAAAAATAAAAACAGAATGGACAGAAGTTAAAGGTCTTTCTTGGATGGATCATCAGTGGGCACAAACTCCTCTAACAAGTGATGATGAATGGACATGGTTCTCTCTGCAGTTAGATAATGGAACAGACATCCTTTGTTTCATTTATGGAAACAAGACCAAGACATGTCATGCAAGTATTATTAATAAAAAAGGGCAAATAACATCAACTAATAATATTTCGATCAAAGCAATCGACACTAATAAATATACCAGCAAGCTAACCAAGCAAACATATAAGCTTCACTATTCAATAGAAATACCAGAATACGGAATATCGCTAAAAACATCTCCAGCTAAAATAAATCAAGAAATGATTTTTGGCGCTATAAATTACTGGGAAGGAGGAATTAATATCAAAGGATTGATAAAAAATAAAAATATTGCCGGAAAGGGATTTATGGAACTTTTACCGCCGACAAAAAATAAACAGATATTAAAAGCAGTCCTTCAAGAAATCAAAAAAAATTCCCTTATAGAAAACATAAAAGAAATGGCAAGTATCTCTTCAAAAACAATCTATTCTTTAAGCGAAGAATCCAAAAAGAAAAAATAAATCAAACTTCATAAAACTTTCCATATTCTGGAACAATAGTATCAATGTTTAATTCATTTTTCAATGTTTCAGCTAATTCAATAGAAGAATCCTCTTCTCCATGAATTATAAAAATATTCTTTGGAAGAGGATTTTTTATTTTCCGAGTCCAATTTAAAAGTTTTGGAAAATCTGTATGCGAAGAAAAAGCTTCTGTCTTAGAAACATTAGCTCTGACCTTTATCTTTTTTTCATTGATCAAAACTTCTTTCTCACCATCGGCAAGCTTTCTGCCAAGAGAACCTTCAACTTGGAAAGATATTATCAATACTCTGCTGCTTGCAATCGGCAAATTCTTTTTCAAGTGGCCAACGACTCTTCCACCATTACACATACCACTGCCTGCCAATATTATTTTAGGGCCAGATAATTTTGAAAAACCTAAAGAATCCCCCTTTTTTCTTGTCATCTTGAATCCATCAAAATAAAACAGATTATCCTTTTTAGCTACAAGCTTCTTAACCTCTTCATCAAAATAATTGCTGTATCTTCTATAGATATCAGTAATTCTGACCGCAAGTGGACTATCTAAAAAAACTGGGATACTCCTGATATTTTCATTTTCAAAAATATTTTTTAATTCAAATATTATTTCTTGCGTTCTTTCTAACGCAAAAACTGGAATTATTAATGTTCCTTTATTCTTGATTGTTTCAACTATTTCTTCCTTTAATTTAATTCTTCCGAGTTCCCGAGATACATGAGTTTTCATTCCATAAGTAGATTCTATAAAAACAAAATCAGCCCCAGACACAAATTCTGGATCCTTGACAATTGGAGCCGGAGGATTGCCTAAATCGCCAGAAAAAATGAACTTTTTTTCCTGACTGCCTTCTTTCACCCAAACCTCGAAAATAGCTGAACCAAGGATATGCCCAGCATCATTAAGTTTGATTCTTACTTCTTTATTTATAGAATAATCCTGATTATAAGGAACAGGAGAAAAACAAGTCATTATATCTTCAACATCTGAAGCAAAATATATTGGATTAATATTCTCATCAGTAAGAAAAACCTTAGCCGAATCAATCATCATCTGTTCCGACAAATCTATGGTAGCAGAAGTGCAATATATATTTCCCCGAAACCCTTCTTTATAAAGCTTTGGAAGTCGTCCGCAATGGTCAATATGGGCATGAGTAAGCAAAACAAAATCTATTTCAGATGGTTCAAATGGAAAGGCATAAGAATTTTTTATATTTGATTTATCATCTTGGAAAAGGCCACAATCAACAAGAAATTTTACCTTCTCAGTTTCAACCAATATGCAAGATCCAGTTACTTCCCTACAAGCTCCACAAAAAGAAATTTTCATAATATTGATTTATTCAAAAAGACTGCTTAAAAATACTTTTAAAGATGATAAAGGTATTTTGACTTCCTTTGTACCAGAAACATTAGACGCCACACTGCCAGCAGGAAAATAAAAAATAATACTATTATCCTTTAAGATAAATTTAGAAAAATTTTCTGCATTTGGAAGCGTTCCCTCTTTAATCCAAGCAATATCAGCATCAGTATCTTTTACTAATTCATCATATACTAACTCTGATATCTTATTTAAATAATTAGAATTTTCCTTAAAAATATTGCTTAATTTTATCTCCTTTGAGTTATCAAGATCATAAGTCTTGCAATCAATATCTTCAATAGGATGAATTCCTCCTCCATAAATGATGTCAAACTTGATACTGAATATATTCCTAGCATATTTATTGCTATCATAAGAAATATTCAAGAATTGATCAGTGTTATCAATATTTGAACCGACATCAAGAGAGTCCCTAAAGTCCTTTATTTTAGCATCAATTAATGACTTTATATTCTCATTAACAATATTATTATCATTAAAAGATGGATACTCCGCGCTGATTTCAGCTCCATTTGATTTTTCATTTATTTTTTCTGTTTTTATTTCATAATTTTTTAAAACAGGAGTTTTTACTTCCTTCTTTTCTGCCACAGCTTCTTTCTCGCTTATTCCAAAGCCAAACCATTTTTGATTATAAAAACAAAAAATTATTATTACAAAAAAAATAAGTAAAATAAAAAATAATCCTTTATTGCTTTCATTTCTTTTTCTCATAAATTTTAAATTATTTTTATTTACCCACGTTTCCCTCAGGATCATACTTTACAATCATAGAATCAACTCCCCCTTTTGAAGATAATTTTAAACTATCAGTCAAATTAAAATCACCTCCAAAACCTCCAATGGCTATAGGATAATCAAGGCTATCGACAGATACTCCTGAAAAATTTTGAGATTCTTCTTCAACCGATACATCTCCTCCCAAAGATCTAACCCACATAAAATTACCTTTTTGATCATACTTAGAAATAAAAGCATCTGTAGCATCTCCGCTACTGAATGCATACAAAATACTATTCCTTCCTCCTCTATTTGGATCAAAGTCTACCGCCCCGCTAAAATATCCTGTAATATAAATATTACCTAAACTATCAATAGCTGTTGAAAGTCCGCTATCGCGCCCAGCTCCTCCTATTTTTTTTGAAAAAACTATATCACCATCAGGATTAATTTTTAAAAAGAAAATATCTTGACTGCCAGAACTTTGCAATTTTATTCCTTGGAAATTTATTAAATTACTAAAGCTTCCAATAAGTATTATGTTTTCATCTTGCGAAAAAGACATTGAATTCAAATCATCCTTTCCTAAACTCCCCCATTTCTTTGACCATAAATAATTAAATTCACTGTCGTATTTTGATAAAAAAATATCTTGTCCTCCTGTGACATATGTAAATTTTTTAGGATCGTCTGAATTTAAAGCTATCTTAGAATTAAATATACCTGCTAAATATACTTCACTATTTGAGTTAATTAATATTTTTCGAGCTTCACCAATTGTCCCTCCAGATAAAGATGAGCTTTTTAAATTATTTCCATTTTTATCATATTTTGCTAAAAAAATATTTCTAGAATATTTTAATGCTGTTAAAGTTTTCGTATTTTCTTGTATATCCTTAAACTCAATCTCTCCATCAAAATAGCCAGCTATATAAACATTATTATTAAGGTCAAATCCAATCGAAGAAACTTGTTCAAATCTAATGTCATTATCTTCAAAAGGAATACTTTCTTGATTGCCTATTTTTTTTGCCCACAAAAATCTTCCATCGCTATCATACTTTGCTATAAAACCATCACGTCCGATTCCAGCATCAAGAATAAACTCTTTTTCAGAAGGATCAAAATCTGCCTTTCCGCCAAAATAACCAGCCAAATAAATAAACCCTTCTCCATCCAATCTCACTTCGCTTGGAGAATCATAACCAATAGAACCAATTGAAAACCCCCAGATATATTCGCCATACTGGTTATATTTTACTATATAAATATCCGTATCACTACCTATTCCGCCCAAGGAAGTTTTTTCGGCTTTTCCTTTCGGGTTCAAATTTATTGTTCCATGAAAAGCTCCTACGCTATAGATGTTGTTATTTTTGTCAGAAATAATAGATTTTCCAAAATCATTATTCTGGTCGCCTATAGAAAAGGCATAAGTAAGATCATCTAGATTAGTATTTTTAATACTTTCAATCGCGCTTCCATTCTGCTTATTAATATCGCTGATACTTGCTAAAAATGATTTATTAGATGTAAAGGAAAAATTTTTCGCATCCGAAAAATAGGATCCGCACATAAGCACGATAAATAATATGAAGAATAAAACTGAAACAGAAATTTTATTAGCCGATTTTCTATCCCATCCCAAATAAGAACAAGAAATAACAAGGATGGAAGACCCAACCAAAGTCACTGTCCAAAAAGAATAATCAAAAACCATACCTTTGATCGTAAAGGGCAATAATCCTAATGAGATAATCAATATGTGTAAAAGTATGCTAGCGAAAAAAAATCCTGTAAAAAATTTTAATAATTCCCTATTCATTTTCCTTCATTATTAATTTATATTCTCTTTCTAAAAATAGTCTAGAACTTAGAACCATTTCTTTTTTTTAAATAATACATATAAAATAGCTATCACTATCAATATGAAAATCACGATATAATAAAAAACAAATTTATCCCCTCCTCCCGGGATGTTCACATTCATTCCATACAGGCTTCCAATAATTGTCGGAATAGTTAATATCACCGTCAAGGAAGTTAGTACTCTTATCGTATTATTCAATCTATTTGTAACAATCACCTGATAGGCATCTCTAAGAGTTCTTATATTCTTGACCGTAGTAGAACAATTATCAAGTAATTGTCTAACAGCAATAAGAAGATCTTCAACTAAATCATTATCATAACTATAAAGCTGGATATATCCTCCTTGAAAAATAGACTCTATCGTATTTTTCATCGGAGTCAATGCAGATATGTATTGGTCTAAGATGTATTCTTTTTCAATAAGTTTTGCGATATCCATATCTTCCACTCTTTCCAAGCTTTTTTTCTTCATAGATAAGTCTGTCTTAACAGCCTTAACCTCCTTCATATAATTTTTGGATATATTCAATAATATATTGATTAAAAGCTTGGTTCTCTGAGTTGTAGAAAAAGAGACTGTATTGCCAGTCATAAGTCCGATAGTCCTGCTTTTTAACACAGACGCAGTAATAAAATATCGACTAGTAATTATTATCGCAAGAGGACTAGTATATTCATCTCCTTGGTTATTAGCAATATCTCTCACAAAAAGAATTATATTTTCTCCCTCTCTTTCAATACGCGGTAATTCATAGGGATCAAGAACATCCTCCAGATCAGAAATCTGAAGTCCTGTTATTTTAGCGACATACTCCAAATCATCATGAGATACCTTTTCTATATTTATCCAACAACCATCCCTTAAAGCATTAATCTTTTCTAGTTTCTCTTTTTTGATATCTTTAAAAAATATTTCTATCATTTTCTTTCAATTACCTTTAATTCATAATTATCTATCTTGTCTTGATTTTCAAAAACAAACTTCCCTTTAAAATTCTTATCGTCTAAAAATAATGGGAACCAATAAGGATCATCGGCCCACATTTTTTCAAAAGGAATATCATTACAATCAAACCATTTCGGAAACATTTCTTCAGTTTCAATCAACTCACCGTTATAATTTTCCATCTCAAAAATATGAACCTCCAGTTCTTTTTTGCTATCTAAAAAAATAAAATCAATAACTCCTGCCTCTTTGAGCTTAGAAACACAAAGACCACATTCCTCTTCAAATTCACGTCTAGCACATTCTTCTATGGATTCATTCGTTTCAACCTTTCCGCCAAATCCATTCCACTTGCCTTCTCCAAATCCTCTTTTTTTCATACCCAAAAGTATCTTGCCATTTTCTTTGATAAAACATAGGGTAAAAACTTTTCTCATATACTGATTTTAATTCTTGCTTAAGATTATGTCAATTTAAAAAGAAGCTTATTTAGCCTCTCTTAAATTTTATTATTTTCCTATATTTAAATGTTAAGCTCGATAATAGATTTCCATTTGGCATTTTTCACAATCAAATTTTAATAAAAACTTATAACCTTTCTCATTTACTAGATAAAGAGGTTCTTTGATACTATCAAAACCTTTCGATTTTGAACATTTTCCAATTAATCTCCTTAGGCAATGCTTGGTTGTCATTATTTTCTTGCCTTTTTTATCGTCTAATATTTCGAAAGCAGGTTCAATTAAAGATACCCCGTGACGTTCATAAAATTTTTCAGCCAAATTATTCGAAACATTAGCTTCATAAGTGAGATTCTGTTTGAAAAAAGGATGCCTTGTCGGAACAATATGTGACTCTTCCCTTCGATAAGATTCTTTTCTTTTTTTGTCAAAAATTCCAATAACTTCTCTTCGAAACGCATTTAAAATAGAAATCTTAAAAAATAACGGCTGGTTTAGGATAATCTTGATTTCCTTAGCCTCATAAATCGTATCACCTAGCTTTGAAAACTGTAATTTGATATTTTGAAGAGCAGTTTCTTTATTATCTGCAATTACTTTTTCTATTTCTTTATTCAAAATAACTTCATTTCCTTCTTCGTCCTTTACCTTGATAGTTATGCCATTTTCAGATTCTTTAATTTCAAAAAAAATAGGAACAAATCTTTTTATCGGATTATTCTTAATCTGCCTTTCGAAACTAATATCGAGATTCCTATAAACATCCATACCTTCCTCAAGTCCAGTCATATCATTGAGGTATATTTTCGGCCCAAACACTTTTACCACATTGCTTCCTCTAAGATTCTTACTTCTATCAAAAAAACATAAACCATCCCCATTGGACAATTCTATTCCTTTTTCCAAGATAAAATAATTCTCAGAAATTACTTTTACCTTGCCAATTAATTTTCCTTTTGATTTAGGAGAAATAGAAAGTAAATCAGGATTATTATTTTTTAAAAAATAATCAGTAAACCCCCTATTAAAAGTCTTTTCGATATCTGGCTCCCAGCTAGAAACTATTTCGCCAACAGAACTTTTTTCGAAACCTTCTTTTCTCTTCAATATCCTATCAAGTTTCCTTCTATAATAATAAGTCGTATTTGAAACATAATACTCATCTTTCAGCCTTCCTTCTATCTTGAAAGATCCAAGTCCGGCATCAATCAAATCACCTAAATCCTGAGAAAGATTGAGATCTTTTAAAGATAATAAAAACTTATTTTTTGCATAAACCTTTCCCTCGCTATCTATTAGCGAATAAGGAAGACGGCATGGCTGCGAACAATGACCTCTATTAGCACTTCGTTTTGCAACTGCCTCGCTAAGATAGCATTGTCCGCTCATAGAAACACACAAAGCGCCATGTACAAATCCCTCCAATTCTAAATCAGTATTTTTCCTTATTTCTTTTATTTGCTCAAATGAAAGTTCTCGAGCAAGTATTACTCTTTTGATTCCTATTTTTTCGAAAAACTTTATTTTTTCGATATCATAATTATTACATTGAGTACTTGCTATTATTTTTATCGGAGGCAATTTCATTTCAAGTATTCCCATATCCTGAATTATTATCCCATCAGCTCCAAGCTTATAGACATTTTCTATTATCTTTTGCGCTTCTTCTAATTCATTATCAAAAAGGATTGTATTTATGGCAACATAAACCTTAACTCTGAATTGATGTGCATATTCAATCAAATTTCCTATATCTCTAACTGAATTTTTCGCAGCAGTTCTTGCTCCGAATTTTGGCCCCCCTATATATACCGCGTCCGCTCCAGCATTTATAGCAGCAACTCCGCAGGCATAATCTTTCGCCGGTGATAATAATTCTATTTTTTTAACTCTTTCCATTTTATTTAATTTTATCCTTTCTTAAGACTTGCCTTTGATAAGAAATAGCGAATCGATGAGCCTCATCTCTTACTCTGATCAATAAATTATTATTAGCATCCACCCAGTTCAAAAATTCTTTATCATTTCCACTACAGATAAATTCGTCCTTCCTCCTATCCGGCCCTTTTGCAATACCCACAATTGGGATAGACAATTTAACTGAAGATAATGCCTTTCTAACAGTATTTACTTGAGGCTTTCCACCGTCAACCAAAAAAATTTCTGGCAAAACCCAATTTTCATTTTTTAATCTTCTCTCCAAAACTTCTTTTAAACAATCAACATCACTTTGTCCAATAACAGTCTTTATCTTAAACTTTTTATATTCGGTTTTTATCGGATGTTTGCTATTAAACACTACCATACTTCCTACCTTAGCATCAACTCCAAGATTAGATATATCATATCCCTCTATTCTTTTAACCTCAAATTTTTTTTCATTTACTTCTTCTTCAAAAGAATCGCTCAAAAAACTTTTATCAAGCAATGCAACATCTCTTATTCTTTTAAGAGCACCTATTTGGTCTCTTATATGTTTTGCATCTTCGAAACGCTGATTTTTGCTCAGCTTTTTCATCTGCTTCTCAAGTGAAAGCAACATTGTCTTTTTTCTCCCAGAAAGGAAATAAGCCAAAGGTTTTACAACCCTATCTCTATACTCCATCTTACTGATTTCTCCAGTACAGACTCCTAAACAATGTCCGATTTGATAATCAAAACACGGTCTTTTTTGATTTGGCAAACATCTTGAAACAAAAAAAAGATTATGCAGAATTTTAAGCATCTGGTTAGTCTTTATTGAAGGAAAAGGACCAAACAAATATTTATAATTTTTTGTTTTCCTTTCTATTTCTTTTAACGTATGTTCTCTTGCAACTTCAAGATGAGGAAAATCATTCTTGGTTATGACTAAATAATTCCAACTCTTATCATCTTTTTCCTTTACATTATATTTCGGCTGAAATTTTTTTATATAGCTAGCTTCCAATATTATCGCCTCAATAACTGAATCTGTTTCAATATGCTTAAAATTATCAACTTCATCAATCATAAATTCAATCGGCCTAAAATTCTTTACTCCGTTAAAATAACTTGCTACTCTTTTTTTAAGTGAAGTCGCTTTTCCAACATAAACTAGTTCGCTTCCTTGATAGAAAAGATATATACCAGGATTATCTGGCAATTTTTTTATTTTTTGACGGATTTCCATAATCAATTACTTCTTTTTTTTGATAACCCTTCTCAAATATTTTCCAGTCCAAGTATCTTTCTGACACATCTCCTCAGGCGTTCCCTCTCCAATTAATCGTCCTCCAAGATCACCCCCTTCAGGACCAAGATCAATTATCCAATCACTGCATTTTATGAAATCAAGATTATGTTCAATTACTAAAACAGTGTTTCCTTGAGAAACTAAACGCTGGAGCAAAATGACTAACTTCTTAATATCATCATAATGTAATCCGGTCGTCGGCTCATCAAGTAAATATAAAGTTCTTGATGTTCCATGCTTAGACAACTCGCGGCTTAATTTTATTCTCTGTGATTCTCCACCCGACAAAGTAGTAGCTGGCTGGCCAAGAGTCAAATATCCAAGACCAACTTCATTCAATACTTTTATTTTATCATAAATAAAAGGGATATCACGGAAAAAAATCTCTGCATCTTCAATAGTCATATTAAGCACCTCAGAGATATCCTTCTCTTTATAATGGATAGAAAGTGTTTCCTTATTAAATCTTTTTCTATGGCAAACATCACAATCAATTTCAACATTCGGCAAAAAATGCATTTCAATTTCAAGACTTCCTTTTCCTTCACAATGTTCACATCTGCCTCCCGGTTTATTAAAACTAAATCTTCCTGCATCATACCCCCTCATCCTTGCTTCAGGCGTCATAGAAAATATTTCTCTTATCTCATCAAAGACCTTAGTATAAGTAGCCGGATTTGAACGAGGAGTTTTACCAATTGGAGCTTGGTCAATCCTAATTACCTTATCCAGATATTCAACATTTTTTATTTCTTTCACTTTAATATCACGCTTCATATGATTTATCTTTCCAGTCACATATTGATTGATAATATTATTAAGCAATGTTGATTTTCCCGAACCAGAAACTCCTGTTAGGCAAACAAATCTTCCAAGAGGAACATCTACATTTAGATTTTTTAAATTATTTTCATGAGCATCAATAATCTTCAATTTTCTAGTCTCGCTATCAACTTTTCTTCTTTTTTCAGGAATCTCTATGAATTCTTCTCCTCGCAGATATTTTCCAGTTAAAGATTTTTTTGCGTTTCCTAACTGTAAACAATTTAATGACTTTTTTCCGTCTTTAGGCGAAAGTAAATTATCCAAAATTCCCGAATAAATAACTTCTCCACCATGTTTTCCCGCTCTAGGGCCAAAATCCACCAGCCAGTCACTAGCAAGAATTGTATCTTCATCGTGCTCCACAACAATTATCGTATTTCCAGCATCTCTCAGATTACATAATGTTTTTACAAGCATTTCATTATCTCGCTGATGCAGTCCAATTGTTGGTTCATCCAAGACATACAAAGCCCCAACTAATTTTGTTCCTACTTGAGAAGCTAATCTTATCCTTTGTGACTCACCTCCAGATAATGTTCCAGCCATTCTATTCAAAGTAATATAATGCAAGCCGACATCATACATAAATTTTAATCGATTCTTTATTTCGTTTAAAATAACTTCAGCTATTTCCCTTTCTTTCTTTTCAAGTCTTTCACTTAAATCAGAAAAAACAATTATTGCTTCATTCACATTCATTTCCGTAACTTCATAAATATTCTTTTTATCTATTTTTACGCTAAGAGCATTGTTATTTAATCTTTTTCCTAAACACATCGGACAAGGTTTAGAACTGAAAAAATTTTCAATTCCTAGCCCATTACATTCAGGACAAAAACCATATGGAGTATTAAAACTGAAAAGCCTTGGCTCAATTTCTGGAAAACTGAACCCGCACTTCGGACAAGAAAATTCCGTACTAAATACTTGCTCTTTATTGTCAGGATAAATAATCAAACATAAACTATTCGACATATCAATTGCATTTTCAATTGCCTCATTCAAACGAAATTCGAAATCATCATCAACTTTTGAATAAGGTATCTTATCAATCACGATTTCAATCGTATGCACCTTAGTCTTTTCTAAATCTACTCGTTCTCTCAGGCTCTTTATTTTTCCATCAATTCTCACTTCCAAATAACCAGATTCATATATATCCTGCAACATCTGAAAATATTCTCCTTTTCTACCTCTGACGACAGGAGACAATATGGATACTATGCCTTCTTTGTTTTTTTCTTTAGTAGTCGAGGTTACTTTTTCTCTTATCTCATCAATTGTCATTTTTTCAATTCCAATTTTGCATTTAGGACAATAAGGTTTACCAATTCGTGCATATAAAACCCTAAGATAATCATAAATCTCTGTTATCGTTGCAACTGTTGAACGAGGATTAGAGCTATGAGCCTTTTGACTGATAGAAATAGCCGGAGATAATCCCTCAATTTCATCTACATTAGGTTTTTGCATTCCACCCAAGAACTGTCTCGCATAAGAAGATAAAGATTCGATATATCTTCGCTGTCCTTCAGCAAAAATAGTATCAAAAGCCAAGCTCGACTTTCCCGAACCAGAAAGACCAGTAAAAACAATCATTTTATTACGAGGAATTTCTAAAGAAATATTTTTTAGATTATGTTCCCTCGCTCCTTTAATAATAATTTTATCTTGCATTTTATTTTTTTCTTAATTCTTTTTCTAACTTATGGATTTCATCTCGAAGTATTGCCGCAAACTCAAATTCTAATTTATCGGCAGCAACTTTCATTTGTTCCTTTTTATCTTTTATTATTTCTCTGAGAGGCCTATCGTCTCCTGCCATATCCATACGTAATACTTCTTCCGAAAATCTTCTTTTTTTCCCTTTTTTATTTTCTAATCCAAGTTCTTCTAAAATATTTTTAATATTTTTCTGAATAGTTTTTGGAGTAATATTATTATCTATATTATATTTGATCTGGATAGTTCTTCTCCTATTAGTCTCACTCATCGCTCTTTCTATAGATTTAGTAATATTGTCAGCATAAAGGACAACCCTGCCATTTACATTTCGGGCAGCACGTCCAATAGTCTGGACTAAACTAGTCTCATTCCTTAAAAATCCTTCTTTATCAGCATCAAGTACTGCCACAAAAGAAACTTCAGGAATATCTAATCCTTCACGAAGCAGATTAACGCCTACTATTACATCAATCTTTCCTCTTCTAAGATCAGTAATTATATCAATCCTTTCCAAGGTTTTTATATCACTATGAAGATACTTCACTTTTATCTTTTTCTTTTCAAGGTGGTCATTTAAATCTTCTGCCATTCTTTTTGTAAGTGTAGTGACAAGCGTTTTTTCTCCCTTGGCAACTTGTTCTTGTATTCTGATTATGAGATCATCTATTTGTGATAAATTATTTTTTGAAGAAATAACAGGCCTTATAATAACTTCTGGGTCAACCAATCCAGTCGGCCTCACTATCTGTTCAACTATCTTTTCACTTTCTTGGATTTCAAAATCAGTTGGAGTTGCTGATACATAAATTATTTTTTTAGCTAAATTACGGAATTCCTCATATTGCAATGGCCTATTATCATAAGCGCTCGGAAGCCTAAAGCCAAAATCAATCAAAGATTTCTTTCTTGCTTTATCCCCATTATACATAGCTCTCACCTGTGGCAACGTTGCATGCGATTCATCAATTACCACCAAGAAATCTTTAGCTGTTTCCTTAAAATAATCAATCAATGTAAATGGAGGTTCTCCAACCTTTCTTCCGTCAAAATGTCTAGAATAATTTTCTATTCCTTGGCAATATCCCATATTCTCAATCATTTCAAGGTCATACTTTACTCTTCTTTTAAGCCTTTCGTATTCCAAGACCTTTCCTTCTTTTTCAAAAAACTTAAGCCGTTCTTTTAATTCTGCTTTAATATCTTCCATCGCAGATTTTTTAACACTCTCATTTATGACATAGTGCTTAGCAGGGAAAAGATTTACTTCATTGATTTCTTCAAGGATATTTCTTCTTATTGGATCAACTATTTCAATAGTTTCAATTTTATCAGAAATTATAAAACGATAAATAAACTTTTGATTAACTGGCATTATTTCCAAAATCTGCCCATGCAATCTGAATGTTCCGAATAATAAATCGGCATTCGTTCTCTCAAACTGCATGTCAATCAATTTTCTTGCAATTTCTTGTCTATTAACAGCCTGTCCTTTTTCAAGAGTCAAAATAATGCTTTTATATTGTTCAGGTGATCCAAGCCCATAAATACAAGAAACTGATGCAACGACTATTACGTCCTTTCGTGTCATAAGGGCTTGAGTACAAGCATGTCTCAACCTATCAATCTCTTCATTTATCTGAGCCTCTTTTTCAATATAAGTATCAGTATTAACCATGTATGTTTCTGGCTGATAATAATCATAATAACTTACAAAATACTCGACAGCATTTTTAGGAAAAAACTCTCTGAATTCATTACAAAGTTGTGCCGCTAATGTTTTATTATGCGAAATCACCAGAGTTGGCTTCTGGATACGTTGTATGACATTGGCGATAGTAAAGGTTTTTCCTGAACCGGTAACGCCTAATAAAGTCTGCTTATCTAAACCTTTTTCCCATCCATCCACCAAATCATTTATAGCCTTGGGCTGGTCACCCTGAGGCGTCATATTTGCCATCAATTCGAATTCCATACTGAAAGTTTATACTATCATTTTTCAGCATTTTTACAATACACATACCTATCCCCCTTCTATACTAACCTTTGGAAAATTTCCCTACTAGAATTCGTTGAGACTTATCGTTTCCTTGAACTCATGAGCTCGACAGGAGCGAATGTAAGGAATTTTCCAGCAGGAAAATCCGACTCAAGGAAACGATAATGTTGAAAAAAGAATTCTAACTCTTTAAAATTTTACGCACTCCTTATTACTTTCTATAAAAATAAATGGACATTAAGTCCATTACAATATTTGTTCCCCTCACTCTTTCCTTTGGCACGTTCAAATTTCATAAACACAATTCGTTTTGTCATTCCTTTTTCTTCGCCTTTTGCGCTGACTGAGCGCAAACAGTTAAATTTCTAGCAAGAAATTTATGTCGACGAAAAAGGAATGACAAAAAAGAATTAACTTATTTAAATTTTACACATTCCTTTCCATTTTCTCCTTTCACCCTTTAGCCGGTTAAAATCTCCAAAGGATACACCTCAAATAATTCGCTATCTAATTGATTTTACACAATCTATATCCCCACCATACATACTCCTTGTCTCGGAACATAATGGGACTTGAATCTGGTTTCTTTTACCGTACCATCCTTATACTCGACTTTATAATCAAAATAAGCATCTGTACCAGAATAAGCGCTATAAGTACACGATACTTTTCCTTTTGGAAGCGTGTTTGTTGCTACCATCCTTGCAGATTTTGGCTTGATTACATTATAAACAACAGATTTACCCTTTGTTATTTTTCTTCCATCATTCGTTCCCCACAATTCTATGACCAATGCTGAATTAACGACTTTCGACTGTATTAAAACATAATTACCAGTATCATTAACAAATCTAAAATCAGGAGTTGGATCATAAACAGAAGCATCAGTTCCTGCAGGAAAATAATAAGGCATATTATAAGAATGATTTTGTCTCATCGTTATTGGAAGGCCAGAATCAAGAACTGATCTAAAAAAAGTAGTGCTCAAATGACAGACGCCTCCGCCATATTCATATTTTATATTTTTACCATTTATCACTATTTCTTTTAAATATCCATTCGTTCCATCTATCGGTAAAAGACTCTTTATTGTAGAAAACTCCTCATTCGGCGCTATTAATAATCCATTTATCGCATTTGAAGCATTTGTTATATTTTTAATACGATTAGCTGTTGAACCTGCAAAAGATAATGAGCTTTGTCCGATAATATCCTTAATTCCTAAACTATCCCCATCTTCATTTTTAACATCCGAAGCAACTGATGTCTTTTTGACTAAGAGATCCAAACTATTGATATTTTCTATCGGAATCATAGCTAAAATATTAGAAACACTATCAATATCAAGTGAAACACCATTGATTCCGGGTTCAAAATTCCTGACTTTTCCATTCTCAATAATGAATTTCGGCATAGTCGGTTCAATATCGATTTTTGATGCAATTTCATTCTTTAAAAAATTAGAAATTTTATCCTTATTCAAATATAAATTTATTTTTTTGTCTTCACTATTAAAATTCTTCTCAAGTTTGATCCATGAAAGCAAATCCTGTTTTTCAATACTCCACTCCTGGCCCTCATAAGCTAAAACTATTGGCGCTAAGCTAGTTACATAAATAACAGCATCCTTCATTTCCAAGCAATCATTTTTTGATATGCTAGGAACGCTCTTAGTTGCCACCAAACGAATATTTGAAAAATTGAATTGGCCCAAATTACTTTTTAATACAGAAATTGTCTGCTCATAATCGATTTTTTTTCCAAAATATTCTGATTCGATCAATAAATTATTATTTTCATCAAAAAAATAAAAAGCATCGCTAGATTCATATATATAAAACTTACTCTTTAATTCATCGATAATTTTTTTCTCATTAATATCAAAAAACAAAGGATCATTCCTATATCCTCCGAATAAAAACAGATATAATCTATCTCTGAAATCATTGAAAAAAATATTACTTCTTCCTACTTTAAAAACATTATCAATAGTTTTATCAATCTTAAAATCTATCAAGAATTCATTCAACTCTCCATCTAAAAAAGAATTAATCGGATAAATAATAGTGCTATCAGCATCCAAATAAACCCTTATGCCATCCTGACCAACCAGAGCAATCTTATTAGAAATGATTTCATTTATTTCAATAGCAGTTTTCCCTCCAACATCAATATTACCAACATAAACATTCGGATAAGCTTTATCACGATAAAAATTTTCCGTATAAAAGTAAAATAATATACTTAGTAATATTAAGACTATAACGGAAAACGAAAAAATCAATATTAATTTTTTTCTTAACTTTGAAGGCATAAGAATAACTTTATTTATATATTTATATCATGATAACAAACTTTTCCAATCCTCTCAAACAAAAATAAAAATCTCTTATTCAAGAGATTTTTACATTTTATATATTTTTTAAAATTCTTCACACTTTTTCTCATAAAAACTTCTTTCATGGTCACATGAAGGACATTTAGCTGGTGGTTCAAATCCAAAATGCTGATAACCACACTCTCGACACACCCAATATACTTCTTCTTCTTTTTTAAAAAAAGTACCAGCTTCTAATTGAACCAATATTTTTTGATACCTTTCTTCATGATGAGCTTCTGCTTTTGCAATTGAACGCAATTTAGTAGCAATTTCTATTAATCCTTCAGACTCAGCAATATCGGCAAATTCAGGATACATTGAAATATGTTCAAAGTTCTCTCCCTTGATTGCAGATTTTAGATTCTCAATTGTTGTTCCATGAACAGTTGGAACTTCAGTTTCTACTATTAGATTAATTCCACTCTCTCCTAAACGATTTTGAAGATCAACGATTAATTTTATCAATTGATGAGCATGCGCTTTTTCTTGGTCAGCAGTCAAAGCGAAAACTTCTCCAATTTTTTCATACCCTTCATTCCGAGCAATCTTTGCATAAAAAGTATACCTATTCCTAGCTTGGCTTTCGCCAACAAATGCCTTTGCTAAATTTTGTAAAGTATTTTTCATATTTTTCAATTTACTTATTACCCTTTAAATATACCATACTTAACCATAAATTAAAAAGACAAATAACTTCTATAAAAAATAAAAACTAACAAAGTCAGCTATTTTCTTTCACACTCTCTTTCCTCTTGGCACATTAAAATTTCATAAACAACGCAATTCGTTTTGATATTTCTTTTTCTTCGCCTTCTTGCCCGCCTTTAGATTTCTACGGAGGACTATCTCGCACATCTAAATCCGAGGTGCCCATCCGAACCTGCAGACGAACTGTACAAATTCAACGAGAAGACCCCTGCGAGCAAGCCATCGGCCCAATCCCCACCACGTTGCACGGCGCCACCATTAACACCATAATATTGACCAACTCCATTGGTAGACGTGTAATTCCCAATTGACCCAGCCATACTTTTTTCATAGTCGGCTAAATTTCCATTATTCCATTCAATCCAACCAGGTCCTTGCTGCCAAAACCCTACTCCCGTACCTGAAGAAAAAACATTATTATTCCATTCCCAAACATTGCCAGAAAGATGCCAAATTGATTGTCCGTTACTTAAAACTAATTCTGCCAAATTATTAGATATTCCTGTATCAGGATCTGCTCCATCGTAACTCCCCGCATCAACCATTCCTACATTACCTCGTTTAAGAATACCCGAGCCAACACTTCCTCCTGTCCAGTTTGCAGGTACGCTCTCAATATTTCGAGCAAGCAGTGTCCACTCGGCGTTAGTTATGAGATGTGCTCCATTGCCTAGCGCAGCGCAGGTAGCAATAGCTTCTGTCTGAGAAATACTAATCCAAGGGGTTCCTGTTGCAGTTGATGTAGGACAATGGTTATTCTTAGCTCCACTGCAAGTAGTAGTATCTTCTT
>Ga0265297_10003609_pt1 | contig 27529 bp, 30 predicted proteins | sample Munlanlwell13791_FD_192502 | JGI IMG/M metagenome (GOLD analysis project Ga0265297, IMG submission 192502) | Leachate microbial communities from a municipal landfill in Southern Ontario, Canada - Leachate well 137-91 | ecosystem: Engineered > Solid waste > Landfill > Unclassified | place...
CAAATAGTAGAGCTAATTAAAAACTGGAATTCGCCGATTATTGACGACTCACTAAAGGAATGCGGCGGAATACAAGCAGAGGAGTAAAAATATGCAACTCGTAGCGATCGTATTTGTTGTTTTATTGATTTTGAAGGTTCCTTTGGCTTTCACCATTGGCATTTCCAGCCTGTCGTTCTTTTTCATGACACCGGATGTATCCTGGATCACACCGGTTCAGAGAATGGTCAGCACCACGCAGAGTTTTCCTTTGCTTGCGGTACCGTTTTTCGTACTGGCGGGAAATTTAATGAACGCCACCGGTATCACAAGGCGGCTGATTGATTTCAGCACAATACTCACAGGCCACATGCGCGGAGGACTAGCGCACGTTTCCTGCGTGCTAAGCACGCTGATGGGGGGTATTTCGGGCTCCGCCTGCGCAGATGCTGCTATGGAAGCGCGCATACTTGGCCCTGATATGGTAAAGCGCGGCTATAGCAAAGGTTTTTCTGCAGCTGTTATCGGTCTAACGAGCCTGATAACCGCAACGATTCCGCCTGGAATCGGATTGATACTATATGGTGTGACAGGCAGTGTTTCCATAGGAAAGCTGTTTGTAGCGGGAATCATACCTGGGATAATGATGATGTTCTTCCTGATGTTTGTATCTTCACGAATAGCAAAAAAGAGGCAATACCCGGTAGAAAACGATCGCCCGCCGACGGGAAAAGAGGTTTGGAAAGGCTTAAAGGCAAGCATATGGGCGCTTATATTCCCCCTCATCCTCATTGTAGGTATAAGATTTGGTATATTCACCGCTACAGAAGCGGGAGCATTTGCGGTCGTTTATGCATTTATAATAGGAAAATTCGTTTACAAAGAACTCACATGGAAGGGCTTTTTCCATGTTGTACGTACCACGCTCTCGGACAATGGCGTTATTATGTTCATCATTATGTGCTCAGGAATATTCGGTTTTGCTATCACATATGATAAGGTGCCGCAGACCATGGCAGCCTTCATAGGCGGTATAAGCCAGAATTCTTATGTGATTATATTCATTGTACTGTTGTTTATATTGATTGCCGGTATGTTCATGGAAGCGACTGTCAATACATTGCTGCTTACGCCCATATTCCTGCCGATTGTCAGGGAACTTGGCGTAGATCCGGTGCATTTTGGCATACTGTTCATGACTCTTATCACAATGGGCGGCATGACTCCGCCGGTGGGCGTGACCATGTACGCTACATGTTCCATTATGAAGTGTCCGGTTGAGGATTACGTGAAGGAAAGCTTGCCGTTTATTGCTGTAATATTGGTGGAGATCGTCATACTGGTATTCTTCCCCCAGATATTCATGTGGCTGCCCAATCTGGTTTTTGGTAAATGAGGTAACTCTGTATAAAAGTGACTATAAAGCTGTAAAGTCTTTGGTGCTTCTAAGATACTATTTGCTTTATGTGTCTATAAACCAGACTTTCTATTGTTATAATGTCATATATTTGAACATATAATATTATGCATATAAAGATTTAATATTTTACAAAAAGAATCCTTTCCCATGGTAATAATTTATAGGAGGTAATTATTATAAGGCTTAAAGAAAAAGCAGCTATAGCAACCGATGCCGCTTCTGGTATTGGTAAAGCAATCGCAATTCTTTATGCAAAAGAAGGTGCAAGGACAGTTATTTCTGATATCGATCTTGAAGGAGCCAAAGCAACAGCTGCAGAGATAGAATCAAGCGGTGGGAGTGCAATGGCTGTACATGCTGATGTTTCCAGAGAAGAGGACATCCAGGTTATGGTGGATACTGCAGTAAATACTTATGGTACCGTAGATATCCTGGTGAATAACGCTGGTATTATGGATAATTTTGAACCGGCTGCCGATATAACCGATACGATGTGGGATAAAATATTTTCAATTAATACTACCTCAGTTATGAGGTCCGTAAGGAAAGTATTACCTGTATTTTTAGCTAAAGGTTCCGGAGTCATTATTAATATTGCATCAGTTGGAGGCTTGCATGGCAACAGAGCCGGAGTTGCCTATACGGCTTCTAAATTTGCTGTTGTTGGGTTAACAAAGAACGTTGGATTCCAGTATGCTATGAAGGGCATCCGCTGTAATGCAATAGCACCCGGAGCAGTTTTGTTAACGGCGCAGTTCTAATTGTTGACGGAGGCTGGACAGCATATTAAAAATGATTATCTAATTATTTAATGCAAAGATACCTATATTTCCGGCTTGAAGCAAATAAAACTTTTTATATCAGGTGCTATTATAATTTGAAAAATCTACATTATATACTTCAGCAACTCGTAAACCAGAAACGCAGGCCATACAAGAGCTTTTAAGAAACCGATAAATCCAGCTCCAAAACTGGTTGCCTGCTGAATATAAAAGACTGCTGCACCAATAAAAGCCATAAAATAAGCTGCACCTGCGATCCCTGAACCACTGTTATTTTTCATTTTTTTACTCTCCTTAATAGGTTGTTTACATAAATCATCATTATCGGTCATTTTACTTTCCTTTCTTTGATTTTTTAAATGAGAACCAATTCTTTTTCTCAGATTTTCTAATTTCTTTTAATTTCATTCCACAGACCGGGCATTCCACAAATTTTTTATCCACAGGCTTTCTACAATTTGGGCAGAATACATCACCGGGTTTAGAGCCATAGAGTTTTTCTTCATCCATGTGTACTCCTCCTTTCATGTTCTAAGGGTTTCTATTGTCAATTATTATTTTAATATTATATCGTTTAATTTATTATAAAAGAATAAATAATAAGATTTATTACAAAGAGCTTGATTTTTGATAAAATGATAAAGTTTTATTGTGAATTTATCTTTTTAATAAAATAACTTATTACAAGATGTATTATCTAGATCTTATAGGGACATTTGCATTTGCCATAACAGGTGCTTTAAAAGCAAAAGGCCGGGATCTGCATCTTTTCGGAGCTCTCTTTTTAGGAATAATCACTTCTATCGGCGGTGGAACGATAAGGGATTTGATAATTGACAGGACTCCGTTATTTTATCTTAAGGACCCAAATTATTTGATCATGGGAATTATTGCAAGCACTATTACATATTTTGCTCCAACTTTTTTTAAGAAATGGTATTCTTTCTTCAGGTTTATTGATTCAATCGGATTGTCGGTATTTACAATAATCGGAGTTTCAGTTACATATTCCCATCTCTTTAAAGATGAAGGTTTCACTACGATTTCATTTCTCGCTTCAATTCTTCTTGGAATGATTACAGGTTTTGGCGGGGGCATAGTCAGAGATGCAGTTACGGGTGATATGCCGCTTTCTCTTAAAAAAGGTTCCAATTATGTATTATCAGCCTTTTCGGGTTCGGTTACGTTTTATTTATTGATGTTTATAAATACTACTTTAGCAATAGTTGTTTCCATATTGACCACTCTTTTTCTGCGTGAAATAATTTCCTCTTTTGGTTTATATAAAAAAATCTTTAAGAAAACACGAGGTCGACAGGGATAATTCCGATATTTTTTATCGGGTTTCATTATGAAATTATTACTTGCCATATTAGATCTTTTAATCCTTCATAAAAGAATAAATAATGAGATTTATTACAAAAGCTCGGATTTCTGATAAAATTGCAAAGATAGTTGTCGAAAATTAAACAGATCGATTTTAGATATTATATAATTGGCAGATGAAACAGGAAGAAAGAAAAAAAAATACAATCAGTAGTATTTTAAAAGCAGCAACGGCATGTTTCGAAAAAAAAGGATATGAAAATACTCTTGTGACTGATATCTGCCGGAGAGCCGGAATAACCAAAGGCGGTTTCTACCATCATTTCAAAAGTAAACAAGATTTGTTTTTAAGACTTCTTGATGATTGGATAAAAAAAGTATCTGAACGGATAAACATTTCGGGACTTGAATCGGATGATCTGTATCAGGCACTTATAGATATCCCTAAAAAGCTTCAACCGGTTTTCGAGGAAAATAAAAGTCTGCTCCCGCTTTTTTTGGAAATTTATCTTAAATCTATTAAAGACTGCAGACTTAAAAAAGTTATTTTGAAATCGATGAAAATGTATATGGATTTTTTTGGATATATCATCAATGAAAGTACAAAAAAGGGCGTGATCAAAAAAGTAAACCCTGATGATGCTTCAAAAATTCTTTTTGCGCTGACCATAGGACTTTTAATGCAGGGCCTAATGGACCCGGATGAAACCGATTGGGGAGAGCTTGCAACTAAAAGTCTGGTGATGCTCCTCAAATAAAAACTTGTTTTTATCTTTTAAAAATAATTCTTAAAGGAATTGATTTTCCTCTTGTAAAAATTTAATACATACCTTAAGATTGTATTTATTATTATTCTTATGTATAGGAGGTATGATGAGTAAGATTGTACTCATAATTTTAGGGATCCTTTTAGCTGTCTGGGGAGTACTCGCCCTGTTCCTGTCAATGTTTCTTCCGTTGTGGCTGGCTATTATTATTATAATAGTGGGCATAATATGTATTGTCGTAGGGTTAATGGATAAGAGGAAGGCTGCATAATTTAAAGCTGAATAATTTAAATAAAAACAACCGCTATTTGATTATAGCGGTTGTTTTTATAATCCTTTTATTTGATATCTTTTTCAATTAATTTTGAAATAATCGAAGTAGGACTTTCGGCTGCATCCACGCCCCAGTTTTTATTAAAGAGCCACTCATTTTTAGGGTGATTTATAATAGATACGACCCTTGGCATATTGGGCTGAAGTTTTGAAAGCTGAGCAACGACAAGATTATCCTCATCGTCTCCCGTGACTGCTACTACGACATCTGCTATTTTTATGCCGGCGCTTTCAAGAACACCCGGATCACATCCGTCACCGCAGTATATTGAAACACCTTTGATTTGTTCAAATCCTTCACAAACGGTTTCGTTCTTTTCTATAATCGAAACCCTGTGTCCCTTTTCGGACATATATTTTGCGACGCTTGTACCAATTTTACCTGCACCTATAATTAAAGTATTCATAATTCCTCCTATATTCCAAGAATTCGTTTAAGTTGCGGGATGGATGACGAAGATACTGCAATATGAAGCAAATCACCTTGATTCATAACCGTTCCCACTACCGGGATAAAAGCTCTGCCCAGTCTGGTTATAGATACAACCATAATCTCCCCGGGAACATTTATCTTATCACATGTAAAACCGGCTAAATTTGCACTGACTTCTGTTTCCAATATTTCTACCTCACCATTTCCAAGACTTGCCTGTGATAAAACATCCGAGTGGCAGATTAGTTCCTTTATTTTATTTGCACCCCAGGTTGTTGGTGAAATTGTGGTTATACCCAGTTTATTATAAACATGAGCCCTTATGGGATCGTAGATCCTGGCTATTACAATAGGTACCCTGTATTCTCTTTTCGCTATTAAGGCACCTATGATATTTCTGTTGTCACCCTGTGTGACTGAAGTAAAGGCGTCTGCATGTTCTATGCCGGCTTTTTCCAGTATTTCTTTATCGAAGCCAAAACCGGTGACAGTAGTTCCCTTGAAACTTTTACCCAGGTGCGTAAAAGCCTTTGGATTTATATCGATTATAGAAACTTTATGCCCTTCCATAGATAAAAGATTTGCGAGTTGTGATCCGACTCTGCCGCAGCCCATTATTATAATTTGCATTTAATCACCTTATTTTTTTAAAATAATATTAATTTTTTTAGTCGATTCGACTTTATTTTACTATTTTCTATAACTTTTGTGTCTTTTTTCAAAAAATCCTGTTTATAAATTTTTATCAGGCATAAGAAGTTTTTCTGAAATGCCTTATTATCAGCTTTCTTATTTCTTCGATTATCAAAACGGATGGAATAAATAAAATCGGAATTATCCATGAACTCCATCCGATTGGATAATGATCGAAAACACCATTGAGTCCGGGAATATAAATCAGCATACTTAATATGGCTATCTCTCCCAGTATAGCCCATAAAAGCAATTTGTTTCTAAAGAATCCCGCTTTAAACACAGAATCATATGTTGTCCTGTTCGCAAATACGTTCCCAATTTGTGCCAGAACTATTGCGGCAAAAGATGCTGTTATAGCAGATTGATATATTGTACTTGAAACATAATTATTGGGATCCACTCCGATTTCCTGAATTTTGGAAAGAGTAAAACCATTGTTGAAATAAACCATAAAAAACGCCAGCATTGCAGCTGCTGCCTCGATGGGCCCCAGTAGTAGATAAGCTCTGGTCATACCTCTAACGGTCAACAATCTCTCATTCCGCGGCCTGGGAGGTCTTTTCATTATTCCCGGTTCCGGAGGTTCCGAGGCGAGAGCAAGGGAAGGCAGAATATCTGTTCCCAGGTCAATTGCGAGTATCTGCATTACCGTAAGCGGCAAGGGGATTTTAAATAGAACCATTGAGATGAAAGGAATTGCTTCCGGGATGTTACTGGCCAGGATGTAATAGATAAACTTTCTCAGGTTTTCAAAAACCGTACGGCCCTCTTCGATGGCATTGACGATGCTGGCGAAGTTATCATCAGTAAGTATCATATCCGAGGCTTCTCTTGCTACATCGGTACCTGAAATGCCCATTGCTATTCCTATATCTGCAGCCTTGAGAGCCGGAGCGTCATTGACCCCATCACCGGTCATAGCCACGATTTCACCATTTTTCTTTAAAGCAACGGCAATACGCATCTTATGTTCCGGCGAGACTCTTGCAAATATTATATTGTCCTGTTTCAAAACCTCCTTTAACTCTTTATCGGACATCCCTTCTATATCTGTTCCGAGATAAATTTTAGATTCGCCCCTGACGATACCGATCTTCCTGGCAATTGTATTAGCCGTAAGACCATAATCACCGGTGATCATTATTATCTTTATTCCAGCCTGATAGCATTTTTTTATTGCTTCTTCGACCTCGGGTCTCGGGGGATCGATCATTGCTGTAAGTCCAAGAAATACCAGGTCTTTTTCAACATTATCTATAGCGTATTCATTTCGTGAAGCTGCCAAATCTTTGGAAGCAATTGCAAGGACCCTCAGGGCCCTTCCTGCATAATCATCATTATATTTTAATATGCTATTCCTCATTTCATCTGTAAGTTCCTTTATCTGGCCGTTTATTTCTATTTTTTTACAGATCGAAAGCATCTCTTTCGGGGCGCCTTTTACAAAAGCCCTGACACCATCGGATGTTTTATGGATAGAACTCATTTTTTTACGGTTGGAATCAAAAGGAAGGAGAAATATCCGGGATTCGGTTTTAAGTTCATTTTCATAATCAAAGCCGGCTTTTTTGGCTATTACAAGAAGGGCACCCTCGGTTGGGTCTCCTTTTATTATCCAGGTGTTATTGCTGTTGTCGAAATAAAGCCTTGAATTATTACAATAAGATATTGCCCTTGAGAAGTTCTTAAATGTATTCAGGATCTCTTTCTTTTCAAGCTTTTTGTCGTCCAATATAAAGTCGCCTTCAGGATTATAACCGTGACCGGTGACACTGTAACTCTCTCCATTCAACCAGATTTCTCTTACCGTCATTTCATTCTGGGTCAGGGTCCCGGTTTTATCGGTACATATTACTGTAGTACTGCCGAGCGTTTCGACAGAAGATAATTTTTTTATTACTGCGTTCCTTTTTGCCATTTTCTGGACACCGAGTGCCAGTGAAAGGGTTACAGTAGGGAGAAGCCCTTCGGGAATAAATGCGACCAGAATACCTATGGCAAATATGAAAGAACCTATAAAACCAAGTTTGGCTACAGTCAGAGATAAAATGAAAAATAGAAATCCTATTCCTAATGCGATATATACCAGTGTCTGGCTTGCCTTGTTTATCTCTTTCTGAAGTGGGCTCAACTCTTCTTTTATTTCCTGGGTCAGGTTAGCTATTTTACCAAATTCGGTTTCCATTCCGGTTGCATAAACGATTGCCTTACCGCTTCCGGAACTCACACTGGTACCGGCATAAGCCACATTTGTAAGCCTTAAAGGATCGATTTCCCTTCCTATTATGGGTACGGTGCTTTTTCGCTGCGGGTCGGATTCGCCGGTGAGTACGGAGTTATTGGTTCTAATATTAAATGATTCGATGAGTCTTGCATCTGCAGAAATATTATCTCCTTCATTTAGAATAAGAATATCTCCGGGTACAAGTTCCATTGATTGTATTTCGATAACTTCTCCGCCTCTTAATACTGTAGAATTTGAAGGGAGAAATTTTTTTAGGGACTCCAGGGCTTTTTCTGCCTTGTATTCCTGCATAAAACTAAAAATTGCATTTATTATGATGACAAGAATTATTGCGTACCCCAGCTGAGGCATATCAACCCCCGGAATAAAACAGAGCCCTGCTGCGACCCAGAGGATTATGGCAAACAGGTGGATAAAATTATCGATAAATCTTAAAACAAGGGACCTTTTTTTCTTTTCCTTGATTACATTTGGCCCATAAATCTCGAGTCTTTTTTTTGCTTCCTCAACTGTCAGGCCATTTGGATTCACTTTGAGAGTTTCGAATAACTTTTTTTCGTCAAGTTTGTAATATTCTAATTTCATATAAGTTATCTAAAAAAACTTTAATATATAGTAGAAGCCTGGTAATCAAAATAATATTATAGTATTTTTTATATAATTAGCTATTGATAATTTAAATACTTGCCGGTTCTTACATGGAGGAACATAAACAGGATCATTACATGGAGATTAGTATCAATTATTTGATAAAGATTAAATATCTCCGGATAAAAATATTGATTCCGGGGTCAATCTACTTCAGGGTAAAAATTACTGTGACCGGAATCATAACCTCTTTTTCTATGGTTGAGGTATCATAGGTTCCCCAGTCCGATACTTCGGTGGATCCAACCGGCAGGACCTGCACCACGCCAAGGGTTGCTGATTTTATAACTCCGATTTCTTTACCGCTTCCTTCGGCGATTTTCTGAGCTCTTAATTTAGCATCATTAATTGCATCGGGAATAAGACTTATTCGCAGTTCCGGGAGTTTAGAGTAAGTATATTCAAGAGACTGGGTTGAAAATATAACCCCCTGATCTATTAGCTGCTGTGTATTTTTAGCCATACTTGTGATCTTTTCCACATCGGTCGACTGAATTTCTACGGTCTGTCTCAAAGCGTTTTCCTTGGGGGCATTAGGGTCATATAAATATAACTGTTCCATAAATACCGGTGATATTATAAGGTCTTCTTCGGTAAATCCATTATTGTCAAAAAAATTAAGTACTTTTGTCTGGTCATTTTGCATCATCTGATAACCGGACTTTAGTTCCTCGGCTGGAACAGTCCTGGAGAAATTAGAGGTCCATTTGACAACATCTGAAGTAACCCTTTCCCTGACCGAGCCGGTTACAGAGAGAGTATCATCCGGTGACCTTACTATATAAAAAGTGAAAGCACCTATTGTGGCGCTTATTATCAGACATATGCCCAGGATAATAGCAAAATAAATAATCTTGTTTGAATTCTCTTTCATCATGTATTACCTCGTGATTACGTATTTTAAACTTTTGTGTATATGATAATTTGTGTATTTCTAATAATGATATCAGTTTGAAGTGTATTGTCAATGTTTAGGAAGGGGGGATTTCAGTAGAGAGTAAAAGTATGTGTTAGTTTAATGCTTTATTTTAGTATTCTATTTTATAAAAATAATTGACAAATAAGATTAATTCTTATATAGTTATAAATATAAATTAGAAAACCGAAAAAAGTCTAATCATATTCTAATACTATCAAATAATAGAAAGGGGTATTAAATGGCTAAAGTAACAAGAGAAATGGTAGAAAAAGCAGGATTGAATGTAGATGAGATAATAGAGCTTTTAGTAAAGAATGCAGGAGCTGAGCTAACTACTTATTACTACTACACTATACTGAGAGCAAACCTGATAGGTCTACAGGGAGAAGGAATAAAAGAGATAGCGGAAACTGCAAGGATTGAGGATAGGAATCACTTTGAGGCAATCATTCCCAGAATTTATGAACTTGGGGGAAAGCTGCCGGGGCATATGAAAGATTTTCATGATGTATCAGCCTGTCCGCCTGCTGCTTTACCCGAAGATCCCACGGATGTAATGGCAATTCTTAAAGTACTGGTTGAAGCCGAGAGGTGTGCAGTAAGAGGTTACACGCATCTCTGTAATATTACAGCAGGAAAAGATCACAGGACATATGACCTGGCTCTATCTATACTTAATGAAGAAATAGAGCATGAAAGCTGGTTTTCAGAATTCCTGGGTGAAGGACCATCCGGTCATTTCTTAAGAAGAGGAGAAACTTCTCCGTTTGTAGGTAAATTTCTGAAATAATCATAGATATGTATGATCTTTATAGAGTTAGAAGGCTTTGCATCATAAGCAGGGCCTTCTAATTATAAGAGGAAACTTATATGAAAAAAATGAAGTGGCAGTTGATTTTAGGATTAATTTTAATATCCTTATCTGGATTACTTTATTTATTTCACTATGTAATCTTTAAAGATATACATCATATTTTCATATATCTGCTTGGGGACATAGCATTTGTACCAATAGAGGTTTTTCTTGTAACTATAGTCGTTCATAGACTTCTGAGCGATAGGGAAAAGAAAGCTTTACTTACCAAACTAAATATGGTAATAGGGGCTTTCTTTAGTGAAGTCGGCACAAAACTTTTAATTTTTCTTTCAGACTATGATAAGAACAGCAATATCCTGATGGAGCATCTATCCGAAGTAAGGATATGGACAGCCAGAGACTTCAAAGAAATATATAAAAAATTAAAAAGTTATCAGTCGGATGTTAAAATAAATCCAGAAAATTTAGAGAATTTAAAAAAATTTTTAATTAAAAAGCGGGAGTTTTTACTAAGATTATTAGAGAATCCTAACTTGCTGGAGCATGAATCATTTACGGATCTTTTATGGGCTGTATTCCATTTAACCGAAGAACTTGAGAAGAGAGAAAATTGTAAAAAGTTGCCTGCTGCAGATTATGGTCATCTTATTGGCGATACTAAAAGAGCTTATAACATAATAGTCCTTGAGTGGATTGCATATATGAGCCACTTAAAAAATAACTATCCGTATTTATTCTCGCTGGCAATCAGAACCAATCCTTTCGATCTCAAAGCTTCACCAATAATAATGACAGGTTAAGATAAATAAAATGGAAGAACTTACAAAAGAAGAATTGCAAAAATATGATGGCAAAGAGGGAAGAAAAGCTTATGTTGCCTGCGATGGGAATATTTATGATGTTACGGATAGCTTTTTATGGAAAGATGGGGAACACCAGGTGACACATTATGCCGGAGAAGATTTAACCGGAGAACTAAGGGAAGCACCGCATGGCATAGATTTCCTAAAAAGGTTTCCTGCAGTGGGTAGGTTGAAGAAATAGTTATTTTACTAAAATTAAACTTAATATCATAACTATCATTCCGGCTATAAAGCTTACTATGGGGAGATGAAGATATCCATAAGATTTGGAAACTGGTAAAAGTTCATCGATGGCTATAAAAACCATAAGTCCCGCTATACCTGAAAGTATATATCCCAATACTTGTGGATTTAAAAAAGGAAGGAGGACGAGGGCTGTAAGCAGCGCCCCGATTGGTTCTACAACTCCGGATAAAAATGACCACAGAAAAGCCTTTTTCCTGTTGCCGGTTGCTTTATATATAGGAGCAGATACTGCAATTCCTTCCGGGATATTATGTATGGCAATAGCAATGGCTATGGCTATTCCTAATTTAATATCCACCATTGAACTATAAAAACTTGCCATTCCCTCGGGAAAATTATGGATAGCTATTCCGAGTGCGACGAAAAGACCGGTTCTTAAGAGTTTTTTATCGGTACTATCAGCTAATTTCTCTTTTTGTCCTAAATATTCATGGGGTATAAAAGAATCTATTAAAAATATAAAGACGAAACCTGCAATGAAAGCAATACTGGCTCTGGTAAATCCCAATTCCTGAAAACCAGTAGGAAGTAGTTCAAAAAAGGAGATTCCTATCATGACTCCTGCCGTAAAGCCCAGGACAGCACTCATAAATTTTGAGTTTTCTCTTTTAAATATAAGGCCGATTATGCTTCCGATAGTGGTAGAGAGGCCTGCGATAGATGTTATAATTAACGGCGTTATTATTTGTGAGTTCATTCCTATAAAAATTTTAGTTTCACTGACTATTTTTTACCCAAATATGCATTTTATTATATTTATTTATACTGAGTTTGTCTATTGACCGCAGTAATTTTTTCTTTGATTTAGCGTAAAAGTAAGCTTTAAAAGCTATAAATCTCTTTTAAGAAATTATAATACGAGATATAATCTTATCATTATATAGATTTATATATCGGTTAAAAAAACGATTTTCTAAAAAAATTAATATGTTATAATTGTTTGAAATATTATAGATATATAATATTTATTTAGTCAGGCGATATGGGAAAAGACAGTAGACTTTATACAATAAAAGAAGCCACGGACATTCTGGGAATCAGTGAACAGGAAGTAATGAATATGATTACACAAAAAAAACTTCCCGCTATAAAGATAGAGAAATCTATAAAGATAAGAGAAGAGGATCTGGAAAATATACTGAATAGTTTTGGAATAAACCAGGCAGAAGGTAAAACCGAAATAGAGAATGACATGGTAATACAGTTAGAAGAAATAGAAGACAGAGTTGAAACCGCAGAGGAACCCCATGAGGGGAAAATAGAATCGGAGAAGTCGTACAAGGACCTTCTAAGGAAAAAGCAGGAATTGGAAGAAGACATAAATTATCTACAGTATCAATATGATGAATTTAAAAATAAAATCAAAAATTTAGTTTCTGATGAGTTTAAGATGTTTTTAAAAAAGATAGATGAAGTAAATCCGGCAGAAGGTAATGAATCCCTTCAAAATAATCTTAAAAATAATTCGGATATAGATGGAGAAGATGAAGATATAGATAAAACAGCAGGATACCAAAAAGATGGTTATGATGATGAGGAAGAAGCTCTGCTGCTGGAAGATGATGAATAAATAGAAAAGATTGCTGCAAGTATTGGTTAAATGAGGGTTTATTATTTTTTGGTAACAATAAAATACAGGTATAAACTGAAACAAAATAATTTAAGGACTCCAAAAAAAGTCAGAGGTAAGGATTCCACTTCTGACTTTTTATTTTGGGATTATGATCATGAGCTGTCTGGTGTAATGTAAAAAATGGATATTGAAAAGATTACAAAAGAACAACTAATAGATAAACTGGTGGAATTGAACAGGAAGGTTATCGATCTGGAGAAATATGAAGCGCAGTCCGCACAGCTGAAAGAATCACTGGCAGAAAGTGAAGGGAAATACAACAGCCTGATTGAAACGGAGTCTATGGGTATCCTGACAATCAATAGCAGGGGTATAATAACCTCATGCAACGATGTCGTACTTGATTTTTCAGGTTATTCCCGCGAAGAATTAATTGGTAAATACTTCACGAAGCGGGTCAATCTCAGTACGAAAGATATTCCAAAGTATCTCGAGATATTTAAGTCTATTCTGAATGGAAAAGAGGTAAGTTCATTTGAAATCACACAGCATCGAAAAAATGGGGATGTTCTTTTTGGAGAAGTCTATTTTGGACCTTTGAAAAATAAAGATAATAAAATTACAGGTTTCAGGATGATTATCAAGGATATTACTAAAAGGAAAAATCTGGAAAATAAGTTCCGGGAGAACAGAGAAAAATTCGATACGCTTTTTAGTTCTTCAATGGAAGGGATCGTTATTCACGATAATGGAAAAATCTTAGAAGTCAATGATGCGTTTACAGTTATATTCGAATGCAGTCCTTCCTATGCTATAGGCAGAAATTTATTGGATTTTATTGCGCCTGAGTATGAGGAAATCATGACAGAAAAAATAAAATCGGAACATGAGATCCTTTATGAAGTAGTGGGTCTAAAAAATAACGGTAACAAGATATTTATAGAAGTGACCGGCAGGCCGACTGTCCGCCAGGGGAAGAAAGTAAGGATGGAGATTTTTAATAATATCAGCGAACGTAAAAAGGCGGAAAAAAGAATTAGATATTTGAGTTTTCATGATAAATTGACAGAACTTTATAATAGAACCTATTTTGAAAAAGTACTTGTAAATATTTATAAGGACAGGGATCTGCCTTTAAATTTTATGATATGTGATCTGAACGGACTCAGATTGGTAAATGATGCTTTTGGCTATAATGAAGGCGACAAATTACTAAAAAGAGTAGCGAAGATATTAAAATTCTGCTCCCGCGAAGAGGATATCATTGCCAGATGGGGCGAGGATGAATTTTTTGTACTTATGCCCAGATCCACCGAAAATGACGTGGAAGAGATATCAAACAGAATAAAGAGAATCTGCGAAAAAACCGTAGACCAGAAGATACCTTTAAATATTTCTATGGGAATTTCAGCAAGAGAAAGCCGGGACCAGAATTTAAAGGATGTTATAAAAGAAGCGGAAAACAATATGTATAAGAATAAGCTGCTCAAAAGAAAGAGTATCTATAATTCCATCATTTCCTCTCTGGAAAGAATATTATGGGAAAAGAATCGGGAGACAAAGGAGCATGCTGAGCGTCTTAAGAGACTGATACTTCAGCTTGGAATGTCGATTAATCTGCCGCAAAATAAACTGGATGAGCTGGTACTTCTTTCTACTCTCCACGACATCGGAAAAGTAGCCATCCCTGATGCAATCTTAATGAAAAAGGGTAAATTAAATATCAAAGAATGGAAAATTATAAAAAGGCATCCGGAAATAGGATATAAAATTGCCGAGTCTACCCCGCAAATCGCATCAATAGCCGAGGATATTTTATCACATCATGAATGGTGGAACGGAGATGGCTATCCCCAGGGACTGAAGGGCAAAGATATCCCCGTTAATGCATGTATTGCTTCTATTGTGGACGCATATGATGTTATGACATTTGGAAGGCATTACAAGGAAGCGATTTCCGAGGAAGAAGCAAAAGAAGAACTCAGAAGATGTTCGGGAACTCAATTTAATCCGATGTTAGTCGAGAAATTTGTTATGTCCCGGGAAAAAATGAACTAAATATAAATGAGGCATGCATTTATAAAGAGTGTTTTTATAGTTATTTTAATTTTTTTAATTTCAGGATCTTCAGGCTGTATCCGTGTAACCGGCACGGATATGAATGATGATAAAATCAGAGTCATTGTAAGCATACCGCCACAGGCTGAATTTGTAGAAAAAATCGGAGTCGATAAGGTGATCGTAACTGTGATGGTCCCTCCGGGAGCTAATCCTCATACATACGAACCTTCCCCGGCCCAGCTGGAAGAGGTAAGCAAAGCTCGAATATATGCCAGAATTGGTTCTGCCGGGATCGGTTCCGGGATCGAGTTCGAGCTGGCATGGATGGATAAGATAATCAATATAAATAAAAAAATGCTGGTAGTGGACTCATCCGGAGGTGTAAAGTTTGTTGCTGTAAATTATGAAGATGGCGAACCTGTGGAATATAATGAATATGATGTGAATAACAAAGATGCAAGTAAATCCGAAGGAATCGATCCCCATATCTGGTTATCACCGTCGAATGCAAAAATAATGTCAGAAAATATTTATGAGGGATTGATCAATGTAGATCCTGAAAATCAGAAATATTATAAGGGAAATCTGGATAATTATCTGGCAGAACTTGAAGAGCTGGATGAAGAAATCAGCCGGATGTTTATAGGAAAAGAAAATAAGATCATAATAGTATTTCATCCAACATGGACCTATTTTGCATTGGATTACGGTATCAAACAGATAGCTATTGAGGAGGAGGGCAAGGAACCTACCGCCGAAGGTATAAAAGCTTTGATAGATAAAGCAAGGCAGTACAATATCAAAGTGATTTTTGCTTCTCCGGAGTTCAGCACCAGGAGCGCCGAAGCTATAGCCGGAGAAATAGGAGGTTCCATCGTACTTGTAAGTCCGTTAAAGAAAAATTATGTGGAAAATATGAGAGAGGCTGCCAGGGCTTTTGCAGGATCAATGGAATGAGTATAATTATATTAGGAACCTGCTAAGATGAAAAATGATATAGTAGTTGATCTGAAAAATATATACTTTTATTACGGTGAGATCCCTGTTCTTGAAGATGTAAGTTTTTCAATAAAAAGGAATGATTTTATGGCCATAATAGGTCCTAACGGAGGAGGGAAAACTACACTGCTCAAGATCATGCTGGGATTATTGAAACCGGATTCGGGAAAGGTCACAGTCTTTGGTAAGGGTCCCGAAGATGGCAGAAAATCAATTGGTTATTTACCGCAAAATATCTTTTTTGACTTAAACTTTCCAATAAATGTATTCGATATAGTCCTTATGGGCAGATACAGAGGGTCTATGAAAAAATACTCGGAAAAAGATGTGGAATCCGTACTTAATGCCCTGGAGACCGTGGGGATGCTCGAATATAAAAACAGGCACATAAGCATGTTATCTGCCGGTCAGTTACAGAGGATCCTGATTGCCAGGGCTATTGCCAGGGAACCGGAACTTCTTCTACTTGATGAACCTATGGCAAGTGTGGATCCGGAAACACAAAAATCTATTTATGAATTATTTCTTGAATTAAATAAGAAGATGGCGGTTGTATTTGTAACCCATGATATAGGTGCAATTTCCGTTTATATAGACAGGGTACTCTGTCTTAACCGGAAACTTTTCTACCATGGTCCAAAAGAAGGCAGTCTGGGTAAACTTGAAGAAGCTTACAGTTGTCCGGTGGAAATACTGGCTCATGGAATCCCGCACAGGGTACTGGGGAGGCATAAAAAGTAATGGAAATATTTCAATATGAATTTATGCGAAATGCCATAATGGCTGCAGTTCTGGTAAATATAACATGTGGTATTGTCGGAACTTATGTGGTCGTTAAAAAGCTGGTATTTATAAGCGGAGGCATTTCACATGCAGCTTTCGGCGGTATCGGACTGGGTTACTTTCTGGGAATAAATCCAATTGTTGCTGCCGTACCTTTCAGTTTAATATCTGCAATCACAATAGGCCTTATAAGTAAAAGAAGTAAATTAAGTGAAGATGCGGCCATAGGAATTATCTGGGCGGTGGGGATGGCAATGGGTATTATATTTATCAATTTGACTCCAGGCTATGCGCCGGATCTCTTCAGTTATTTATTTGGAAATATTCTGACGATTCCTGTATCGGATCTGTATATCATGCTTATATTGGATTCGATAATCATCGTGACCATTGTTCTATTTTTTAAGGAATTCTATGCGGTATCTTTTGATGAAGAATTTTCGACAGTAATAGGCATCCCCAACAGGATTATATACCTTGCACTCCTGTGCATGGTTGCTTTAAGTGTAGTTATACTTATAAGGATTGTTGGCATTATTCTGGTAATTGCGCTGCTTACAATACCGTCATCCATATGCAGACAATTTACTTATAATATGAAAAAATTGATAATAAGCTCGATTATTGTTGGAATAATATTGACCATAGCGGGGTTGTGGGTTTCTTATTTATTGAACCTGGCATCCGGTGCAACCATAATCATACTTCTGGCAATAATTTTCTTTCTTTCTTTTTTCATAAAAAAGATTATTTTGTCTTTCAGACGGCAGCGAAAAAAGATTCCGGTGCAAGGTAAATAATATACTTTCCCAACATTATAACTTCGAAAGCATTAAATCTCCGGTAAGGTCTCTCTGATTCTGACAATAATTCTTTAAAATTTGCACTAATCACATAAGATAAAATATAATATCTATGGTTATATACAATAAAAAAAGGATTGGTTAGAATGAGTGTAAAAAAAATAAAAGAAAATATTTACTTCGTTGGAGCCATAGACTGGGATAGAAAGTTATTCGATGAATTGATACCTCTTCCCGACGGGACCTCATATAATTCCTATCTAATAAAAGGATCGGAAAAGACTGCTCTTCTTGATAGTGTGGACCCGTCCATGTATGATGTCCTGACAGATAATCTAAAAGAAGCGGGTGCCGGCAGGATAGATTACATAATATCCCATCATGCAGAGCAGGACCATTCAGGTTCTCTGGCTGAACTTGCCAGGATCTATCCGCAGTCTATGATAGTCACAAACGAAAAATGCAAATCAATGCTTATGGATCTGCTTTTGATACCGGAAGAAAGATTTTTAGTGATAAAAAACGGGGATATGCTTTCTCTGGGCGATAAGACTTTACAGTTTATCTTTACTCCATGGGTGCACTGGCCCGAAACAATGTCCACTTATTTAAAAGAAGATAAGATCCTTTTCAGCTGTGATTTCTTTGGTTCTCATTACGCAGCGGATGAAATTTTTGTGACAGATGAAAATAAGATATACAGGGCCGCAAAACGTTATTATGCTGAGATCATGATGCCCTTCCGGACCAGCATAATAAAAAATTTGGATATTATAAAAAATCTGGATATCGACATTATAGCTCCCAGCCACGGTCAACTTTACGATAAACCGGCTTTTATCATTGATGCATACAAAGACTGGTCCTCTGAAAGGGTAAAAAATGAAGTAATAATCCCTTATATCTCAATGCACGGCAGCACCGAAAAGATAGTCGAATATTTTAGTAAGTCTTTGATAAACAAAGGTTTAACGGTCAGGATTTTTCATCTTACGGATTCGGATATAGGAGAGCTTGCAATGGCTCTGGTGGATGCGGCTACAGTGGTGATTGCAACACCTACGGTACTTACGGGCCCACATCCGAATATAATTTATGCTGCATATCTGGTTAAGGCTTTAAGGCCAAAATTAAAATTCATTTCAATAATCGGATCTTATGGGTGGGGTGGTAGAACTGTTGATATACTTGCAGACATGGTTTCTTCTTTAAAGGCTGAGATTATCGAACCGGTTATTATAAAGGGGTATCCAAAAGATGCAGATTTTAAGATGCTTGATGAATTGGCTGGAAAAATAAGCAACAAACATAAAGAAATCACTATAGAGGATTAAGCTGTTCCCTGTAGATAACCTGAAAGGAAGAAAAAATATCAATACCATTACAGGAGTAGATGGACTTAAAGAAGAACTCGATAAATTATATTCAAGCTATAATGACAGAAAATTAATCCATCCCGATCCGCTGGAATTTTTATATGACTATGAAAATATAGCGGACCGTGAAATATCGGGTCTTATTGCTGCTGTACTGGCATATGGGAGAGTGGCTCAGATATTAAAAAGTGTAAAGCTAGTATTGGAAAGAATGACACCCGGTCCGTATTTATTTTTAAAAAAATCTTCCCCTGATATGCTCTATGATACATTTAAAGATTTTAAACACAGATTTACGACCGGCCATGAATTATCCTGTCTTCTGACAAATATCAAAAATACAATAACCAGATACGGATCATTGAATAAATGTTTTTTGCGGGGTATGAAAGAGGAAGAAAAAACGGTTCATTCCGCTGCTCTGGATTTTGCAAAAAATCTCAATTTTTCTACTGAAAACAGATGCGATAGCCTCATACCTTCCCCGATGGGCGGAAGTGCATTCAAGAGATTGAATCTTTATTTACGCTGGATGGTACGTAAGGATAATGTGGATCCGGGTGGATGGATCGGGATTTCAAGATCAAAATTAATTATTCCGCTTGATACCCATATGTACAGAATTTCATTTGGGCTTGGTTTTACTGTAAGAAAACAGGCCGATATTAAAACAGCTCTTGAGATAACCGATGCATTAAGGAAATTTGATGAAAGGGATCCTGTAAAATATGATTTTGCCCTTACACGGCTCGGGATGAATAATATTTACGGGTCTTTGTTAAAAAAATATATTTAATGTTTTTAACCTGATAAGAATGATTGTATAATAGTAAGGAATTTTTTACTTAATAAAATGTAATTTAATTTTAAAAGGAGTAAATCATGCTTAGAAAGATACTTTCCAGAGGCAGGTATTTTTTGGTAGTCGTGTTAGTAGGGATTTTGGTTATAACTATTTTCCCAACAACTCTCAACGGTGGATCGAAAGAGCAGCTGCAGGGTTTTGTAACACGTTTTTACGTACAATGTCTGGAAAGACAGCCCGATGCAGGAGGATTGGACCAATGGGTCGGGCGGCTCCTTAACGGTTCCCAAACCGGTGCAGATGTTGCAGAAGGTTTTGTCTTCAGTGAAGAGTTCAAAGCAAAAAATCACTCAAACGAAGATTTCGTGAAGATACTATACAGGGCATTTTTTGACCGTGAACCGGATGCCAGTGGTTATAGCTTATGGCTGGGGAAACTATCAAGCGGAACAAGCAGGGAAGCTGTTCTTAATGGATTCCTGGAATCTCAGGAATTTGCAAATCTCTGTAACAATTACGGTATTAAACCCTACGCGGGTTCTTCTACTGCGGCAACCACAACTGCCGCTACTGCTACCACCACTGCTGCTGCTTCGGGTTACAGTTCAAGCGGAGTGTCCGGTTTTCAGGCAGGAAGGAAAGTCAATTTTATAATCTGGGGTGATGATAGCGCTTATGACAGGCGGGAGGCCGGGTCAATGGAAGAACCGATATCAATATTTTTGTCCATATAAATCTTGATACAAAAAAAGCATACCTTGTGACAATACCGAGAGATACCTGGTATGGGGGACGAAAAATCAATGGATATCATGCTTTGGGCGGTAATGCCAGAGCATTGAGTGCCTTCGAAGGATTTACCGGAGCAAAGCTTGATTTTTATGTTATCACTGACTTTGATGGATTTGCACCTCTTATAGACTACTTTGGCGGTGTCGATGTCACTGTCGAAGAAAATATCGCGGATTCTTTTTCGGGATGCTATCTGACCCCGGGGACACATCATCTAAATGGGGCCCAGGCACTTGCTCTTTCCAGAGCAAGACACGGCAGATCCCTTTATGGAGGAGGGGCTTATTCGAGGGAGAGACAATCGGCAATGCTTCTTGCGGATCTACTTTTACAAAAAAGATCTATGATAAATGCCGGAAATCTGGCTGGTTTTCTGAATATAATAGGACAATATGTCTGGACAAATATTTCTATAAGCCAGGCGACTCAGATATTGCCTGTAATACTTTCTTTAAAAAGGGAAGATATCAATATAAGCACATTTAACTCATGGCCCCAGTGGTTTGGAAAATCAAGCGCTGTTGGTTATAACGAAGCAGAAAAAAATCAATTTTTCCAGAGCATCCTGAATCAATAATCAGTATATATAATATATAAATATATTTCTTGATGTTCGGTAATATCTACTATAGGAACATGATTTGACGTGGGAATATGAAATCTAAAAGAGCGCTGCTGTTAAACGGCAATATAAATACTTTACTATTTAAGTTCTCGGCTCCTGCTGTCGTAGGAATGGTGTCAGCTGCCTTTTATAATATTACAGATACAATATTTGTAGGCAAAGGTGTAGGTTCACTGGCCATAGCTGCACTTTCAATAGTATTGCCAATACAGTTTATTATAATGGGTATAGGTATGATGATAGGTATCGGAAGCGCATCTATTATTTCAAGGGCTCTGGGAAAAAATAGAAAAGATATCGCACAGAGCACCTTCGGGAATGCTTTTATTCTCAACCTCATGATCAGTGCTGTCTGTATGGCTATTTTTTATGCTTTTATGGAGAAGCTCCTTGTATTTTTTGGAGCATCAGCACAGGTACTGCCTTACGCCAGAGATTATGCCTATATAATGCTGATCGGTTTTATTTTCCTCTCTTTTTCCATAAGCAGCAATAATTTTATAAGGGCCGAAGGAAATCCCAGAGCGGCTATGTATGTAATGGCAATAGGTGCCGTATTGAATATTATTCTGGATCCTATTTTTATCTTTGTTTTGCATATGGGTGTGAAAGGTGCAGCTATTGCAACGGTCATAAGCCAGGTAATCAGCTCCACATATGTTATTTTATATATTTTATTTGGCGGAAGTGTCTTCAAGTTGAAACTATCCGTATTTAAAATAAAATTTTCCATCATGAAAGAAATTATTTTTCTTGGTTTTCCCTCTTTTATAAATTCTGCAACGGCCAGTATAATAATCCTGATTTTTAACAGACTTCTGCGTTTCTATGGAAGTGATCTTTATATTGCCATAATGGGAATCGGATTAAGAATGTTGAGCCTGATCCAGATGCCTCTTGTGGGGATCACGCAGGGATTTTGTACCATTGTCGGCTTTAATTACGGAGCAAAACTTTATCCCAGAATTAAAAAAGTACTTGGTATAGCGATAGGCTGGACCGTTGCCATTGCAGGTTCCGGATTTTTGGTCATGATGATCTTTCCTGCATTTGTACTCAGTTTTTTCAGCAATGATGCTCATTTAATAAGCGAAGGGGTCGGTATTTTGAGAATAGTTATAATATGTTTCCCCTTTATTGGAGTTCAAATGCTTGGAGGAGGAATGTTTCAGGCTATTGGAAAAGCGGCCCCTGCTCTTATTTTAACCATGTCCAGACAGGTATTGTTTTTAATTCCTGCAGCTTTTCTTCTTCCTCTGCTTTTCGGATTAAATGGTGTATGGCTTGCTGTTCCTGTTTCGGATTTTCTTTCTATAACGATTACTACAGGCTGGATCTTTAAGGAAATAAAAAACTTCAATAAAATATCAATAACAAAGCCTAAAATTATTTCGCAGGCTTAACGCAAACTGGTCTAAAAACAGCAAAACTCTCTACTTTTTATATCCTAATACTGGACTTCCTACCATTGCTTAACTGCATATTTGAAATTATAATACTTATATATATGGGTGCAGATGTTTTTGATAATAGTTAAAAAAATTAAATATCGATAATAAAGGAAAGGAAGAAAAATGACTGAATTAAATGAATTGTTACAAAGCTCGGACTTTAAAATAGAAAAACATGTTCCGGTAATAGAGGCTCCCGATACGGCACAAAAAGGGGAACAAATTATGGTGATTGTAGGCGTAGGAAAAGAAATCGAACACCCTAATACTACGCAGCATCACATAACATGGATAACTCTGTACTTTCTACCAGATGGGGAAAAATATCCAATTCAAATTGGAAAACTTACTTTTGCTGCGCATGGCAGCTCGGTTCAGGGTGCTGATACCAGCACTGTCTATACAAACCATCGGGGGACACTATGTTTAAGACTGAAAAGCCAGGCACTCTTCTGGCTTCCTCTTATTGTAATATACATGGATTATGGCAGAGTTCTAAAAGACTTGATATATCAGGATAAGAATATTAAAGATAGAGGTGTAAAGATAAAAAAATTTAAGGCAACTATACTCCTATTACAAGTATTCCCACCGAGAAAATTATCAAGAAATTAAAAAGAGAATTGCTTAAAAGAATATGGCATTTTTGGCGATTAAAAACAAACTGGGCGAATGACCGGTCAAAAGAGCCTGCCTTTTTTACTCTAAAACTATACTTACTGCTATTAATATAATAATTTCTTTAATTATAACCATAATATAATCGGATCATTAAGATTTATGCAATTTTTTAGCCGGTTTACTATATTCAGGAATTGACAATGATTGGCTTTATACTTATCATAATGCAACAGTAAACTAATAATAATATCAAAAGAGTAAAAAAGTTATGGTAAGAGGAAAACCAATAGTTCTTATTTCGAGTTATTATCCCAGATTATGCGGAATAGCGACATTTTGTGAAGAAGCCAGAGAATTTATTCAGAAGGAGTACCCGGAAAGAGAAGTTCTGGTAATAAGCCATATGGATGGTTCCGGAGATGGAGTCTACCCGATAATAGATACATCCCACCGGTTCTGGTGGAAGCCGGTGGCAAATAAAATTAAAAAATTATCACCATATGTGGTCCATATAGAACATGAATATGGTTTATATGAACATGTGGACAACAGGGGTATCGGAGACAGGAACCAGGGATTTATCGAATTTCTGGGCTCTATAAATGAATTTCCTATTGTGGTTGAACCGCATACGGTACACGGAAGGCTCAAGGAATTTGAAGAAAATTTTATTTATCAGCTTTGTGAGGATGCAGATGTGGTTTTATTTAAAAGTGATTATCAGAAATGGAGATTAAACTGGACTTTCACCCAGAGAGGGTGGAAGATGCCCAAAAATATTATGATCGTCCCTCACGGAGCAAGAAAAGATAAACAGTGGGATAAAAAAGGAGTTCATGAATTAAAGGAGGAGCTGGGATTAAACAAACTCGAATATTTAAGCGATAATTTAGTTGGTCTGGTAGGATGGATACAGTCAAATAAGAGGTGGGATATACTGACCTCTACGTGGGAAGAAATACTTTCAGAAATAAAAAAGAGAACCGGTGAGAATTGGGACCTGCTGGCTGCGGGTACCGTAAGGGATTCAGCCCATGTCGAAGATTATAATAATTATAAAAAAAGCCTGGAAATTCTTGAGAATAAGGGTATTGCGCATTACTATGAATTTATTCCAAGAGGGGATGTTTACTATAAAGTCATGGCGATCTGCAGCTTTGTTGTCCTGCCTACAGTAGACGAGACTCAATCGGGAACGCTTGCCAGGATAATTGCTTTAAATAAACCCTATATAACCACAGCTCCCCTGGAGGCATTAACGGCACAAACTCTGGAAAGTGAAGGAGGACTGCTATTTACAAACAAGCAAATGCTGAAAGAAAAAGTCATTAAGCTTGCGTGTGATAAGGATCTAAGAAAACAACTTTCGGAGAATTTAAAAAAATATCTGAAAGAAGTCGTAGCATGGGAAATTATTGCAAAAAAATATAAGAATGCGTATAAATTTGCAAGACTTAAAAAAATAGCAGGGAGGGAAATAGATTTTCCTCCGGATTTTTAGCTCTGTCTTTAGAAAAGGGATTCTTTCCGGAAGAGACTGAGGGGGTTTCATTTGAATAAGTTAAAGAAAACTATAAGAGAAACATGTATTGGCATTAATAGTATATACATATCTTCATATGTTCCAAGAAAATGTGGTATTGCTACATATACAAGTGATTTGACCAGAGCTATCGATCTTATAAATCCATACTGCGGATCAAAGATCGTAGCATTGGTAAGGCCCGAAGATAAAATCGATTATCCCCCGGAAGTCAAATTTAAAATCAGTCAGTATAAGATTGATTCCTACATCAAAGCTGCTGATTATATAAATAAGTCCAGAGCGGATGTAGTCGTACTGGAACATGAATTTGGATTATATGGCGGTGAATTTGGAGAATATATCATTAAATTATTAGAGCTGGTAAAGAAACCTTTAATAATAACCGCCCATACAATTCCTGTTGATCCAAATGCAGGATATGGCCTGGTTTTAAAAGATGTTTTGAAGTTTGCAGATAAAGTAATAGTCATGATGCCTGAAATTTTGCGGAAGCTGGTTAAAAAATATAATTATCCTGAAGAAAATATAGAAATTATTCCCCACGGTGTTCCGGATATATCCATGGAAGTCAATTCCGGATATAAAAAGAAAAAGGGATTGGCGGAAAGAATAGTCCTGGGTAATATCAATCTTTTATCGGAAATTAAAGGGCTTGAATATATAATAGAAGCTTTAAGGGAAATCAAAGAGCACTTCTCTAATATTTTATATTTGATAATCGGTCAGACGCATCCTGTTGTATTACAGACCGAAGGCGAAAAATATAGAAATTTTCTAAAACAAAAAGTGAAACAGTACAATTTACAGGAAAATGTCAGATTCATAAATAAATATATGACTTTAAAAGAATTGATTTTATGGCTACAGGTTATCGATATCTATATAACTCCATATCTGGACCCACAGCAAACCGCTTCAGGCGCTCTGGCATATGCAATTGGTGCAGGTAAAGTATGCATCTCGACTCCATATCTGTATGCGAAAGATGTTCTGGCAGAGGGTAGAGGAATAATTGTACCTTTTAGAGATTCCCGGGCTATTGCGGATGCTGTTATGGATATATGTAAAAATCCTCAAAAAAAAATAAAAATGGAAATGAAGGCATATAAATTCGGAAGATTGATGACATGGTATAATGTCGCCCTGCAACACCTCCGGGTGTTTAATGAAATTCTGGATAAGCATGAGAATAAGAGATTCTTTAAAGCAATTTAATCAGGCTTTTACAGCTAAATAGTAGAAGTTCTTTAAGTTTTAAAAAATTTATGGATCCTTTAAAAAAATTAAGATCAATGACTTCAAATATTGGGATCTATCAGCATGGAAAACTGGATAGACCTGCTCCCGAATTTGGATATGCCCTGGAAGACCAGGCAAGAGCCCTTATTGTTGTTGACGGATTCGGGGATAAAAAATTAAAGGATATTTATTTAAATTTCATTTTTAGGGCACAGAGGGATGACGGTCTGCTTTATCATTTTTTTTATGAAAATAATGGTGAAGGTTTATTCAAAAATGAAGAACACGGTTCGAAGTGTAATATAAAAGAAGCTTACGGCTTGACTTTATGGTCCCTTTTATCAATAAAAAGCAATAAAGAGAATTTCATAAAAAATATTGTTGAAAATTTAATAAAGGATGCCTCAGGCTGGGTCTCACCAAGAGCGATCTCGGCAGCTCTGCTTGGTTTGTTAAATCTTCCCGGCTCATACGACATAGAAGATAAGCTGAAATCAAATTTACATGATTTGTATTTTAATACTTTTTCAGATGATTGGGCATGGTTTGAAGACTATCTTGTGTATGCAAACGCCATTATACCCTGGGCTCTCTGGGAAGCGTATTTAAGGCGGAATTGTAAAACCAGTCTTGAAATTGCCGATAGAACAACCAGATTCTTAATAGAAAAATGTCAGGAGAATAATATTCCGGCTCCGGTGGGAAATAAGGGCTGGTATTTTAAGGGAGGTAAAAAAGCTTCATATGATCAGCAGCCAATTGATCCGGCTTATATGGTTTGCTGTCTTGAAAAAGCATACCGTGTCACAGAAGATAAGTTCTTTCTGGACTGGGCAGGTAAATGGTACAGGTGGTTTTCCGGTAATAATTTAAACAATATTTCTCTTATAGATAAAAAATTTGCGTGCTATGATGCATTGAATCCGGAAGGTGTAAATTTAAATCAGGGAGCCGAATCGAATATATGCTTTCTGATGGCATTTCTTGCTGCGAGGCGGTTGGGGATCATTGATGATTGAAAAATTAAAAAATATGAATGTTTTAAGAGCAGAGAGAAATCCAATAATAAATCCGGAAGATGTAACTCCATCAAGGCCCGATTTTAAAGTTGTGGGTGTTTTTAATTGCGGCGTTACAAGGTTTGATGGTAAGATTTTACTTCTTATGAGGGTTGCCGAAAAACCGGTTAATAATGATAAAAAAATAGAAATTGTACCTTTATTGGATCTGGAAGCGGGTAAAATTTCTGTAAAAGAATTTAATAAAGATGATTCTTCTTTTGTAATCTCCGACCCCAGATTTATAAGAACAACCTCTGGCTGGTACCTCACAACCATCTCTCATTTAAGGATTGCCAGAAGTAAAAACGGCATTGATTTTA
>Ga0265297_10003610_pt1 | contig 27528 bp, 30 predicted proteins | sample Munlanlwell13791_FD_192502 | JGI IMG/M metagenome (GOLD analysis project Ga0265297, IMG submission 192502) | Leachate microbial communities from a municipal landfill in Southern Ontario, Canada - Leachate well 137-91 | ecosystem: Engineered > Solid waste > Landfill > Unclassified | place...
TCTAAAATGGCAGTTTATGCTAGTGGATAGATATAACCTTAAATCAATATGCCCTATAGCCTTAAACAGACGCTATCCAGTAAAATTTACTAAGGATGGGGGTGCTCACATAGCGGTCAGTGGTAACGAAATAAATAAATATAGCCTACCCAACTCAAGGATAGAATTCTTTAATTACGATTGGTCGTTCAAGGACAAGAAAATAGTAGCCAGAGAGATGCATCGTTTTGCAGTGGCTCGCAAAATATATTACGGTAAGGATGACGGCTGGGGTGCTGAGTCGGAAACAAAGGCATTAGAATACTTTAATACTATGGCATCGGCACGAATTGCTAAGCCATCACAAGTAATACCACTAGAAAAGCACCCGAGGTTTATCCAAGGTTATCTGCGAGGTCTTAAGCCAAGTCAGTTTGGATACAATGGTTGGGGTGAATACGATAATAATTATTATCAATCATTATTTTAGGAGGATGTATGAAGATACAGTTAGATACGGTTAACAAAACAATCAAGATAGAAGAGAGTGCTAGGATAGAGGAATTATTAAAGGTTCTCAAAAAGATACTCCCAGATGATTGGAAGAAGTACACCTTAGAAACCAATGTAACCATTAATAATTGGGGTAATCCTATTATTATTGAAAAGTGGAGTCATCCTTATCCTTGGTGGAGCGGAACAACTTATTGTTCCAATACACTGAATACTTGTGCTGCTAATGTCTACAATTTGGAGGCTTAATGAAACTCTTTGACGAAACAAAATTGATAAGGGGAACTGTCAAACTATCTGGTACATTTTCGATAAGTGATTGTAATGAAGAAGCCGAAGCACTGATAAAAGAAGAAATTCTCGAATCTATAAAAGAGGTTGCTTCTAACTTGAAGGTGGAAGATATTAAGTTCGAAGATGTTAAGTTCCCAGAGATACCACCAAATGAACAAGGTTTTATAAATAGAATTAAAGAGTTCTTTACTAGGGAGGTCTAATGAAGATAATGATAATCGGTATTAAGCCAAGCTCTGCGGTAGATGGAATAATAAAGGGTGTAATACCTCACCTCAAAAAGCATACTATACTGTACCGACCTATCCATCCTAAGCGACCAGACCAAGCTGACCTTGATTGGTTTGAGGAAAATTATAAGAAGGTAGATGTTATTGATTTCCAGTATTGGAAGACTGCTGAAATGCTCAGAGAGAAATTCCCCGAGAGCAAGAAAGTACCTTCGATGCTAACGCACCATAACCCTTACGATATCTTTGAGAGGGATTGGAAGGATTATACTAAGGTCTATGTAATGAACAAGACGATGCAAGCAGAACTTAGTACTGGCGGCGTTAATAATACATACATGGCATCGGGCATAGACTTAAATTATTGGAAGTTTAATCCTGATTATAACGAGGATGGTTATGTATTAATGGTAGCTCAAAGGATAGAGGGAAAGAAGGGAATACTGCCAGTTGCAAAGGTATGCAGGAAGTTAGGAATCAAAATGTATTTAGTTGGTGATATATCCGATACCAACTATTACAATGATGTGATACAGGAGGGAGTAGTAATGCTACGCAACATTCCTGTGTCCGAGCTATCCGAAGTCTATAAAAAAGCAGCACTACATGTATGTAATTCACAAGATAGATTTGAGTCTGGTACTTTACCTATATTAGAGTCTATGGCTACTGGTGTGCCTGTATTGTCGAGGAGTGTAGGGCATGTGCCAGACATACTCCAATACGATGATGCGATATTCATTAACGAAGGACAGCCAGAGGATGAGGAGTCGCTTGAGAGGTGTATTAAGTATTTAATGGATAACCCAGATGTAAGAAAAGACCTTCGCAATAAAGCGTGGGAAGTGGTCAAGCAATACTCTATTGTTCGCAGGGCTAAAAAGTACTCTAGGGAGTATCAAACAATTGGTAGGCGTAACAAGTTAGTGTCTGTTGTAGTGCCTGCTTATAGTCACCCAGAAGTGTTAGAGAAAAACTTACTGTCTTTATTAGCACAAACCTACGAACCGTTTGAGGTACTTGTTGCTGACGATGGTACGCCAGGAGAAGAGTTACTGGCTGTTGTAGATACACTAAAACCAGAGTTCGATAAGAAGAGTATTACACTTGGATATTACAATACTAACTATAATGGGTATGGATTGGCTAAGGCTCGTAATTTGGGGACGATAGAAGCTGATGGTGAAATAATGGTTTACTTAGACCAGAGGCTAGAGGCTGACCCTAACATGGTATATGAGTTGGTAAGGAATGTTGATAAGAAGAAGTGGGTATATGCCAATAAGCAAAACGGTAAAAAGTCGTTTGTAGAAAATGCATCTTGTATTTATAGGGATGATATAATTTCAATTGGTATGTTCCCAGAGTGGGTTGATGAGTATGGTGGAATGACACAGGCACTTAATTACCTAACGAAGACTAACGGTATAGATACTGTCTTTGTCGAGACAGCGAGGTGCAGTCAGATAGCGGGTTCGAGAAACAAGAACGAAAAAAGAAACTCAATAATAAAAATGAAGGATAAATTATGGAAGCTAAACATGTATTAGAAGAAGTCTGCGGATATCAAGACTTATCTCGTGGTATTTATTTGTGGTATCTAATTGACAAGCACAAGCTAAAAACAGCCCTTGAGATAGGCACAGCTTCGAGTTTCTCTACTGCTTGGATGGTAAAGGCTGGTGCTACGGTAACAACTATTGATATTATAGATAAGAGCGATGAGAGCCCAGATTTCTTGCCAGAGTACGATAAGTCAAGAGTAAAAAGGATAATTGGCGATTCTACAAAGGTACTTCCTAAGCTCAAGCAAAAGTTTGATATTATATTTATAGACGGTAACCACGATTATGAGTTTGTTAAGCAGGATATTATCAACTCGTTAAAGATGGAGCCTAAGTTTATCGTGATGCATGATTACAACATTGAGGCAGGAGTGACTCAAGCAATCGATGAGGTGCTGGGTAAACCTAGCAAAGTGATAATTGATGACTTTAATAAAAAGGATGCAGGTATAGTTGTGTGGAGGAAAAATGAAGAAGTATAAGATATTAGACCACCCTTGGCACTTAGCTCATGCTTGGGAACTTCAGAAGCTACCATTTATCGAATGGGATTATATGGTCAATCCGTACAGAGGATGGGCTGATACTATCCGTGATAGTAAGCCTAATGTGAACTGGGTTACTCATTATGAGCCAGGTAAGTACGATGCTGTTCTGCTTCACTTAGACCAACAGTGCGTTGACCCCCGAATGGGCAAGGGACAACTTTACCGACAAATGAACGAGGCAATACAGGATATCCCTAAGATTGTGATAATGCACGGTACTACGCTTTACGAGCCTTCGGATATTAAAGGATTACCAGATAGAGATATTATAGTCAACGGTGGAGATGTTTATCGCAGAGGTTCAACTGAGCCAGAACACTTTGATGGTATTAAACAATTAGTGGGTGATAATTCATTTATCTGTAACTCTAAACAAGCAAGGGATGACTTTGGCTGGGGTGAGTATATCATTCATGGACTTAATGTAGACGATTGGCTAGTTAAAACGAAGGAGCCTAGAGCTTGTGTGTCTGTCGCTCCTGCTGGTATGAGTGAGGTGTATTACGGCAGACGCTTCCTAAGAAGTCTGAAGAATATCTTAGAGGAAGAGTATGGTATCAAACTGTGGTGGATTGGCGTAGATTATCAATCAACAAGAGACAATCGATTTGGTAACGCTTATGATGCTTATAGGGATATGTTAGCAAGGAGCCTTATTTACATTAACCCGACTTTAGACTCGCCAATGCCTAGAGCACGCACCGAGGCGATGGCATCTGGGTGCTGTGTGTTGACTACACCACAACACGGTGCTGATGAGTTTATAGATAACGCTAAGAATGGGTTTATTATTGACGGTAAAGACCCTTACAGGACAGCACGCCTAGTTTACGAGTTGATAGAGAACCATTTTGACGAGGCTGTACAGATAGGTAGGAACGCCCGTCAGACAGTAGCCGATAAATTAAATCATAAACAATTTGCTGACCAATGGTTAAAGTTTCTTAAAAAGACTATTGGCGAGCCGAAGGGATAAAATGGACAGAGAAGTAATATACGATAAGCAAGGTGTAGTAGTGATGGCTGAGTATAATGGCAGTGGCAAGGTAGTGAAGATTAATATTATCCAAAATAGTCACGGTTTAGCTTCAATTTGGGTTGGAGCTAATGTTAAGGAGTATGATGCCAAAAATAAAAGGTAAACGACTTGAGAAGGCTAAAGCAAAGTTACTGAAGGATTTAGAGAGAACCCTTAAAGAAATTGAGGGTATAGATATTGACTATGAGAATCGAGATGAGTGCGACCATACAGAGCTTAGGAAAATATCTAACGGTGATGCGATATACCAGTGCAAGAATTGTAAGATGATAGCATTTGTTTATGGCTCAGCTATGTACTGGCCAGAAAACTATATCGGTCAAGTTGCAAAGAGTATTGAAAATATGGAGGTATAATGAAAATTGGACTATTACCTTTTGACTATCAGAAAACAAAGCCAGGCTCGGCTGTTCTTAGAATGTATAATCTTTTAAAGCACTTCCCAGAGGCGGAGGTATTTAAGGTTGGTCGTAAATATGATGTGGTTATTTACCAGAAATACTACTGGCATGAACATGCTCGTCAGTATAATGGTATTAAGATATTGGATATTTGTGACCCCGACTGGTTTCAAAGGTACGATATATTTGAGTTTATAGAGTTATGTGATGCTGTAACCTGTTCTAGCAGAGGTATTTATAACTTTCTACAAGACAAAACTAGCAAGCCTGTCTATTATGTTCCTGATAGACATGATACGACTGTAATTAAGGGTGACAAACAACATAAAGGCAACGCTAAGAGCTGTGTTTGGTATGGCTACTCTCAAAACAGCAAAGCGATAACTGCGGCACTGCCAAAGCTAAGCCAGCACAAAATAAAGCTAGTTATAGTTGCAGACTTGCCACCCCGAGAGCTTGAGAGGTGGAAACTTAAATACAAAGACATGAAGTTTGTTTACAAAAAGTGGACGAGCTATCCCGAGTTGGTTACAGAGATACTTAAGACAGATTTTGCTCTATTACCTGCTTCACCTACGCCCATGTATAGGTTTAAATCTAACAATAAAACTACGCTATGTTGGCACTTAGGTATGCCAGTGGCACAGTTTGCAGAGGATGTTGATAGACTAGTCGATGCTAAGAACCGTATTAAAGATGCGAAGCATCACAAGAGGATTGCTACTCTAAAATATACTATCGAGCAATCAGCTAAGCAGTATAAGAAAATAATTAAGGAGTTGAGAGATGTTAAGAACAAGCGAAGTTTGTAGCCCTAAACACCCAGATAAGATTTGCGATAGAGTATCGGACTTAATTTTAGACTGGTGCTTAAAACAAGACCCAAACAGCAGGGTTGCTATTGAAGTAATGGGCGGACATAAACATCTTTATATTGTAGGTGAGATTACTAGTAGGGTTTATATAGATGCGATGGAAATTAGGAAGATACTGCCTCGTTCTCTTGCTGGTATGGAGTTACACTTAAATATAGCTAGCCAAAGCCAGGCAATAGCCCGTGGTGTTAAAAAGGGTGGTGCTGGTGACCAAGGTATTATGGTTGGTTACGCTTGTAGCGATAACGAAGAGATGATACCGCATGAACATTATTTAGCTCGTTCGCTTTGTAGATATATTTATAAAGAGTTCTCTTTCGATGGCAAGGTACAGATAACAATAGATGATAAGAAGAATATTACACACATTGTGGCTAGCTTCCAAAATGTACCATCATCGGTTCTAAGGAATAGAGTCAAGCGTTGGCTAAAGATTAATAAACTATCAAGACAGGGTGTAGATATATATATTAACCCATCTGGTGATTGGAAGAGGGGTGGTTTTGACGCAGACACAGGGCTTACAGGGCGTAAGATAGTTCAAGATGCTTACGGACCACAAGTACCAGTTGGTGGTGGGGCATTCTCTGGCAAAGACCCGACTAAGGTTGATAGGTCGGCTGCCTACATGGCAAGAAAGATGGCTGTTGACCTTTTGTATCATTTCTCTGCCGATGAGGTGATAGTAAAGCTTGCTTACTCTATTGGTGTAGCTGAACCAGTAATGGTTACTGTCTTGTTGGATGGGGAAGAGATAAAGCCAGAGTTTATAACCAACAATTACGACTTAACACCGCAGGGGATTATTGATTGTCTTAAATTAAAAGAACCAATTTATAAAAGTACTGCCGAGTGGGGTCATTTTGGTAATGGCTTTCCTTGGGATAAGGAGTTCGATGAGATGGCACACCGAAAAGCGTAAGATTAATGACCTTATTCCTTACGAGCATAACCCTCGTCAGATGACTGAGAAGCAAAACGAAGACTTGAAAAAGTCTCTTGAAAAGTTTGATTTGGCTGAGATACCTGCGGTCAATACTGACAATGTAATCTTAGCTGGACACCAGCGTCTAAGGATAATGCAATTGTTAGGCAGAGGTGGGGAAGAGATTGATGTTAGAGTACCCGACAGACTTTTAACCGAAGATGAGGTTAAGGAGTACAATATCCGCTCTAACAAGAACATTGGTGAGTGGGACTTCGACGAGCTGGCTAATAGCTTTGATTTAAACGACCTTAGAGATTGGGGTTTTGACGAGAAGGACTTCAAGATGGACAAGGAGATAGAGGAAGACATCGTTCCTGATATCTCAGAGGATGAGCCCAAAACTAAAGTTGGTGACATCTACAAGTTGGGTAATCATAGACTGATGTGTGGTGACGCTACCAAGATGGACGATGTAGAGAAACTGATGGACGGTGAAAAAGGTGACATGGTGTTTACCGACCCACCTTATAATATAGATTACGAAGGCAAGACTAAAAAGAGATTAAAGATAGCTAACGATAAATTTACTGGAGACCAATTTTATCAGTTCTTATTAGATAGTTTTATAAACTACTTTAGTTTTACTAAGCCAGGTACGGCTATTTATATCTGCCATGCCGATATGGAGAGGATTAACTTTCAAAATGCATTGCAAAATAGTGGCTACGAGCAAAAGCAGAATATAATATGGGCTAAAGATTCAATGGTGTTAGGTAGGCAAGACTATCATTGGCAACACGAACCTATACTTTATGGTTGGAAGAGTGACAGTGGCAAGCATAAGTGGGATAGTGATAGAAAGCAGACTACACTGTGGCAAGTTAAACGACCAATGCAGTCTAAAGAGCATCCTACTATGAAGCCAGTAGAGTTGTGTGCAAAGGCAATCAATAATAGTTCAAGAGAGGGCGAGATTGTCTTAGACTTATTTGGTGGTTCTGGCTCTACGCTAATAGCTTGTGAGCAATTAAACCGTAAATGCTTTATTATGGAGTTAGATGCCAAGTACTGCGATGTAATAGTAAAAAGGTGGGAACAGTTTACTGGAGAATTAGCAGAAAAATTATAAGGAGTTAAAATGTCGAAATATAACAAGGATGTCGTTAAGGTAATAGTAGATGGCATAGTTGACCTCAAGGGTAGAGTTAACGCCTGCGAAGAAGCTGGTCTTCATTACGATACCTTCGCAAGATGGATGAGGGGTGAGCTACCAAAGGAAGAGTTCGAAGGGTTGTCCGAAAAGGATGCAAATAAAAAAAGGTGGGAGTTTAAAAAGGCTGTACTGAAAGCCGAGAGGAAGGCTCGTCAAAGAGGTAAAGAACGGGCTGTTATGTCAATCTTCAAAGCTATGAGTGAACATTGGCAGGCTGGTGCTTGGTGGCTTGAGAGAAACTTCCCAGGCGAATTCAAAGAGCGTATTGAAACTGACAACAAAGATAATGCGGTGGATAGAATAGTGAGGGCAATACATGATGGAAAGAATGACGATAGCGGAAGCGAAGACAGCAAGGGATAAATTTATCAAGGAGGTCTACCATATAGATTTATATCCCTTCCAGCGAGAAATATCGGACACTATCCTCGAAGGTGTGATGTCTGGTGACGGCAGAGCTATGGGCTTTGAGGTTTCACGACAGGCAGGTAAGACAACGGCAATAGTTCTTACCTGTGCTTTTCTAATGATTTTCTGTAAATATATTATCGGTAGGCATATTCGTGTTGCTATATTCGCACCGCAAAAAGAGCAAACCAAAACAGACTTTGACCTTATTAAAGACCATCTAACAACCGCTAAGCAAAGCGGTTTTGAATCTGTTGTTGATGAGAAGGAGAGTAACAGTACCACGCTAAAGTTAAGTAATAACTCTATTTGTTATACTTTTGCACTGACTGAAACATCCAATATCGAATCCAAGACTACCGATATCAATATCTTTGAGGAAGCCAACTCGATAAACGATAAGCAGAAACGCAAGAAGGCAGACCCGATGCTTACATCTACCAACGGTCCTGAAATATCTGTTGGTGTAGCTGGGTATTCTAAGACATACTTCAGAGCAATGGAAAACGCAGGTAAAGTTAAGAAATTTGATTGTAACGAGGTTGTTAAGCAAAAGCGTGAAGCATACGAAAGAGATGGAGATACTTTCCACTTAAACTACGAGAGGAAGGTGGAGCAGAAGCGTCAAGAGTGGGGCGAAGATAACCCAGAGTTTCAAACACAGTATTTACTTAAATGGGTATTGGGTGCTGGACAATTTATGGTAGCTGATGAGTTCGATAAGTTAGTAGGTGGTTTTGAGCGTGTCTACCAAGATAAAACAAACGAATGCTTTGTGGGTATAGATACAGCTAAGATGCCAGACTCAACTATTGTCACTGTGCTTAGGATGCGTGACGGTAAACAGCGTAAGCAATTAATTAACTGGCTTGAGTTACAGGGCGACAACTACCAAGACCAGTTTGATATCATCAATGATTTTATAAGTCACTACAATGTAAGAGCGATGGCAATTGACTCTACTGGGCAAGGTGATTTTATGCCAGATATGTTCGAGCGTAATACTTATTTTAGAGATGAAAATACTGGACTTTACAGAGTCAAATTCTCACTTGTCACTAAGGATGCATTGTATAAAAATTTAGTATCTGTTGTTCGTAACTTCTTGACAGAAATTCCAAATCCAGTAACAAAAGAAGCAGAGAGGTTTAAGCAACAAATGCTGGATTTACAAAAAGAATACAAAGGTACGCTCTTATCTTGCCACCATCCAGACTTTGAAGGAGCTCACGATGACTACCCTGACAGTTGGGCTTTGGCTGAGTATGCCTGTGCTCAAGTCGTACAGAAACCAGAGCTTGATATCACATTTTTTTAAAGGAGTAATATGACATTTATTGATAGAGTACTTGAAAGAACAGAATCTTATAAGAAGCTTTCGAGAGAACTAATAGAAACAAGAAACGCCAATGCATCCTATAAGGATATAGTGGATAAATTAAAAGAGGCTCAAGAGTGGCAGTCTTGGGAGTCTTGGGAGTTCCGTGCTGGTAGTAACGGCAAGGAATTACCACCTGCCAATGCTAAGAAATTCCTCGATGCTTATCAAGGGTGGGCTTATGTAAACATCTCTCGTATTGCTGAGGCTGTTGCTATGATGAAGTTCCATCTTTATAGGCTTAAAGTAGTTGGTGGTGAATATGAGATTGAGGAAATAAAAGAGCACGAATTGCTTGAGCTTTTGAATAGAGTTAACAACCACATGACTAAGTACCAGCTCTTGTATATGTCGTCGCAACATAAGTCGATGTTGGGTGAAGTTGCTTGGTATCTGGTAGGCTCTACACCAACTGGCGGAAAACCAAAGGAAATATGGCCGTTACGCCCTGATTACCTGTCAATCAAGCCAGGCGACTTAGGCAAAGATGAATTCATTAAATATTACGAGTATAAAGTTCCAGGCAAAGACCCACAGATATTTGACCCACATGAAATCTTATTCATGCGAGTACCAGACCCTAAGTCTATGTATCGTGGTATGGGTGTTATGAAAGCAGCGGCTATTGACCTTGATACCGATTCGTTTGCTAGCGAGTATAATAAGTCATTCTTTATGAACTCGGCTCGTCCCGATGTTATCCTGACTACCGAGCAAATATTAAAGCCCGAGATTTCAAAAAGGCTAAGTGAACGATGGTATGCGAAATATGGGAATGTTAATAGCAAGTCCAATGGCGTGGCAGTTCTTGAGCAGGGTCTTAAAGCAGAACCGTTTACGCTTACACAAAAAGATATGGACTTTATGAACCAGTTAAAGTGGACACGAGATAAGATTAAGGCTTTATTTGGAAATACTAATGTGGCTATTGGTATTACAGAGGACATTAACCGAGCCACAGCCGAGGCTTCAGAGAGAGTTTGGCTTAAGTGGACTATCGACCCACAGATGCGATGGTTCGTAGATTACCTTAATGAGTTCTTAGTTCCTCGTTATGGGTTAGATTTGTTCTTGGGTTATGAGAGTCCAGTGCCAGAGGACAAGGAGATAAAGCTTAAAGAATACGAGGTAGGCTGGAACAAGTGGTTAACTATTAACGAAATTCGTGATGAGCTAGGTAAAGCTCCTATTGGTGCGGAGGGTGATTATATCTACTTACCGCTTAACTTAGTGCCAGCAGGACAAGGTAGTCCCGAGGTAGTACCGCCAGAGAAGTCAATTAAAAAGATTAAAGTTAATCCGATTAAAATTAAACAGTTCAATCTTAAGAAGCGTTATGAAGATGCTATCCAGCGTTTAACTGTTCGCAATTATACTATCCGACAAAAGATGCGAAGTATTGCTGAGCTAACACAGAAGATATTGGGTGGCATATCTGGCAGACCTCTTGAGTACACCAAGATAGAGTCACAAGAGACAAAGATTGCTTTTCAAAAAGTACAGCTTGATATTAGCGACCAGTACTCTAAGCAGATTGAAGAACATGCCCGCAAGTTTATTATTAGCGAGGTTGATACTGCTGCTATCAATATGCTGACGCTAAGAAAAGAAATCGGTTCGATGTTAACTACTAAGGAAAATGATGAGTATGATTATAACGAGTTGTTTAATGCTACCAACCTGTTTGGCGATAAGAAAGAACAAATTGCTGCGTTTATGGCTATTGTTCTGCCTGTACTTTACGAGCTGGCTAAAGAGCAAGGTAAAGAGGCTACTCGCTTCCTAGGGTTTGACCCGAGTGAGTTTAAAGAGGACAAGAAGTTTCAAAAGACAGTACAAGATTCAATTAAACGAACATCATCATCAGTTGTTAAGACATTACGCAACGGTACTGTTAAGTTCGTCAAACAACAGCTCGATGAAGGCAAGAGTCCAGATGAGATTGCCAAGAACCTTAGAGATAAATACACAAATATGAGCAAGACTAAGGCGAGGCAGATTGCCGAGACTGAATCGGTTCGTCTTACTAACGCCTCGACGATTGATGCGTGGGTACAGTCGGGCATTGTTGAAGCTAAGATATGGATTACATCCGTAGACGAAAAAGTTTGTGGGTGGTGTCAGCCTATGGATGGCAAGGTAGTCGGGATTACTGGCAACTTCTTCGACAAAGGCTCTACATATAAATCTCCTCTTACTGGTAGTGAAATGAAGCTGGACTACGAAGCGGTTGATAAGCCACCGCTACATGTTAGTTGTCGTTGTACATTAGCTCCGCAATTAATTAACTCCAAATCTGCTGAAATGGAAAGGATAAAGAACGCTAGGCTTAAAAAGCTCGACTCTAAGAATATGATTAGGAAAGAAGTAGATAAGTATCTTAAGCAACTATCGGAGGTTAAAGATGAATAGCTCTAAAGAAAACCTTAAAAAGATATTAGCTAAAGGTAACGAGAACGCTTCCAAGAAGCTCGCAGAGTTGTTTGGTGATATCTGCAATAAGCTCGATAAGAGCACAGCCGAGTTGCGTGACCTTACTAAGGAAGTCAAGAAGAATGATTACAAAAAAGGTGTCGAAGAGTTTGTTGGTGTGCTAAACAACATTAAAGAAAAGTATTCTGAAATTGTAGATTCAACAGAGACCTTCCAAAGGGAAATGTCGGATATACAAAGAGAAACGCTTACGGTGGAATCTAACAATGCCGTATTTGCTAAGACTGCCTTGCCAGAGATACAGAAGCGTATTGCCGAAACTAACTCCCTTATTAGAGACCTCGAGTTAACTATTGAAGACTCTGACGAAACACTGCGTGAGGCAGTAGAGGATTTATCATCTGACTTCAAAGTACAGACTGATAGAACAGTTACTTCGATTAATAAGGTATCCGATAGCCTAGACGATATCGCTGTTGGCTTGCACAAGACTGAACGGGCTACTAAGGGTGTAGCAGAAATCGTTACGGACTTTATAAAAAGGTTCTTTGGTTCTCTTGTCAACAAGGTAATATTTTATGTGACCGACCCAGACACAATTGAAATAACTAAAGATACTATTATTAAGCGTTATGGAGATAGAACCGTAACATACACTCTTGATAGAGAAGGTGGTAGCGTAAGGCGTATTACCAGAAAAGAGGAATAATGGTCTCGATAATTATTCCAGCTCGCAACGAACAGTTCTTGCAACCGACTATTAAGGAACTGCTTACTAACGCTAGGGGTGAAGTGGAAGTCATTGCTGTGCTAGATGGATACTGGCCGACTCCTCCGCTTAAAGATGACCCACGGCTTAGATTGATTCACATAGGAGAGTCTAAGGGTATGCGTAATGCTATCAATAGTGCGGTAGCTATTGCTCGTGGCGAATACATAATGAAGTTAGATGCTCACTGTATGGTCGGAGAGGGCTACGATATAGAACTTGCTAAGAGTTGCAAGGGTAATTATGTAGTAGTACCTCGTAGGAAAAGACTCGATGCCGAGAACTGGTGTATCCAAGATGTAGGCAAGCCTGATATTGACTATATGTATCTTTCCTATCCAGACGAACCGAGTGATTTTGGTGGTGTTGGTCTAAACGGCAAGGTGTGGGATGAGTTAAATAAAAAAGATGAGCTTAGAAAACAAAAGATAACAGACCTTATGAGTTTTCAAGGTTCTTGCTGGTTTATGAAACGGGATTACTTCTACGAGCTTGAATTGATGGACGAAGAGAACTATGGAGAGTTTTGGAACGAGGCTCAAGAGATAGGGCTGAAGGCTTGGTTATCAGGGGGGCGAGTAATCAGAAATAAGAATACTTGGTATGCACATCTACATAAGGGTAAAAAGTATGGGCGTGGATACTTCCTTGCTAAAGATAGTCTTAACAAGGGGAGTCAGTATACAGCCAGATGGATGCAGTGGAGGGGAGCCTGGGATAAACAAACCAAACCACTCTCGTGGTTGATAAAGAAATTTAATCCTCCAACATGGGATGACAATAAAATAATGGAGCTTGAAAAAAATGGAAACTAGGATTGATTTAGCTAAATACTTTCGTAAGTGTGGCTTTAAGGTCGGAGCTGAGATTGGAGTCGCTGATGGTAGATATAGCGAGATACTGTGTAAAGAAAACCCAGGTCTAAAGCTTTATTGTATAGATTCGTGGACACCCTACGAAGGCAACTGGCGTGGAGCTAATTATCAGCTTAACGCCTACAAGAAAGCCGAGAAGAGGTTATCCAAATACGACACAGTAATAATCCCACAACCAAGCATAGAGGCATCGATAGATTTCGATGACGGTATGTTGGACTTTGTATTTATAGATGGCAATCACATCTTCGACCATGTGATGGCTGATATTATTATTTGGTCAAGGAAGGTTAAAAGTGGTGGTATTGTCGCAGGTCACGATTATACGCACTTCAAAAACTCTGGAGTAGTTGAGGCGGTAAATAAGTATTGCGAGATGCACAGGATAGAGTTGAGGGTTATCAATAGAAATAACAGTGAGCACAAGGACGATAGACAACCTTGTTGGTGGTTTAAAAAGGAGTGAGATGGATTTGTCGATTTTAATTCCAGCCCGTAATGAGATGTTCCTTAACCAGACGATTAAGAATCTTTTAGATTGTATTGAGGGGAATACTGAAATTATTGTCGTTTTAGACGGGCAATGGAGTGTAGAGCCTATTCCACAGGAAAAACGCTTAACTGTTGTCTTCTTACCCAAGAGTGTGGGGCAAAGGGCGGCTACAAATCTCGCCTGTAAGCTCTCAAAGGCTAAATATGTAATGAAGTTAGATGCTCACTGTGCTGTGGATAAGGGATTTGATGTCAAACTTATGAAAGATATGCAGGATGACTGGACTGTCGTTCCAAAGATGTATAACCTCCATGCTTTTGATTGGGTTTGCGAGTGTGGACATAGAGAGTACCAAGGTAAGTCACATCCATGCTCTAAGTGTGGCAAAGAGATGAAGCGAATGATTGTTTGGAAGCCCAAGAAAAGCCCTGAGACGACCGCTATGCGATTTGATAGTGATTTGAGGTTCCAGTACTGGTCGTGGTATAAAAAGCACCAGAAGGGCACTCTAGTTGAAACTATGAGTATCCTAGGAGCCTGCTGGATGATGACACGAAAGAAATATTGGGAGCTTAATGCTTGCGATGAATCGTTTGGCAGTTGGGGACAGCAGGGCACCGAAGTTGCTTGTAAGACATGGCTCTCTGGTGGGAAATTAATTTGCAATAAGAACACTTGGTTTGCTCACATGTTTAGAACTCAAGGCGGTGATTTTGGATTTCCCTACGAGCAGAGTGGCAAGCAAATTGAGCATGCTCGTAAATTATCTAAAGAGCTTTTTGTAGGTGGCAAGTGGAAGGGCAAATATGATTTAAAGTGGTTACTGGAGAAGTTTAACCCACCATGGGCAAGTAAGGGAATAATTTACTACACAGATAATCAAGCTCCAGTTAAACTTGCTAAAAAGTGCCAAAAGAACCTATTAAGTATTGGCTTGCCTATTTCGAGTGCATCTCTAAAGCCGATGCCTCACTTTGGTGACAATATCCACTTACCTTTGCAGAGGAGTGTGCTCACAATGTTCACCCAGATACTTACGGCTCTTGAAAGGTCTAAGGCTGAGATTGTTTACTTTTGTGAGGCTGATGTTTTGTACCATCCGTCACACTTTGAATTTACTCCGACAAAAAAAGATGTTTTTTATTACAACGAGAATGTTTGGAAGCGTGATTGGGATACTGGTAAATCGATTCACTACGATTGCAAACAAGTATCGGGGATTTGTTGTTACCGAGAATTAGCTATTAAGCATTACCGAAAACGATTAGAGCTTGTTCAAAAAAATGGATTTTCGCTTAAAATGGGTTACGAGCCAGGTACACATAATCGTCCAGAAAGAGTTGATGATTATAAATCGGAGAGTTGGAAGTCTAAGTATCCTAACATCGATTTTAGACATGGAAGTAACCTCTCGCCTACTCGGTGGAAAAAAGAAGAGTTTAGAAACCAGAAAAATACTAAGGGATGGGTTGAATCGGATACTATCCCTGGATGGGAATTAAATGGCTAGTGTAACAAGAGCACCAGGCACAATGGTAGATGATTCGAGTACAGGTACTCTTACTTGGTCGAACCCTGGGAATGTCGCTGCATCTGATGGTTCTTATGCTACTGCCAGTGGTTCTGGTGGAGCGATATCGCATTATCTTAAGTGTACAAACTTTGGATTTTCTATTCCTGCTGGGGCGACAATTAATGGTATTACGGTAACAATTGAGAGAAAGTCTGGAGCATATACTGGACTTGGTGTCAAAGATGTAACTGTTAGATTGCTTGATGCCTCAGGAACATTAACGGGCGATAATAAAGCAGACACAGCAACGGCATGGCCGACATCTGATACAGATAAGGCATACGGTGGCACAGCTGATACTTGGAATGCTTCGCCTACCCAAACAATGGTTAATGATTCTGACTTTGGCGTTGTTTTAAATGCTAGGCATTATAACCCATCTGCTTTAATAGCGTATGTAGATTATATTCGAATCACTATTACTTACACAGAAGCGGCAGGTAGCCCCTCGTCTTCTGTTTCGCCATCTATGTCCCCGTCATCTTCTCAGTCACCATCGGCTTCAGTATCTCCGAGTGCATCGATAAGCCCATCGAGTTCAGAGAGCCCAAGTACTAGCCCTTCGGCTTCGGTAAGTCCATCTTCTTCTGAAAGTGCTTCGGCTTCCCCTTCGAGTAGTGTGTCTTTATCGCAGAGTCCATCATCGAGTGTAAGTCCATCGGTGTCTTTAAGCCAGAGCCCTAGTAGTTCTGTATCCCCATCGGTAAGCCCTTCGGCATCCGTATCTCCATCTAGCTCGGAATCTCCAAGCCAATCGCCTAGCTCTAGTGTTTCACCGTCAGTTTCACCATCGGCAAGTGTCTCACCGAGTAGCTCTGCTTCTCTTTCGCAATCACCATCTTCGAGTGTAAGTCCATCACAGAGCCCATCTAGCTCTATTAGTCCATCAGAATCACCAAGCGAAAGCTCTTCGCAGTCTCCTAGTAGTTCAGTGTCACCATCTCAAAGCCCTTCAAGCTCCGTTTCGCCATCAGTAAGTCCATCTGCGTCAATAAGTCCTTCAAGTAGTCAGAGCCCATCTCAGAGTCCGAGTAGCTCTGTTAGTCCGTCTGTCAGCCCATCATCATCTGCTTCACCAAGTCAAAGTCCATCATCATCTGTATCCCCTAGTGTTTCGCCTAGTGCCAGTGTTTCACCGAGTTCATCTGTGTCGCTTTCGGTAAGTCCCAGTGCCAGTGTTTCACCGTCTAGCTCTGCAAGCCCAAGTCAGAGTCCGTCTTCTAGTGTATCGCCGTCTGTGTCGCCTTCGGTTAGCCCATCTGTATCGCCTTCGAGTTCTGCTTCACCTAGCGTTTCGCCTTCTGCGAGTATCAGCCCATCGTCTAGCGTGAGTCCTAGCCAAAGCCCTTCTAGTTCAGTTAGCCCATCAACTTCACCGAGTGTAAGCCCATCCTCATCTGTAAGTCCTAGTGTATCTCCTTCAGCATCTATCTCGCCATCCAGTTCAGAGAGCCCATCGCAATCTCCTAGTAGTTCTGTCTCGCCGTCAGTAAGTCCTAGCTCGAGTAAGAGTGCTAGTATTAGTCCGTCAGCTTCAGTATCTCCTAGCTCTTCAGAATCTCCAAGTTTATCACCATCATCGTCGGTATCTCCTTCTATGTCACCAAGCACCAGCCCGAGTGTGTCGCCATCTGTGTCGCCAAGTTCTAGTGTTTCGCTAAGTCAAAGCCCAAGTAGCTCGACATCTCTTAGCCAAAGTCCTTCAAGTTCGGTGTCTCCTTCGGTGTCACCTTCGGCAAGTGTTAGCCCGTCTTCTTCTGTGAGTTTATCTCAATCGCCAAGTAGTTCAACATCGCCTTCACAGAGTCCTAGCTCTTCTGTGTCACTATCACAGAGTCCCAGTAGTTCTATTAGTCCATCGGTAAGCCCAAGCTCTTCAACGAGTTTATCCGTCTCTCCATCTTCGAGTGTAAGTCCATCAGTGTCGCCTTCAGCGGTTTTATCACCGAGTAGTTCTGTTTCGCCCAGTGTATCGCCAAGTGCTTCGGTAAGTTTAAGTACTTCTCCGTCATCATCTATATCACCTTCTGCGAGTATTTCTGCCAGTCCGTCACCGAGTGAGGAACCAGAAGCACCTGTGGGAGTTCTTGTAAGAAAAAAGAAAACTGTTCTAATAAAAATTGACAGGACAGTCTACTTCGATATGGCTGAAAATAAATTCTTAGCTGTTACATCGGGCAAATTTGGATGGATACCGTTGGACATTAAATATAAACCAAGTTTTTTAGAAATCGACAAGAATATAATTATTAAGGAGCTGTAATGGACTCAAATTTATTGGGAAAAATATTAGACTTAGGACTTAGTGGTGGTTTGCTACTAACGATTTTTTTCTTAGCAAGATTGTTTAAGCCATCGTTTGAAAAGTTCGCAGAAGCCATAGACCAAAATACAAAGATATCTATTCAACTACACGAGTATTTAAAGCTCCGTAATGGTTCGATGGAGAAGACATTAAAATATGTTACTAGGACAGTTGAGAGTTACGACAAGAAGCTTGATAAGGCGGCGGATGATTTGAAGAAGCTAAAAAAAACGAAGAAGAGTTCTTGACAAAATATTTAACTAAAGAAAACTAAAAATGAATAAGGAGTATTATGGCAAACAAAAAATATTTGCAAGCGGTACTACAAAAAATAGCAGGGGACGGCTGGATAGTCGCTTCCGATGACACCGTGGATAGACACGGCGAGGTAATAGAACAAGAAGGTTGGGATTTAAAGAACTATAAAGTGAATCCCGTTATTTTATGGTCTCACGATGGTTATGAGCCGATGATTGGTAGAGCTAACCCCATTAAGTTAATGGATATTGATGGCAAAAAGAAACTTATATTTAAGCCCGAGTTCCATCGCAAGACTGAAATGTCTCGTATGGTATCTGACCTTTACGAGGCAGGTTTTCTTACAACGGTATCAGTTGGATTTCTTGTTAAGGATATGATTGACAACATTATTAAGAAAGCTGAATTGTTAGAAATTAGTTTCTGTAATATTCCTGCTAACCCATCGGCTCGTGAATTAGCTATGACTAAAGGGTACTCTGCGAAGACTATTGATAGTTATTTTGGCAAAGGAGAAGAAACTACCGAGGAAGTTGAAGAGCCCGACAAAACCGATAAGCCAGACAAAGAGGAAAAAAAGTGCAAGCCAAAACCAAAAGAAGTTGAAGCAGATAAAGAGGTTGAAGCAGAAATCGAAGCTAAGAAAGTTGTCCCTTATAAGTACTACCCATTAGCAGATAAAGGTATGGCATGGGACGGTCCAGCACAGATGGGTAGCGATGTGTCAGACCTTAAGGTTATATGTGCATGGTTTGATGCCGAGAAGCCTGAGGTTAAATCTTCTTATAAACTTCCCCATCACCTTTCCGAAGGTTACAAGACTGTTTGGCGAGGTGTTGTAGCGGCTATGGGTGCACTGCTCGGAGCTCGTGGAGGAGTTAAGATTCCTGAGGAAGATAAGAAGTCTGTTTATAACCACCTTGCAAAACACTATAAAGATTTTGATGAAGAACCGCCAGAGATGAAAGACTACACCCCCGAAGAGTTAAAGGCGATGTTCGAAACTGATAATAGTGTTGAAAAACGAATTCAAGTAATTGAAGAAAAAGTTGACAGTTTGGTAGTAGGTCTAACTAAGTTGACCAAACCCGAGGTGTCTAAGTCCCCCCAGAAGGACGACAAAGGTCGAGTGCTTGGGCAAGAAGACGAGAATGTCAAACGCCTCATACAGCACGCAAACAAATTATTGAGTATTGCTCTTAGTTACTCTAAGGGCAAGAAATAATACCATGGAAAACGAAGAGAAAAAGCAACCGAAAGTAAATAACGAAGATTTGAATGAGCTGGCAGGCAAGTTGTTCGAGCTTTTTGAAGAGAAGCGTTCGGCTAAAGATACCGAAGTAGCGGAAAAGAAAAAAGCTATTGTCGAAACCGAACCCGAGCCCGAGAAACCCAAAGCTAAAAAGCTTACCAAAGATGAGAAAATTGCCGAATTCTTCAAAGCACTTTTAACTGGCGACCGTGAAAAAATCCAGCCCCTCTCAGAGGGTACTGCTGGTAACGGTGGCTATTTGGTGCCTGAGGAATTTGCGACTGAATTCATCGCTGATAGGCGTGACTTGGTGCAGATTCGAAGACTGTCTCGAGTGATTAACATCACGACTGACACCTTCCATTTGCCTCGTAATGTAGCTCGACCGAAAGTATATGTTGCGAATGAGTTGGCTACCAAGTCAACGACCTCGGCTGAGTGGGATGAAATAACTCTTACTCCTTATACGATTGGTGCTATCGCCTCCTTGTCGAATCAAGTTATCGCAGATGCTTCTATTGGTGGGAATATTATCAATGTCATGCGTGAGTTGATGACCCGTGCTATCGCAGAAAAAGAAGACGAACTCTTTGTTAACGGTACTGGTTCCTCGCAGCCGACTGGTTTGACCACTTATACAAGTGTTCCGACCGTTGATGCTGGTGGTGCTTTGGATGGTGATGACTTAATCAGCATCTACTACAAACTGCCACAAGGTTATCGTAGAAGTGCTGTCTGGATTATGAACTCTCGCACGATTGCGAATGTTCGTAGCCTTAAAGACACAACTAACCGATACATCTTTGACCAGACTCTTAACGAAGACGGCTTCCCAACTTTGCTTGGTAAATCAGTAGTAGAGCAGAACGACCTTACTAGCGACACCATTTTGTTTGGTGACCTAGGAACGGGTTACTGGATTGCTGACAGAGAAGGTATCTCCGTAGCGGTTTCTGACACAGCGACTGTCGCCTCCTATTCTGCCTTCGAACGCAACTTGACACATATCCGTGTTGAGGAACGAGTCGATGCGGAATTGGCTGACACCCACGCTCTTGCCAGGATTACCAATACTGGGATAAGCTAATCGGCTATTTATACACTCACCATTCTGGGTGGTGAGTTATAAGGAGCTGATATGCAAAAAGTAATATATCTATCGGACTATAACGGTAAAATTAAAGGCGATGTAGAAGAGGTAAGCAACAACTATGCTCACTTCTTAATTGATAAGGGATTAGCGATGTTGAAAGGCACAGGTGTTTATCGTGATAGGATGATGAGAAGCCAAGAATGCCAACCATGTAAAGCTAAGAATAGAATTATTATAAAGAGGAAATAATGCCAACAATTCTTACTTATGCATTAACAAGTTTGTCTAGTGTAAAAGATGCCCTCGACATCACAAACAGCGATGATGATGATTTGTTGATAAACTTAATCAATGCCTCTACCGAGATGATAGAAAACTATTGTGGTCGCAGATTTACTGAAACAACTTATACTAATGAAATTTATGATGGTGTGGCATCTAAGGTTCTTTTACTTAGAAACTGGCCAGTAAGTTCAATCGGTAGCTTACAGATACGCAGTGGTGACTTTGATAGCCCCAGTTGGGATACGATAGACTCTGGTCTTTGGACACTACTTACAGACGGAGGTCACGATAGGGGTGCGGTTTATTTAGACGCTGGGTTTAGAGAGTTCCCTTATGCTTATAGAATAACAACCTATACCGCAGGATATAACCCAATACCAGACGATTTAAGACAGGCTTGTGAAATGCTTGTTACTTATTTATTTAACGAAAGAAAAAGCAAAGGTATAAAATCTCAAACTCTAGGCAGATACTCTGTTACATTCTCAGACCCACTTAAAAAGATTGAGGATAGTGGAGCATCTGCATTACTTGCCGCTTATCATGAACCTACGATTTAGGGGGACAAGATGAAATACTTCTTGACTGAAACTCTAACGGTAAGACGGCTTAAGGCGATTGACTCTTATCGCAATGCCTATTCTGCTACATCTACTGCTTATCCGTGTTCTAAACAGGATATAGATTTTGGTCAGCAACAGTCAGGATATCAGTTGGGCAAGTCGTATCAGGTCTTTATAGATAACTCTGAAGCTGATGTCCAAGCGGGTGACCAGATTGTAATAGACGGAGTGACTTATTCGGTAAAAGAAATTGAAGTAATAGATTTTGGCGTACAGCCATATAAAGGATTGGTTGTGGTGAAAGAATGATTAAAGTTTCGATAGATACAACTGAATTAGACAGACTATCAGTCGCTTTTAAAGGAGTGGATTTTAAGAGTGTACTCCAAACAGAGATTACAACAGCTGGTACGAAAATCGGATTCGTTGCCAAGCAGCTCGTAAAGGGTGGCTATGGCAGACCAGTTTATCAAACAGGCTACTTGCACGACCATATTAAATCGCTTTATCCGAGACCACTGACAACTATCATTGAATCGCAAGCATCGTATTCGCAGTATCCACATGAAGGTACTGGCACTTCAAGGAAATACGGACCAAGACCGTTTATGAAAGATGCGGCGATGAGTGAGGCTAAAAATATCAAGACTAGAATTGAAAATGCTATTAATAAGATAATAAAATCGTTAGATGCAAAGGTAGGTTAATATGGCTGAAGTTTATGGCGAAGTAACAAAGCTAAAAGATAAGATAAGAGACATAATCTCTGACGGTGTTGATACTGTGCAGGAAGTTGTTGGCTATGAAAAAGTAAACTTTGAAGGATTCCCTGCTGTTACCATTGTGGTGGACGACCAAGAAAACTCATTTGAGACCAATGTTGAGAATGAAAGAGTCTATGCTTTTAGAGTAAGGGTGTTTTACCTTATGGAACATAACCCTAATTTAGCACTGCCAGACATATCGGATAACGCTAAGGAAAAGGCTGAGCGTGTAATGGGTGATATTGTCGACCAAATGATTAATGCTTTCGACAGGAAGTTTGACTTGGATGGTATGGCTGAAAATGGTGTTGAAGCCGCTCCGTCTATATGGGGTTATGTTGAGTCTTCTCTCGGTTGGTGTAGAACGGCTGATATCATTTTAAAGGTAAAGACATCATACAATGTAGACACTGGTCTTTATGGATAAGTTCTTGACAAAATTATTGCATAGTAAAAACTTAAAAATGAATAAGGAGTTAACATGGCAGAAAAATTTGTATCACGCCGAGCTGAAGTAGGCGTTGCGAAAGAATCAACCCGAGGCACACCAGTAAACCCGACCCACTGGATTCCTTGGTCTTCAGCATCATTAATTGATGTGATAACTAAGGCTCGGGAAACAAGTGGCATGGGAAGACTCGAAGGTTCTGACTCTTCTTATATTGTCAATAAATCAGGTGAAGGCGACATCGAAGCCGAGGTGAGGGACGCTTACCTGGGTCTTATCTTTACATCACTCGCTGGTGCTTCGCCATCGTCTACTGGCTCGACAAACTATGTCCATACTTATACGCTACAACAGGACAATATGCACCAGTCGCTTTCGTTCCTAGTACAGACACCATCTGATACTGGCGTAGCGAGAATGTTCCCGAATGCAGTAGTTGATAAATGGGCACTCAAAATAGAGCCTGGGAATATTGTAACTAATACCATCTCTATTAAATCTGTCGATGGTCGTGACTGGACAAGACAAACTGCGAGTTATACATCGCTTGGAGAGAAGTATTTACCACAGCATCTTTCGTTAAAGGTTGCCACTGATATCGCTGGCTTAGCTGCCGCTTCTAAGATTTCGGTTAAAGCTCTCGAGCTTACAATCGAAAAGAACGCTGAAACAGATAATGTTTTGGGTACACTATCACCCGAAGATGTTAACAACAAAGAGTTGAAGGTCTCTGGTTCGTTGACACTTAACTTCGAAGACCAGACATGGCTTGACTATATGCTGGCTGGTTCTTATAAAGCGATGGAAATCAAACTTACTCAAGGTTCTAACAACTACTTTACATTCCAAATGCCACGAGTTGACTTTGAAGGTTGGAAGTCCGACTTGGCATTATCAGAGATTGCAAAGCAGTCACTCGACTTCACTGCTAACTATGACGCTGCGAACGCTCTTGCGGTTATCAGCACATGGACGCTAGCTAACCAAGTTGCGAGTTATTAATTAATATAAAAGGAGTAAGATGTCAAAATTCAAAATACCAAAGCGTATTGAGTTGGCGAAACTGGGCGAAGTATATAAGGACTCCTATATCGAACTCGAATCACCGTCTGTATCTAAGGTTAAAGAATTCTCGAGAGTGAAAATTAACAAGGATAAACCAGATGAGGCGACTGAAAGCTCTATCAAGATACTCAAGGACTTATTTATTAGTGGCAAGTTACCAGGTGAAAATGGACTCGTTGATGTTACCAAAGACGACCTACTCGATGTTCCTATCGAGGTTGTCAACGAGTGTTTCCTGCAACTTGTCAATCAGGACTTGGCGAAAACAAACCCAAACTCCTAGAGGCGTTGGAGAACTCGATATTCTACAACGCCCCACCACCGTATGAGTTGGGCAGGTATGCTTACAGAAAAGCGTTTGGGTTGTCGTCTAGTGAGATGGACAATGAGCCATACGAAGAATATGTGGTCAATATTCACATCATGGCTCTCTTGGCAGATAAAGAAAAGTTAGATTTAGAGAGAAGAAAAAATGGCAAGTAATATTGATGTAAACATATTAGTGACGGCACAAGACAAGGCTACTTCAACAATGAAGAGTATTGGTAGTACTGCCGCAAGCATGGGTAGCAGTATGGCAAGTTCTCTCTCTCGACTTGCAACGGTTGGGTTAGCCAGTGCAACGGCTGGAGTTGTTGCCTTTGGTGTTTCCATGGTAAAGAGTGCTGCTAATGTACAATTAATGAGAACTAATATCGATACTCTTGTTGGGAGCACCGAGAAAGGTAGAGAAGTATTCAAAGATTTATACGAATTTGCAGCTAAGACTCCTTTCGAAACCACCGATTTAGTTAATGCATCTCAAACACTTTTATCATTTGGAATCTCGGTTGATGATTTAATGCCATCGCTCAAAATGCTTGGCGATGTTTCTCTTGGTAATGTAGAAAAGTTTAATAGTTTAGCACTGGCATTTGGACAGGTTTCGGCTAAAGGAAAATTGCAAGGAGACGACCTAAGACAATTGGTCTCGGTAGGTTTCAACCCATTGCAGAAGATATCTGAGAGAACAGGCGAGTCGATGGATTCTTTATATGCAAAAATGGCAGCAGGTAAAATAACCTTTGAGATGGTAGCAGAAGAGTTCAAGCTAGCTACCTCCGAGGGTGGACAATTCTATCAAGGTATGGAAAAGGGCTCTAAAACACTTACTGGTGTGTGGTCAACACTTAAAGATACTATCAGTATGGTAGGTCGGTCATTAGTTGGACTTAATAACGAAGGTGAAATAGTAGAGGGCGGAATGCTCGACCAGTTAGTAACCATGATAAATAGCTTGAATCAAACTCTGTCCGAAAACCCAGATTTATTTAATAATGCTGCTGACTCAGTCGGTAAGTTTGCACAATCAATCGGCGATGTTATTAACTTTATGATTAAACATCAGGAGCTAACTAAGGCAATAGTAATTATTATGGGTGCACTCGTTGCCGTAATTGGTATAGCGGCAGGCTCGATACCTATTATAATTGGTACTATCATAACTGTTATAATAGCTTTGTTTCTTGCTATTCGTGATGTTGTTAATTGGATGACCGATACTTGGAATCAGGGCATAGAAAATTGGCGTAATGTCTTTGCTGGATGCAGGCAGGATATAGATAATATTACAAACTGGATTGTTGCAGCGTGGGACTGGGTAAAAGTTAATGTTGGCGGATTCTTAACACAGTTATTGGATGCATTTAAATTTATATTCTCTGCTGAAGGTATGGGCTTCATTGTAGGATTTACTGCAAGATTAATTGTCGAAACGGTAGAGTGGTTTGCTTCTTTACCTGGAAGGATTTGGACTTGGCTTGTTAATACTTACAACACAATAGTCGAGTGGTTTACGAAGTCACGACAAGAGGCTACCAATAAAGCACAAGAGACTATTACTGGCGTTGGTGATTGGTTTAGCAGACTGCCTGGGAGAATCAGAGACGGTATTGTAGGGATGTGGGATGCTATAAAAGAAGCATTTTATAATGTCAAAAACAATGCCGTTAACTGGGCAATGGATGTTGTTAATTCTGTCGTTAATTGGTTCTCATCTTTACCTGGGAAGATTAAAGATGCCTTCTGGAATGCTGTTAAGGCTGTTGGTGGATTTTTGGAAAACTTTTTGTCGGGAGCCTCCAAGGGATTCTCTATTGATGTTGTGGGTAAAGCCTCTGGCGGTTCGGTCTCTGGTAATCAACCTTATATTGTAGGTGAGCGTGGACCAGAGTTATTCGTTCCTAGCTCCTCTGGGACTATCGTTCCCAACAATCAACTTGCAGGTGGACTTGTTGTCAACTTTTATGGACCCGTTAATATGGCAAGTGAAATTGGTATCGAAGAAACTATCCAGACGATTAACAGACAGGTTTCTTTGGCACAGCAAGGAGTAGCATGACAGAGTTAACACTTGGAGGTTACGACCTTCAATCAAGTTCGGTTAGGACTAGAACAGTTCAGCACGATAGTGCTCCTCCTCTTTCAATATCAACTCTTGATTTAACTCGCAGAGATGGTGAGAAGTTAATATCCAGTAAATACAAACCTAAAAAGATAAAGGTAGAAGGTAACCTTTACAGCACCTCGAATGACAATCTTGAGATTTTAATTGACGAATTTAAGGAACATGTATCTGGTGATTACCTAGACCTTGTTATCGATTACGCTGGTAGTTATAGAAAGTATACCGTATCAACTAGTGTTACTATTACTAGAAATTATTACAATATTACAGTCGCTCCATTTTCAATTGATTGTCAGGTTATTGATATACCATTCGGTCAGTCAAGCGATGTCAATGGTAATCTTACCAAAAGTGGTATTTACAGTGTTGACGATATTACAAGCGACATTGAAGAGACTCTTTCCTTTGAAGGGACAGCACCACCAAAGCCGACCGTTAAATTAGACTTTATTGACCCAGGCGATGTTACTCAGCTTGAGCTCATAAATAAAACGACAGGTCAAGAGATATTGCTTTCACAAACTACAACCGCAGGTGATAGCTTTCTTATTGACTTGCAGAGTATGATTACAACTCTTAACTCGGAGAACATCGATTTTGAAGGTGTATTCCCAGAGTTTGATGTAGGAGTAAATAGTTTTGAGATTAACTTTTATTCTCAGTCGGGAACCATTATCGAGACATCGCAAAAAATAAATACATCGTTTAAACCATTTCACGGGAATATTAAATTAGCACAATCGTTTACCACTAGTGGTTCGATATTCACAATCCCCAAGGCTAATCTTTTATTGAGTAAGGTTGGTAATCCAACTGGTGATATTACGGTAAGGATTGAAACTGATAATTCCGACAGTCCATCAGGGACAATAGTTACAGACGGTGCAACGACTGTCGCTGGTGCCGATGTCCAAACGGTAGCTTCATGGGTAACCGCTATTCTAAGTAGCCCACAAGTAGCAGCCAACACTAAGTATTGGATTGTTATCTACACAACAGGTGGTGACTCCGAGAACTATTATAAGTGGCATTTAAGTAATCTTTCGTCTTATGCTTTAGGTAAAGCAATGCGACAATGGAATACTTGGGCTAATATTACAAATTCTGATTTTTGCTTCAAAATATTTAAGAATTCAGTTGACCAGATATTCGATAACGAGGACGAAGAATCTACATCGGAGAGTTTTTCTACTACAACTTATAAAGACGCTGGTAATACAACTGCTGATTGGAATACAACCGTTGGTAGATTACAGTTAGCACCAAGTTCATTATATGGTGATGGGTCGGACGGAGCCTTGAGTATTACAAGTGGTACGACTTATCTCTCGCTTAACGCTTTACACCAATATACTTCGGTATATGTAGGTTCGAGTGCTACTATTTCAACTTCATCAACAACTGGTGCAGCACTTGCGATTCTTTCACAGGGTAATATCAATATCCAAGGCGACATAAACCTTTACAACAAAGTTAATGCTGGTAACTATTCGGTAGCTTGGGCTGCTACACTTGATGGGACATATTACTCTTCA